>Ga0210027_1004271_pt1 | contig 11024 bp, 5 predicted proteins | sample CryGeymeta201510_FD_183978 | JGI IMG/M metagenome (GOLD analysis project Ga0210027, IMG submission 183978) | Groundwater microbial communities from Crystal Geyser aquifers in Utah, USA - Crystal Geyser metaG 2015-10 (SPAdes) (version 2) | ecosystem: Environmental > Aquatic > Deep subsurface >...
CCTTTGGGAGACTGAGAAATCTCTTAAGAACATGAGATTTCTCCCTTCGGTCGAAATGACATTAACCTGAAAAATTTATTTTGCAGAAACTCTATTATATATTTATTTCTATCTATAAAATTATTTCGGACACCAATGATTCGGCAAAATGGATTAGAAACTGTTTTGTATATTCACAATAAAATCCTTTATTTTGCACATATTAATAATTAAAGCTGAATATGAGAATCATAATTGCAGGTATGGGAGATGTTGGTCAGCATCTCGCAAAACAACTTTCCACAGAATCGCACGATATAATTGCGATTGATACAGACAGCCAGCGATTAAATTATATTGGGTCTGTAACAGATATTCTAACTATCAACGGATCATCAACATCTATCAATATTCTTAATGAAGCTAAAGTAAACCGGGCTGATTTGCTCGTCGCAGTTACTTCTTCCGAAGGGGTAAACATGACTACCGCTATGCTCGCTAAAAAATTAGGTGCGCACAGAACCGTAGCCCGTATCGGTAATGATGAGTATTTAGACCCTCAAAGTGGAGTTAACTTTAGCGAGCTTGGAATTGATTTTATGATTTATCCTGAAGAACTTGCAGCTAATGAAACCGTTAATTTAATTCTGCGTACAGCCGCCACAGACATACTCGAATTTGAAAACGGCAAACTAAGTGTTATGGGTTTGAAGCTCGATAAGAACGCACCGGTTATTAATAAAAAAGTTGTAGACGTTGCCCGCGAATATCATACTTCTTACTTTAGAATAGTTGCCATCTATCGCAACTTTAAAACAATCATCCCTTCCGGTAATGATAAGTTTCTGCCCAATGATCAGGTTTTTGTAATTACAACTCCAGGCGGTATCGAAAATATTTTGCGCCTTGCAGGAAAAGAAAATTTTTCATTTCATAATATAATGATATTGGGTGGGGGTAAAATCGGTCGTAAAGTTGCAAAAGTTCTTCAGGAAAGTATGACTGTAAAACTTATAGAATCAAATGAAGATAAAAGTTTTGAACTTGCCGATCATCTCAGCAAAACGCTTATAATCCGTGGCGATGGTCGCGATATTGATTTACTTGCGCAGGAAGGCATTATTGATATGGACGCTTTTATTGCGCTAACTGAAGATGCAGAAACTAACATTATCACATGCCTGATGGCAAAACATCTTGGCGTTAAAAAAACTATAGCTTTGGTGGACAAAGCAGATTATATACCCCTCACCCAAACCATCGGACTCGATTCGCTGATCAACAAAAAACTTATTGCCGCAAACAATATCTCCCGCTTCATACGAAAAGGTGAAGTTGTTGCAATTGCCACACTCGAAGGTATTGACGCCGAAGTCTTAGAATATATAGCGCAGCCGGGCTCGGCGATTACAAAGAAAAAAATAAAGCAGCTGGGCTTTCCCCGTGAGGCTATTATTGGCGGAGTAATAAGACGCGATCAAAGTTTTATTGCTGTAGGCGATACTGAAATTAATGAGTATGATAAAGTAGTTGTATTTTTATTGCCTGCAGCAGCTAAAAGTGTAGAAAAGTTTTTTCATGCTTAATATACTTATCAGTCCTCAATGATAAACTATAAAGTAATATTCCATATTATCGGATTCCTCTTAATTTTAACGGGAATGTTCATGCTCACCGGCATACCGTTCTCAATTTATTATGGGAGCGATGATATCGCCGCACTTTTAATAAGCAGTTTTATAACGGCATTAGTAGGAGCAGCAGCATGGTACTTAACACGGGGGCGTTCTTCCAAAGAAGTGACAAAACGTGAAGGCTATATTATTGTAACATTCGGTTGGATATTTATGTCGCTCTTCGGCGCTTTGCCTTTTATTATTCATGGTGCAATCCCCTCCTTTACAGATGCATTCTTCGAAACAATGTCGGGCTTTACAACTACAGGCGCAACTATACTAACCGATATAGAAGCAATGCCCTACGGATTATTATTCTGGCGTTCATTAACTCAGTGGCTTGGCGGAATGGGAATCATCGTTCTGTCGCTTGCACTACTACCTCTGCTCGGTATTGGAGGTATGCAGTTGTTTATTGCCGAAGTTCCGGGACCGACAAAAGACAAAATACACCCCCGTGTGCGCGAAACGGCAAAACGATTATGGGGAATATATTTTCTTCTAACATTGGCGGAGTCTTTGCTGCTTTTTTTAGGAGGAATGAATTTGTTTGATGCCATTACACACTCATTTACTACAATGGCAACCGGCGGATTCTCAACAAAAAATACAAGTATCGGTTATTATGCTTCTCCATTTATTCAGTATGTTATAATTCTATTTATGTTTTTTGCCGGCATTAACTTTACAATACACTATTATGCGCTGCACCGCCGTTTTGATTTTTTCAAAACGAATGATGAGTTCAGGTTTTATTCTCTTTTTATTTTAATTGCAACTTTACTCGTAATGATAACACATCTATCGCTTGATGTGCGCAGTTTTGAAGAATCGTTCAGGCAGTCTCTCTTTCATGTTGTTTCTTTAGTAACAACAACAGGATTCGTAACGAGCGATTACGAAAACTGGGCTTATTTTTCAAGGATGATTTTCTTTATACTTCTTTTTGTGGGCGGCTGTGCCGGGTCAACCGGAGGCGGAATAAAAATAATAAGGCATTTTGTTCTGCTTAAAAATAGTTTACTCGAATTAAAACGCGTTGTGCATCCGCGGGCAGTAATACCGGTTAGAGTAAATGGTAAATCTGTTAGTTTTGAAATTATATCAAACATGCAGGCGTTTTTTATTTTCTATATTTTGATTTTTGTTCTTGGCTCTTTAATAATGTCATTCATCGGTTTAGATTTTATAAGCGCTCTCGGAGCTGTGGCAACTTCTCTCGGTAATATTGGACCCGGTATAGGCACCGTCGGACCGGTTGCAAATTTTGCGCACATACCGGTAATAGGGAAGTGGTTTCTAAGTTTTTTAATGCTTCTTGGCAGGCTTGAATTATTTACTGTTCTGATACTTTTTTCTCCGGCATTTTGGAAAAGATAATTTAATCAAAATTAATTTAATGAATGTTCATAAAAGGAGAACGAAGTAAATTTCAAAATGCACAATTAGTAATTCCTGTCGCTATTTTTCTTGTTTTTTTTCTCATAAAAGGTTTGTAGATTTTAGGAGTTAATAAATCGCGGGTTAAAAATGAAAAAAACATTTTATATTTTTGCGCTGCTCGTACTCCTGTTCTTCTCGGTTGGATATAGAACAGAGGTAACTAATAATAACATATCAAAAATATATTTGACTGATTCGCTTCTTCTAAAAAGCGAAAGCCAATCGGTTATAAAACTTTATAATATTACAAATCCCGCGTCGCCAAATTATGTTTCGTCAATATCTCTCACCGGCAACAAAGATATTGCAGTAAATAACGTCTACTTGTATGCCGATAGCTATGCCGATCTAATCATCTATAATATTTATAATCCTGCTTTACCCAATATTGTTGATACAATCAAAAACGTTTTTCAAAAATCTTATATGTATGATTACGGCTTTTGGGGCAACGATGTTTACGGCGGCAACTCCGGATGTAATTGCAGCACTCAGGAATCCTCGCCCGTTTATCCAACCTTTGATGGCGGACGAAATACGGGAGGTTCGCTTGCAAGATTTACCATCGCTAAAAATTATCTTTACTGTGTGGACGCTTCCGATCTCTCCGTATTTGATCTTTCAATTCCTTCTTATCCTACCTTTAAAGCCAAAATTAATGTTGGATGGGATATTGAAACAATCTACAGTTATGGAAATCATTTATTCATCGGCGGAATGAATGGGATGTATGTTTACAGCATCTCGGATCCTAAAAATCCAATCCAGATTTCTGTGTTCACACACGCGCGAGCATGCGACCCTGTTGTAGTGGAAGATAACCGCGCATACGTAACCCTGCGCAATGGTTCAGCATGCGGACCAAGTGAAAATGCGCTTCATATTCTTGATATTACCAATTTATCAAATCCTTCTTTAATTAAATCTGTTCTGATGGATGAACCCTACGGCTTGAGCGTTGAAAACAAAATTGTATACGTGTGCGATGGTATTGGAGGGATAAAAATTTTGAATACTGCTGATTTAACACAAGTGCAATTTCTTAAAGTGCTCGGCGGTACGATGCCGTATGATAGCATTTTGAGAGATAATATTTTATATGTTACGGCGCGTGATGGAATTATTATCTATAATGTTTTTGAACCCGCCTCACCCGTTCAACTAAGTATGATAAGATAAAAAAATGAATTTTACAGATAAAAATATTTTAATCACAGGCGCTTCGAGTGGAATTGGATGTCAACTCGTAAAAGATTTGGCGGAAGAAAATTGCAGCTTGTTTTTAATTGCCCGGCGGAAGGAACTTCTACTTCAATTAAGCGCCGAATTAAAAACAAAACCGGCAAAAATATTTGTGTACCAAAACGATGTGTCGGATAAAGAAGATGTTTCTAAAGTTTTTGCTGAAGTAAAAAAAGAAGCGGGCAGAATAGACATCGCGTTATTGAATGCAGGCACAAATTCAAAATTAAAACCGGATGAATTTTCATCTGAAGATGCAGAAAATATTTACGGCACAAATTTATTTGGAATAATATATTGGGCAGAGCATCTTATTAAAGAGATGAAAGCCAATAACGGGGGCATAATTGCAGGCGTTACGAGTCTTGCAGATGCGCGCGGTTTTTCTAAAAATGCTTTTTATAGTTCAAGCAAAGCCGCCGCCACAATTCTTCTTGAAGGCATGCGGGTAGATTTATCAAAAGATAATATTAAAGTGATAACAATTAAACCGGGCTTTGTTTGGACTCCAATGACCAGGAAAAATAACTTTTATATGCCTTTGTTGATGGATGTTAAAAAAGCGTCTAAAATTATTTTGGAGGGGATAAAAAAAGAAAAGCGCGTGATAAGATTTCCTCTTCCAATTGTAATAGGCTCGATGTCATTAAAACTTGTGCCTAATTTTATTTACGATCGCCTTTCCGTAAAGATGAGAAACACAGGAGAAAAGTTAAGAGACAAACAGAAGAAATAACGCCACTGTTTAACAAATAATCTTTAAGGGTTGAAGCCATGAAATACTTTATTCTGGCAGCATTGTTATTAATTACTTCAATATCCTCCGCTCAAATTGATACGAGCATAAATTTTTCCGAAGTGATGTTTAATCCGATCTCCGGCAATAACGAATTTATTGAACTATATAATTCAAGTTTAATCAATTCAATTGATCTGTCCGGTTTTAAAATCCGTTATTACAACTCTACGGCTGATAATATTGCAGATGCCGGTTTCGGAACAATACTTCCGCCAAAATCCTTTGCGGTTATTTTTGAAAACGATTACAACATAGATTCAGGTCAATACGCCGGTTTGATTCCGCCTGAAGCATTAATACTTAAAATCAGCGACAATTCTTTCGGCACATCCGGAATGGCAAACACTACAAGCAGAGTAGTGAAATTAATTAACCCCGGCGGCGACACACTTTTCGCTTATACATATTCAGCAAATAACAGCGCGGGTTTTTCGGATGAAAAATTAATTCAAGGCAATAATAACTCTTCTACTAATTGGAGTAACTCCTTAGTGAGTAACGGAACGCCGGGTTTTAGAAATTCAATTTCGCCTTTTCAGTTCGATCTTTCCGTTTGGAAAATATATTTTGATCCCGCTTTGCCGCAGCAGGGTGATAATCTAATTATCTATGCTAATGTAAAAAATATAGGAAGCGAATCAGCTTCAAATTATTCTATCATTTTTTATAATGACATCAATTTCGATTCGATGGGTGCGGCTTCTGAAATAATCAGCAGCGATAATTATTTCAATCTCGCCCCGGATGATTCGTTAATTATTCAAGCTTCAATAAATAACGTCGTTCAGGGTAATTATAATTTCATCGTCAAGTTAATCTATCCCGAAGATGAAAATCAGGCAAATAATATAAAATATGGTTTGATTTCCATCTCTCCGCCGCCGGTTGAATTTAATGCGATTGTCTTAAATGAAATTATGTACGCTCCAACCGCCGGGCAGCCGGAGTGGATTGAATTATACAACAGAGGGATCAGTCAAATTAATTTAAAGAATTTCAAACTTGCCGATAACAGCACAACTGTGACGGTAACGTCAGCTGATAAATTCATTTCCCCCGGTGAGTATGTTATTTTAAGCCGCGATTCTTCAATACGAAATTTTTATAATTTATCGTGCGAACTTATTACTTTTAACCTGCCGTCATTAAACAATTCGGGAGACGCAGTAGTGTTAAAGGATGCTTTGGGCAATATTGTTGACAGTCTTACTTACTTCACAAACTGGGGCGGCAGCGGTGTTTCTTTAGAAAGAATTTCGGTTGATGAATCGTCTACATCAAGCACAAATTGGGGAAGCTGCATCTCCCCCAACAAAGCAACGCCGTGCGGGAAAAATTCAATTACGCAAAAAGATTATGACCTTTTACTTGCAGAATTTATTCCGATACGAAAATATGTGACGACAGGCTCGGATGCGCAATTTAATATCAAAGTAAAAAACAGAGGCAAACAAACCGCTTTAAATTTTAATATTAATTTATACAAAGATGTTAATTTTGATTCCATCCCGCAATCAAGCGAATTAATTGATTTTCTTAATATCAATTCTCTTTTTTCAAATGACAGCATTTCAACTATTTTTAATACATCTTCCTTAACTGCCGGAGCGCACTATTTTATAGGGCACATAACTTTTAGTAATGACGAAGACACGACAAATAATATTGCGTTTGCTAAATTAATAGCAGTTAGTATAAATGAAGTACGGGAGGACATAATTATCAATGAAATTATGTACGCGCCTGCAAGCGGCGAACCGGAGTGGATTGAATTATATAATAGAAGCAGTAAAACAATAGACTTAAAAAATTATTCTATTGCAGATAACAGCGATACTGTAAAAGTTGCATTCTCAAGTATAGAACTGTTTCCTAATGAATACTTAGTAATAGCTGACGACAGCACCATTAGTAATTATTATCAGTTGCCAGGGAAAAATATAATTAAGAATTTCCCGGCGTTAAATAATTCGGGGGATAAGTTAATTGTACTCGACTCACTTTTCCGCATAATCGATTCTACACGGTATTACACATCGTGGGGCGGAACTAATGGGAAATCACTTGAGAAAATTCTAATTGGCGGTTCATCGATAGATTCGACGAACTGGAAATCAACAAAACGAAAAACCGGCGGCACCCCGGGCGCTGTTAATTCTGTATCGCCGAAAGATTACGATGTTGAGGCGGTAAAAATTCTATTTAATCCTCGTCTGCCTGTGTATGGAGATGATGTTGAAATAGGTGCGCTTGTTAGAAACATCGGCACGCAAACTTCCGATGTAAGTTTGAAATTGTATTCGGATACAAACCTTGATTCAATTCCTGATGTGCTATTAGAATCCATACCAAACAATATTTTGCAAGCAGGCGATTCGTCAATTATCTTTTTCGTTTCAAAAATTGTAGATATTCAGTCTTCTCACGGCTTTTACATTTTTGCCTCATCTCTGCAGGACGAGGACACAACGAATAATTACATAACTGCTGTTGTGGTTCCGGGCAGCGGTCATAATTCAATTGTTATAAATGAAATCATGTACAAACCCGCCGGCGAGCCGGAATGGATTGAGTTTTATAATCATACTGATAAGGAAATAAATTTGAAGAATTGGAGAATTAAAGATGCATCTTCATCTTCCGGCGCAGTGATTAAAACTGACGAAATTATTCTGCCGAAAACATTTTTTGTCATTGCCCGCGATTCATCAATATATTCGGCACATCGCTTAGTGCCATCTAAAACTATATTCCTAAATCTACCAGCGCTTAATAATGATAATGACGCTGTAATTTTTATAGATGACAGGGGCGCGGCAATAGACTCGATTTATTACTACGATGAGTGGAGTGATATAAACAATTCATCTCTCGAAAGGCAATCATTTGAAGTTTCGTCTCTGCTTTCTTCCAACTGGGGTTCTTCTCTTGATTTAGAAAACAGCACTCCGGGCAGAATAAACAGTATTACTATAAAAAATAAAGACGTTGCTTGTACGGCTATTTCCACAACTCCTCTATATCCTGCGCCCGGTGACGATGTTACGATTAATTTAAAAATTAAAAATTTAGGAATTACTAACGCCGATTTATTCAGTGTAATTTTTCTTTTAGATGAAGATAAAAACGGAACTTTTGAAAAAACAATTGAAATTAAAGACAACTTAAGTTTATTAAAAAATGATTCTCTTATAATAACGACAACTTCAAAATTAAAAATAATTAATGAGTTGACCTGTGCGGCTTTGATTGTATACGAGGGGGATGACGATACGTTAAATAATTTTGCGCAAAAAATTATTACGGCAGGATATAAGCCTGAAACAGTGTTGATTTCCGAATTAATTTATAATCCGAAGACTGGTTTTCCTGAATGGGTTGAGTTTATTAATGTCAGCAGTGACAGTATCGAATTAAACAACTGGATGATCAGTGATGTTTTACCATCTCCTAAGAAAGATTTTATAATTAAAAATCCGCTGGCAGTTAAACCGAATGAATATTTTATAGTCACCCCGGATTCATCATTTATAAACTTATACCCCGCAGTTAAGTGTAAAATATTCATTTCAAATTTTGGTGCGCTCGGCAACTCATCCGACGGAATTTGCATATACGATTTTAGAGGAGCGGTGATTGACAGCTTAAAATACTCTTCAAAATGGGGCGGAGAAAAAGGATTTTCTCTTGAGCGTATTTCCTTCACCAACCCTTCAAACGATAGCAGTAATTGGATGACGTCTTTGAATATAAATGGCTCGACTCCTGGTTTCCAAAACTCATCCTTTAATTCGGCGTCGTACAAGAAAAATGATGCGGTAATTAATGAAATTATGTTTGATCCAGATATTGACAATTGCGAATACATAGAACTGTATAACTCTGGAAGCGACACAATAAATTTGGGCGGCTGGAAAATTTATACGAATGATGATATTTATAAAATAACATCGGTTCCATTTATGCTTCCGCCTAAGAAATATTTTGTTTTTGCAGCCGACTCAATAATTATCGGCAAATATAAACTTCAATCTGCTCTAAATTCAATCGCTGGTATTTCCGATTTCGGTTTGTCCGCAGCCGGCGAAGTTATAATAGTCAAAGATATTTTTTCCAATGTAATTGATTCGATTTATTATTCAGATAAGTGGCACAACAAAAATTTTCTCGTTACAAAAAACCGTTCGCTTGAAAGAATTGCGATCGAAGTAAACTCAAACAATCCTTCTAACTGGAGTTCTTGTGTAAGCGACATCGGCGGAACACCGGGCAATGAAAACAGCATATTTGCAGCATCAGTAAGCGCATCTTCCGGCATATTAGTTTCACCAAATCCTTTCTCGCCGGACAATGACGGTTTTGAAGACCACACTATAATTAATTATTCACTCAATCAAATTGTTTCGCAAGTACGGCTGAAAGTTTTTGACAGTAAAGGAAGAATTGTAAGAACATTGCTTAATAATTATACTTCGGGCTCAAAAGGCAGTTTAATTTTCGACGGCAGAGATGACGAAGGGAACGCTCTTCGTATGGGGATTTATATAATCTTTATGGAAGCTTTAAATGAAACGAATGGAGTAGTTCAGACTTTAAAAACTACTGTTGTTATTGCTAGAAAATTAAACTAATGTTCTAAAAATATAAACTGCTTAATTGGACTTCTCATTTTAATTTTTTGCCGGGAAAATAAACAAATCAAGATTTGTGTACAGCCGGGATTTATTTTATAATAATTTATTAATTTATCATCGCACTTATAAATATTTTTAAAGAATGAACACAATAGAAATAATCAAAAAAAAACGCGACCATAAAACTTTAACAAATGAAGAAATTATTGAGCTGATAGGATGGTATACTGGTGGAATGATTCCCGATTATCAATTCACCGCGTTCCTTATGGCAGCATATATCCAAGGGATGAATAAAGAAGAAACAGCAGCCATGACGAGAGCTATGTTGTTCAGCGGGCAGGTTATCGATCTATCAATGCTAAATGGAGCTAAAGTAGATAAACATTCCACAGGCGGTGTCGGTGATAAAACATCTTTAATCATTGCTCCTATTGTTGCTGCCGCGGGTGTTTATGTTCCTATGATTTCAGGACGCGGACTCGGACACACAGGAGGAACATTAGACAAACTTGAAGCAATTCCCGGATTTAGAACCAATCTCAGTTTGAAGGAATTTATATCGGTATTAAAAAAGTGCGGAGCAGTTTTAGCCGGGCAAACAAATGAAATTGCACCTGCGGACAAACTAATTTATGCGCTTCGTGATGTTACTGCAACGGTGGAATCAATTCCTTTAATAACCAGCAGTATTATGAGTAAAAAACTCGCCGAAGGAATTGACGGGCTTGTGCTTGATGTAAAAACCGGCAGCGGCGCATTTATGCGTGAGAAAAAAGATTCTGTTAAGCTTGCGAAATCATTAATTGAAACTGCCGGGGCATTCAATAAAAAAGTAATAGTATTTATTACCGATATGAACCAGCCGCTTGGTACGCATATCGGCAACTGGTTAGAAGTAGTGGAGTCTGTAAATGTTCTTAAAGGTGAAGTGAAAAATGATCTTTACGAATTAAGCGTTGTGCTTGCCGGCGCAATGATTTATCTTGGCGGCAAAGTAAGTTCGCTTGAGGAAGGGAAAGAGCTGTCAAAACATTTAATTGAAAACGGAAATGCTTTTAATAAATTTTTACAAATTGTCAAAGCTCAAAGAGGAGATATTTCATATCTTAAAAATATAGACAGGTACCCGAAACCAAAGTACAAAGACGTCATCAAAGTAAATGAAAGCGGTTATTTAAGTAAGATTGATAATTACGAAATTGGGATGGCGGCATTAATGCTTGGCGCCGGAAGAATGACAAAAGAAGA
>Ga0210027_1004287_pt1 | contig 11005 bp, 14 predicted proteins | sample CryGeymeta201510_FD_183978 | JGI IMG/M metagenome (GOLD analysis project Ga0210027, IMG submission 183978) | Groundwater microbial communities from Crystal Geyser aquifers in Utah, USA - Crystal Geyser metaG 2015-10 (SPAdes) (version 2) | ecosystem: Environmental > Aquatic > Deep subsurface >...
AACAGGAGAGCTTCTTGCCATGAAATGGAAAAAATACGGTTGGGTAACTTTTGTTGTCGGCGGGATTGATGAGGGGGAGGATGTCATCACCGCTGCCCGCCGAGAAGTGCAGGAAGAAACAGGTTATAAAGATTTGAATGTGGTGCGTGTACTTGGCGGTCCGATACGTGCGGAATATTATGCTCCGCATAAAGATGAAAATCGCATTGCCTATGTCACTGCTGTTCTTTTTGATCTGGCGAGCGATGCTCGTGATGAAGTTGATGCGGAAGAATCTGCCAAGCATGAACCAGAATGGATTTCGGAAGCTGAGCTTGAGAAGCCGGGCGCCCTGCTTGTTGAGCATGTGCATTGGCTGGCTCGTTTGAAAGACGAATCAAGCAATGTGTTTACCGGCGAAGGGGAGGCGATCCATTCCGGGTTTCTCGACACGCTACCGACTTGGAAAGCGAAAGATGACATGATCTCGTGGCTCGAGGAAGAAGGGAATGGTACGCGCGCGACGACGTATAAGTTGCGCGACTGGGTCTTTAGTCGTCAGCGTTATTGGGGCGAACCGATCCCAATTATTCTTTGTGATCATTGCGGATTCGTTCCGGTTCCTGATGAAGCGCTTCCATTACAGCTCCCTGACGTTGAAGCATATGAGCCGACAGACTCCGGAGAAAGTCCGCTCGCAAATATGACGGATTGGGTTGAGGTTAATTGTCCTTCTTGCGGAGGAAAGGCAAAGCGTGAAACCGACACGATGCCAAACTGGGCCGGTTCAAGCTGGTACTTTTTGCGCTACTGCGATCCTCATAATAATGATGCGCTTGCTGATCCGGAAAAACTCAAATATTGGATGCCGGTTGATCTGTATAACGGCGGTATGGAGCATACGACGCTTCATTTACTGTACTCGCGTTTTTGGTACAAGTTTCTTTGGGATCTCGGAATTGTTCCGGAAGCATGCGGAAACGAACCGTATGCCAGACGTCGCTCGCATGGACTCATTCTCGCGGAAGGCGGGGAGAAAATGTCGAAGTCCAAAGGCAATGTGGTGAATCCGGATGATGTTGTGCAGGAATATGGTGCGGATGTTTTTCGCATGTATGAAATGTTCATGGGGCCTTTTGATCAGCCGGTGCCTTGGGATACAAATGGTATTGAAGGCGTGAAGCGTTTCCTTGATCGCGTGTGGTTTATTTATAATCCAGAGGAAGCGATGACCTTGGGTGATTCAAGATTTGGCAAAGAAGTCTTTGAAGGTACGAAGGAACAGGATCCCGCTTTTCCAGAGGTATTATTTCACCAGACGATCAAAAAAATATCTTTGGGTATTGATCAAATGCAGTTGAACACCTGTGTTTCTCAGCTGATGCTGCTTAGTCGGGAACTTGTTGGTCCTCTAGAAAAATTTTCCTTGGAATACAAAGAAATTTTTCTTCAGCTACTTGCTCCATTTGCGCCGCATCTTGCAGAAGAGCTTTGGTTCCAAATGGGAAAAACCGAATCGATTCATCTTTCCGGTTGGCCGAAGTATGACGAAGGCAAATTACAAGCGGCGACATTTGAACTGGTTGTACAAGTGAATGGAAAAGTTCGTGCCAAGTTTGAGGCTGATTCAGCAATGAGCGAAGAAGAGGCGAAGAAGATGGCGCGCGAGGCCGCTTCAAAATGGCTGGATGGAAAAGAACCGAAACAAATCATATATGTTTTAGGCAAACTTGTGAGCATCGTCGTGTAATCGACTCATGCTGCTCGCTCTTGTCTTCATGCTCGGAGGTTTCGAGTTCTCTTGAAAAATTCATCATCAAGCACAAAGTAACGGGATTATCCAGCCTTGGTTTTTTACATGCGTTGGTTGGCGTGGGGTTGTTTGCGAAAACGATTCTTTTTCACTCAGCGGCTTGAACGTTTTTATTTGCTCCTTTGCCAACCGTTTTACTTCGTATCGTTCTAGAAATTCTTCAACTGTGCTGGACTTTGAAGGCGACGGCTTTAGCTACGCGCGGGACATTCGGCCTCATACGTTCAGCAACGATTCCGCTTGTACCGATCGCTGACTTGCTGTTTGGCGATGGCATCGGTCCTTGGATGCTTATTGGTATTACCTTGATCTTTTCCACGCTCGTCATTCTCGAAAGTTTGGGGATCTTGAGCGCAAAGGATTGAAATGCGTTGTGCTCTCCGCTGTAAACGCTTCTGTAACCATTACGCTTTTTAAATATAATATTACGCATTTCAACTCGGTCGCGACGGAGCAGCTCATCATGTTGCTTATGCTTGCTATCGCTTATTTCATTCTTGCAAAGGTGTTTAAGGAGCGCATTCTCCACGTGTTTTGCAAGCCGCTTCTTGTAACGGAGGCCGTGTCGCTTGGCGGATCGGGACTACTTACTTCTTTTGCCTATGCATGCATTCCCGCATCCATGGCCATTACAATTAGCAGGAGCTTGTCCGTGTTCTGGCCCGTTGTTTTTGGGAAAGCTTACTTGGAAGAAATACACCTCATTCCTAAACTTATCGGCTGTGTGGTTGTTGTGCCGGGCATCTTTTTGCTTGCGCGGTAGTCGAAACATACTCTGTCGAGTAGAATAAAAAGACTATGAATCGAGTTCGTAAAGTCATCATTCCCGTAGCCGGTTATGGCACGCGATTTCTTCCGGTGACCAAGGCCATGCCGAAGGAAATGCTTCCGATTATTGATAAGCCGGTCATTCAATATATTGTTGAAGAAGCGGTTGCATCCGGAATTACGGATGTGATTCTCGTCACGAGTCAGACCAAGCGTCCGGTAGAGGATCATTTCGATGATAATCCCGAGCTTGAATCCTGGCTTAAGAAGAGCGGAAAAAAGCGCGCGCTTGAAGATATTAAGTCGATTTCAAAACTGGCGAATTTTATTTATATTCGACAAAAAGGACCATATGGAAATGCCATTCCTGTATTGAATGCGGCGCATCTTATTGGAGATGAACCGTTTGCGGTTCTTTTTGGCGATGATGTCTTCTCTTGTAAAACGCCGCGTCTTCGGCAAATGCTTGATGTATATGAACACTATGGCGATCCGGTTATTGCGGCGCTAAAAACGAATGCCGAAGGGACAAAAAAATATGGAATCATCGATCCGGGGGCACGCGTGCAGAAGGGCGTGTACGAAGTAAAGAATGTTATCGAAAAACCGGGGCCGAAAAAGGCGCCTTCCCGACTTGCGGCTATTGGCGGGTATGTCTTAACGCCGGATATTTTTCCTCATATGAAAAAACTGAAGCCCGGGCATAGCGGGGAGTATGTTTTGCTTGATGCGATTTCATCTCTCATGAAAAAGCGACCCCTATACGCGCGGGAAATTGATGGGAAATATTTTGATACAGGTTCCAAGCTCGGTTGGCTTGAAGCGAATGTCGCTGAGGCTCTTCGGAGAGAAGATTTAGGCAAAGAGGCGCGCGCCATGCTAAAATCGATGCGTTAAACCGCATCGATTTTTTTCATTGAGTTTTCTTTCCTATGAATTGTTATCTTAAAAAAGCTGTCGCCGTTTTCGCCATCCTCGCTTTGGTCGGTCAGGGTTGTACAAAAGCTCCTTCTCAGGCGACAACGCAAGCCTCTCAGCCCATCACCATAAATGTCTGGGGAGTCGTTGATGGCTTCAGCGTGTATAGTCCGATTTTTGACGCGTATCGCGCTTTACATCCATACGTTTCTTTTAACTATCGCCGTTTTCGCCTTGAGGAATATGAAGGGGAGCTGCTTAATGCGCTCGCGGAAGATCGCGGACCGGATATTTTCCTTATTCACAATACGTGGACAAATAAGTATCTTCCCAAAATTTCTTCCCTACCTCCTTCAGCACAGGTCGCTTATCGTGTTCAGAAGGGAAGAACAATTACCTATGAGCTGCGTCAGGAACCGACGATCAGCGGGCGCGAATTCAAGGCGCAATATGCGGATGTTGTACAAAATGATCTTCTTCGCACCTTGAACGTTGGAACTGCGAGTACTCCAAATATGCAGGAACGGTTGGTTGGTATTCCAACGAATGTGGATACCATGGGCATGTATTACAATAAGGATATTCTCAATGTTGCGAATATTCCGACGCCGCCTACAACTTGGACGGAGTTTGCTTCTCAAGTTCCGCAACTTACGCAGCTTGATGCGAATGGGAATATTATTCAGTCCGCTGCAGGCATTGGAACGGCGGATAATATAGATCGTTCTACGGATCTTTTGACGGCGCTCATGGTTCAAAATGGAACAGAGATGGCGGATGCAAACGGATCACCAATTTTCCATCAGATTCCGCCGGCGCTTCGTGATGTGCGTACCGAGCCGCCTTCGTATCAAGCGGTTACGTTCTATACGGACTTCGCGAATCCCGCGAAAGAAACCTATACCTGGAATGAAACGATGCCGAACGCGCTGGATGCATTTGTTCAGGGACAGACCGCTTTCTATTTCGGCTATGCCTATGACTACGACACGATTCGCTCAAGAGCACCGAAGCTGAATCTTGGTATCGCTCCGCTTCCTCAAATTGCAGGAAATCCTCCAAAAAATATTGCGAACTATTGGTATTTCGCTGTTTCAAAAAAATCACAACATCAAGACGTCGCTTGGAATTTCTTAAACAGCCTCACAAATTCCGATACATTGACGCAGATTTTGGCGAGTTCGCATGAGCCATCAGCGAAAAAGGACTTATTAACGACGCAAATTGAGGATGAACGCGTGGGCGTATTTGCTTCGCAAGTTCTGACGGCCTTTAGTTGGTATCGAGGCTCCTCTCCCACGCAGATGGAAGATGCTCTCAAAGAGCTGATACGTAATATTCGCAGCGGAGTGAAAATAAATGATGCGATGCGTTTCGCAGCGGAAAAAATTGCTCAGACAATACGCTAGAACGTTTCTTTGGTATACTTGAGATACTATGACTTATTCGCGGCAGCACCTGTTGAACACATTTGGCGCTTTGTTTGTAGCCGTCGCACTTTTTACGGGATTTCACGTAGCACAGGCACGGACGGCCGGAGGAGGAGATGGCTGTGCTGCGACAACAAATTTGAGTGCGGAACAGGAAGTACAGCTTAATGGAATCGGCGGAGCGTCGAGTCGTGCAGACTTTTCCTGCCAGAATGTTGGTTCATTGTCTCCTTCACAACGTTCTTCAAATTGTATTGATAATGCTTGTTCCGGTGGCACGGATATCAAATGTTGTAAACCAGGAACTGGTTCGCCGCGCCTGACGCCAACTTCCGGTGGCGGAACGACTTCCGGCGGCATTGGACGGCTTGTTCTTCCGAGCTGCGTTGATTCCGGAAATTGTCAGCTCGAGGATATTATTCAGACGGGCGTCAACTTTGCGAATTTTCTTTTCGGACTTTCCGGAGCTATTTTTCTCGCAATATTTGTGTATGCCGGTGTTCTTTATTTAACAGCCGGTGGGAATGCCGGGCGCGCTTCCGAGGCAAAGAAAAAACTTGTCGATGCCACCATCGGTATGGTGCTCGTGATTAGCGCCGGTGTATTGGTTGCCTTCATTTATAATGCTTTTCTGAGCTCCAGTAGTGGCGAAGGAGGAACGGCGGATCGTTGTGTGGCGGCGCATCCAACCTGGTCTTGTCAGACGCTTCCGGTAGCAAATCTAAGTACGGAGATCTCAAATCGCGGTTGCCAGACGGGGCTTTGTTCTGGAGCGTCAAATACTGTCTGCTGTCCGCCAAGCACGCCATAATTTTTATGAAAATTCAGGAACGAAAGAGAAAATTGAAGAATTACGTAGCCTTTCTTTTTGTTTTTTTAATCATCGGATTTAGTGTGGGCACGCCCTGGTTTGTCTCAGCCACCTCCTCTACAGGAGATACGACTCCGGCTGCATCCACTGAGCTCTATAATCCACTGGGTTCCGGTGTGACGCTTGTTTCTTTTATCGGTCGAGGTATTCGCGCCGTGATTGGTGTTATCGGTGCGGTGGCTTTATTGATGTTCATTTACGGCGGCATTGTATGGATGACATCGGGCGGTTCGGATGAGCGGGTTACAATGGCAAAAAATATTTTAAAAAATGCGACCATCGGATTACTATTGATCTTCTTTTCCTACTCGATCATTTCTATTTTCTTTAGTATTTTTGCTCCGTGATTATGTCATATAAACTTTGGAAATTCCTTATCGGCAGCGCAAGTCTTTGCTTAGTCTTTTTTTCTGCGCAAGGCGCTCTTGCTGTGGATATTGCTTACACAACCCCCCATCAAGACGCGACCGGTACAGCTGACGCGGCGGGGTCGGGACGCACAGATTATTCTCCCGGGAGTTTTGGTTATCAGAATCCGCTTGGAGCTTCGGCGACAATCAATACGGTTATTAATCGCGTGATACGTGCTGCGCTCGGTATTGTTGGGGCAATTTTTCTTGCGGTGTTCGTGTATGGCGGAGGTCTCTGGATGACGGCCGGGGGAGATGCTGGAAAAGTTGCGCGAGCGAAGTCTGCCTTAATGCAATCTCTTATTGGAGTCGTTATTGTTGCTTTGTCTTACACGATTTTAAATGTGTTGTTCTCGGTTGCTGGAAGCTTGACGGGTGGATAAGGACCCTGACTATGTAGGATCCATGTGCTATACTTTTTATATCGTTCGCCGCTCTTGCGGAACGATTTATCCTATGACAAGAAAGGAGGTGACACCTACATGACATCACGCATGAAGAAATTTGTGGGGTTCGTCGCTACTTTGACGATTGCGGCAGGCACGGCTTTGCCAGCTGTCACCTTCGCACAAGGTCTTACGGCTAATGACCTCGGCGTCAACGCCATTTCAAACAATATTAAGCTCGGTTCTGGAGACGTTCGTCAGACAGCAGCTAATATTATTAACGTCGCGCTCGGATTCCTTGGAATCATCGCCGTTGTTATCGTTCTTGTTGGAGGATTCAAATATATGATCTCCGGCGGAAACGAAGAAAAAACCAGCGAAGCGAAGAATCTTATCGTTTCCGGTATTATCGGTCTTGCTATCATTCTTTCCGCTTGGGCTATTACGAGCTTTGTTATTGGACAGCTCTTATCAGCAACAAGTGGTTAATCTTAAACACGCACGGCGTGCTGCCGGCAGCAACCCATGAATCGTTTATCTTCCATTATTGTAACGATACTCGTGGTCCCTATGTTCATCGGGATGCCGGCTATTGCGTTTGCTCAACTCACGCCGGCAGGTACAGGCCTTGAGGCTGCGGCCGCAGGAAGCGGTCTTGCCGGAGGGTGTACGGGTACGGATTGTCTCTCACAGATTGTCGGGCAAGCCATTAACATCGTTCTTGGTTTTCTCGGTATCGTTCTTCTTGCCATTCTCATTTACGCTGGATTCCTTTGGATGACGGCGGGTGGGGATACGGACAAAGTAAAGACGGCTCGTGCAAGTATTGTGAATGCTATTGCGGGCTTACTCGTTATAGCGGCATCCTATGCTATTACAACATTTGTCATTTCACAGCTCGGGGCAATTTCGGGAGGCGGAGCATTTGATTCGGGAGGCGGAGCATTTGATTGTGCAGCGGCGAGAAGCTATTGCCCATCTTTAGAAGAGTCAGACCCTTATTACAGTGCCTGTTGTCCTGCGCCATAGTGAAATAAAATTAATTACTGAATTCGGATTATGAAACTAAAAAAACTCATGTATCAGACAGGAGTAACGACCCTTGGTGTTGTTCTTCCAATGGTAACGTTCGCTGAGGGAACGAATCCCTTCCAGCGCGCGGGTGAGCTTGTTGGTCAAACGGGAAGTGCAGCTGGTATTGCCAGCGGCTCGTCTGACTTGCCAACCATCATTGGAAACATCATTAATATCGTTCTCGGATTTCTTGGTATCGTTCTCTTGGTTTACCTCATTTGGGGTGGATTCCTTTGGATGACATCAGGCGGTTCTGAAGAAGGCGCAACCAAAGCAAAAGAAATGATTAAGAATGCCATTATTGGTTTGATTATCATTGTTGCTTCTTATGCCCTCTCAACCTTCGTCTTGTCGTCGCTGGTAACTGCGACAACGTAATACTTCGTTGCGCAACGAAACAAAAATCCTCCGTCGAAAGTCGGAGGATTTTTGTTTTGCATGAAAAAGTCCTCGCTTATTTCCACCCTTCTTTCCGTCATCCCCGTTCACTTCGCTATTTCCACTCACTTCGTCATTCCCGCGAAGGCGGGAACCCAGTCCTACAACGCAAAGCTCAAGTCCTCCCACTTAGGATTCATTTCTTCAATAAGCCTTAACTTCCAAAGACGATTCCATTTTTTGAGTTGCTTCTCTCTTTTTATGGCGGCTTCTGCCGAATCGGCTCTTTCATAATAGACGAGGCACTTTAGCTGGTACTTTTTCGTGAAGCCCTCGCAAAATCCATCCTTATGTTCTTGGATTCGTTTTTGAATATCGGAAGTTACACCGACATAGAGAGTCCCATTCCGTTTATTTGTCATGATGTAGATGTGGAATGTTTTCATTTGTTTTTTTCATTGCTCTGGACTGGGCCCCCGCCTTCGCGGGGGTGACAAGGGGAGCGGGGGTGACAAAGAAGATTTTAGTGACAAAGGAGGCGAGGGTGGCAGAATTTTGTCATTCCTTCGTACTCCGTCATTCCCGCGAAGGCAGGAACCCAGACCTGTGGAATAAAGCGTGAATCCTCCCACTTCCTCTCTTGCCATTTCCGCCCTTCTTTTTGTCATTCCCGCGAAGGCAGGAACCCAGACCTATAACAGAAGCCCCAAATCATTTGTTTTTTCCTTTATTTTGAACTGGACCCCCACCTTCGCGAGGGTGACAAGGAGAGAGGCGGAGGTGACAAGGAGAAGGGTTACGGCGGGAGAGAGCGAGATGGCAGATTAGATTACAGGCTAAGAAAGATAGTGCTGGTAGATAATGTGATGATGTTTGAGTGGCATGTTATACCCCGTTGCTTGTTTTTCTTGTTTCGTCAAGAAAATAAAACGTCCCCGAACACCTTTTGGTATTCGGGGACGAGCGGAGAATCCTAGGAAGGACTCAATCCGGTTAGTGACAGCTGCTGTCTGCGATGTAGAGGGAACCGCCGTTTCCTCCTGTGATGATCCGACTGCCGGATCCGATGCGCATTCCGGGGCGGCCGCTTGCGACCGCGTAGCAGGTCCAGGCGACCTCGCGCCTTCCGGGGAAATCGAGCAGGATCCGATACTCGCGATCCTGCGTGGTTCCTCGCCAACCGCCTTCGCGCGTGGGCGGGATGACGGGCATCTCTATGAGTCCGCCAGCCGTGACCACTGGGACTGCCGTGGGCATACCCGCCTGTGGCTGAACCATTTGGCCATCGATCGAGAGACTGATGGCGTATTGGGAATTCACTCGCACGAGAAGCTCGAGTCCGCCGGTGGATGCTCCATAGCGACGCCATGGAGCACTTCCGCCAACGAAGGCCTGCGTTTCGGTGACCATGCCTGGAGGGGCATAGCGCACCGGAGACGGCAGGGGCATGGCTGTCGCTCCTCGCATGGCGGGGGGCGGCGTAGCCTGCGACGGGGTTCGGTTCGCGGAAGCCGTGTTGCTCGGCATGTGCTCGTGCACGTACTGAGCGAGAGCGGCTTGCCGCTCTTCGTCCGTGATCTGCCCGTCGATGAGCGCCGTACGACGCTCATGGTCTTCGCGAAACTGATCGTACTCTCCTCGAGAGAGAACGACGGTATTGGACTCGACCGGCGAAGTGGACCTTGGCGAAGTCGCCATGGCACCGCAACCCGCGAGAATGATCAAGATGAAAAGAACGCTGTACTTCATGAGAACCTCCGGAAGTTGAACTATGGATCTTGCGACCTGGAATTTTTGAGAGAACCGTTCTCCCAATCGACGCGACCAGTGCGCTGATCATTTCGATTGGGAGCCCCGACATTCCGAGTTTGGATGTCGAGGCATCACCGAGAGTATTGCCGCGTGAAGGCGGCTAGATCGTATCGCCCGTGGTGAGGACGTCGCCGTTTGCCGGCGCTTCTTCGTGCTCTGCGGCTTCTTGCTGAAGCTGATGAATAGCACGTTGTTGCGCGATGACTTGCTCTCGCAATGCTGCGAAAGCGGCGTCGTTGTTCGCGGGCGACTCGGCGGCTTGCACGATTGCTTGCGGTGCCACGCTTGGCGCGATGGGCACGCTCATTGCTCGCGGTTGCGAAACCGCTTCGTGAAGGGCGTACCACTGCGCGATTGCAGGATGCGTTCGCGGGTCGTAGCCGCTGCCCGCGTACTGCGAGACATAGTAGCCGCTGACCGACTGACTTGGTGCCCCGTATCCGCGCCCGTAGCGAGTGGTGGGTTGGCCGTAGGCCGTTCGCGTTTGATTGTAGTCGCGCCCATGGCTTCCGTGCCAGGTGGCAGATGCACCGCAGCCGATGCTGAATGTGATCGCCATGAAGACGAAGATGATAAACTTGTTCATCATCGCACCCCCGGTGCGCCGACGTAGCTCATGGGGGAGAAGCCTCCTCCGTAGAAGGAGCCGGAGTCTCTTGCAAGTGAGACGGCATAGCCGGGATCGGCGCCGCTCACAAGCATGAGGCAGAGGAGATGATCATCTGTCATGGATGCCGGGTTCTGCCAGCTTGGCGGCATGACCGCCCAGAACTGCTGCCCGAAGGCTTGCAGCTGCTGTTGCTGTGCCTCTGTGATGCGAGCGGCTTGTGCCTCTCGATCGCGAAGGCATCCGGCGAGGTCGCCGGCGGAGGTCGTGTCCGACCCGATGCTGATCGGGCCGTAGACTCCGCGCGAGCTTTGAGACATGCTGCCGTAGGGCGACGTATGAAGGCTGTGATAGCTACTGCATCCGCTGGAGTAGAGGACGGTGAGGAACAGGCTGAGGATCAGGGTCAAACCCGCCTCCTGCCAGAACCTCCTGTATTTCTTGGTCTTCGTCACGGTTTTTACTCTCTATGATCGGTGAAAAGGGCGCTGTTCTCGGGTTCAGGTACCATACCTGCCCCAGCTTCGAACGATCCAATATAGCAGAAAAATACAGTCTT
>Ga0210027_1004296_pt1 | contig 10996 bp, 9 predicted proteins | sample CryGeymeta201510_FD_183978 | JGI IMG/M metagenome (GOLD analysis project Ga0210027, IMG submission 183978) | Groundwater microbial communities from Crystal Geyser aquifers in Utah, USA - Crystal Geyser metaG 2015-10 (SPAdes) (version 2) | ecosystem: Environmental > Aquatic > Deep subsurface >...
ATCATTGGCTTTCCGTTAACCGGAACAATTGATTTTGGACAATTATCAGTCAGCGGGGCAAGTCTAGTTCCCTTTCCACCGGCAAGAACAATAGCTTGGATTTTATTTGACATAGTTCAGGCATTTTAGCGGAAAAAGCATTCGCCGTCCAATCAATAAATGCTTATTCCAAAAAATAAATAGGCAATTGAATATCCAAGAAAAGCTCCAGCGATAACATCAAAAAAATAATGTACGCCAACAACTACTCGCGACATTGCGATTAAACAGGCTAGTAAAAACCAAGCAAAAGCAAAAGCCCAACCATACTGTAAACTTGAACCAATAAATGCGTAAGCAAGCGAAGTCGCAAAGGCCATACTAGTTGAAGCGTGGGCCGATGGAAATGAAAAAGTATGAACAAACAAATGGTAGGTTGTTCTAGTTACTTCGGGGCGTTTCCTTCTGATTAAATATTGAAGTGCAATGGTTACAACAAATGCAACCGCAACCGGGGTTAACCAAATTAAAATTCTGTGCTTACCATCTATAATAAAAATAAGACCAATCATTACGGCGCCGTAAACATAAAGACCCCAGCTCGCTAAAAGCCACCACAACTCCATTGTTGATCTAAATTGATCTTGGATGAATTTTGAAATTCCTGCGTCCAGTTTCATTTTTCGATAATTAATCGATTAACGGCGTTCCTGTCATTTCCTCTGGCTGAGCAATGCCTAAAATCTTAAGCATTGTTGGCGCAACATCAGCGAGTATTCCAATCGGTGGCACAAGAGACAGGTCTCCGTTTGGAATATCACCTGCCATACTCGCCTGCCCCTCATACTTATTTGCAACAATCCAAAATGGAATTGGATTTGTGCTGTGTTCTTTGTCCATCTCTCCGGTTTGCAAGTTTGAGACTTCTTCAGTATTTCCGTGGTCAGCTGTAATTAACAAGACGCCATTTTTTTTCAAAACTTCTTGAACAATTCTGCCAATGCATTCATCTACTACTTCAACGGCTTTTACAGTTGCTTCAAAATTTCCAGTGTGCGCTACCATATCCGGATTGGCAAAGTTCATTATAATAACATCATAATTATCTGTTTTGATTTCCTTGATAACTCTGTCTGCAATTTCGTAAGCTGACATTTCTGGTTGTTTATCGTACGAGGCCACATGGGGTGATGGAATAATCGCTCTGTCTTCGTTAGGAAATGGATCTTCGCGTGTACCGTTGAAAAAGAAAGTTACATGAGCGTATTTTTCAGTTTCAGCAATATGAAGTTGAACCAAACCAGCGTTTGAAAGTACTTCTGAGAGACAATTTTTTATTTGAAGTGGCGGATAAGCAACATCAACTGGCAAACCTTTTTCATACTCACCCATCGTTACAAAAACTAGATTATCAATGTAGGTGCGTTCAAATTTATCAAATGACGGCAATACAAAAGCTTTTGTAATTTGACGAGCCCGATCTGGCCGAAAGTTGAAAAATATCATGGCATCACCCGGTTTTACAGTTGCAACCGGCTCACCTTTTTTTGTAATTACTGTTGGAATAAATTCTTCGTCATAAACCTCTTTTGTATATGACTGAGTAACTGCCTCGGCAGGGTCTTCGGCAGTCACTGGTGACACACCGAGGGTAATAGCATTGTAGGCTTTTTGGGTTCTGTCCCAACGATTATCACGATCCATTGTATAGTAGCGTCCAGAAATTGTAGCGATCCTACCAACTCCAACCTCTTCGATCTTTTGCTGTAAACTATTTATAAAATCAATTCCGGAATTATAAACTGAGTCACGACCATCTAAAATAGCATGCACTGCAACATCTTTTACCTTGTGCTCCTTGGCAAGTTCAAGCAAGGCATAGCAATGCCCATCAAAACCATGAACTTTTCCCGAGGACATTATTCCCATTAAGTGCAGCGTTCCATCCGTTGCCCTTACTTGCTCGATTGCTTTTAAAAAAACTGGATTTTGGAAAAATGATTTGTCAGCAATGTCGCGTTCGATTCGAGGCATTGATTGATAATGAACAGCACCAGCGCCGCAAGTCATGTGCCCAACCTCTGAATTTCCCATTTCTCCCCAAGAAAGACCGACTGCTTCACCTGAAGCGCGCAAAGTCATTGTTGGATAGCGTTGCGTAAGCATGTCAGTAACCGGGGTTTCTGCCTTTGTAATGGCGTTACCCTCACCATCGGGCGCAATTCCCCAACCATCGAGCATCATTAAAACCGCCGGCCGTGGTCTTTTTGTTGTAGTTTTTCCAGGCGATGCCTGACCAGGCTTCGCCTGGTTTGTTGATTCTGGAACTTGTTCCATAGTGGTTTCTATTATACAGGAAGTAGGTGGTAGGTAGTAGGCTTATAGATTAATGAAACAAAAAACACAGCCTGGCCGTGGTTTTATTTTCGATTTTTTGTGAACATGGCTCGCCATGTCCCTACATCTTTACCACCTAAATACCTACATACCTAATCACCTTCCTAACGCCACCGACGAGTCTGCACCAACTGTTACATAATTTACATTATTTATCTTTGTAAGCCCCAACATCTGAACTCGGTTTGTAACGCTATCAACTGATTGCAAACGCGACACTTCAAACTGCAATCTTTCATTTTGGTGTCTAACATCTGTAATATCATTTTCTAAATCCCGCATTGCATAACCGTGTGTCGCTGAAACATTGACTTGCCAAATATAGAGAAAGGCAAAAGCAATTGTGATACAAAGCAAGCTGTACTTAACCCAGTTAGCGTCAAGAGTAGCAATATTTAGATTGGTAATTTTCCTCTCAATTTTCATAACCTCCTCAAGTTAGGATCTTAAATTTTTGCAACTACGCGGAGTTTTGCACTACGCGATCTGGAATTCGATCGCATCTCCTCGTATGTCGGTTTAATTACTTTCTTATTAACTAGTTCAATTCTGGGATCATCTTTAAGCTGATATTTTACAAAGGCGTCTTCTGTTGAATGAAAGGTGATAATCGCCATTCGTCCACCAGGTTTTAAAAGGTTGATTCCTGAATCAACTCCTTTTTTAATTTCTCCAAGCTCGTCGTTAACTGCCATTCGTAAAGCTTGAAAAACTTTTGTAGCGGGGTGAGTCTTACCTGATCGCTTGACCACATTTTCGACTGTCTCTGCTAACTGTGTAGTTGTGGTAATTCGATTTGCTTTACGAGCTTTGACAATCTCTTCGGCAATCTGACGAGATCTAGTCTCGTCGGCATATTGGAAGAATAAATCCGCTAACTCATCTTTAGTCCAACTGTTTATAATTGCTTCCGCTGTTAGCTCCTGCTTTTGGTCGTAACGCATATCAAGCGGTCCTTCCTGTTGAAATGAGAATCCGCGACTGGCGTCGTCAACATGAACCGATGAAAATCCCAGGTCAAACAGAATTGCATCAATTTTTCCTAAATCGTGCTCGGCCATGTTTCCAAAAGAATCATTTATGAGCGTAACGCGATCTGTATATGAAGAAAGGTGATCTTTGGCTAAATCAAGATTTCTGTCATCTCTTTCAAAGCCAATTAGCTTTCCGCTAGGGGAGGTACGCGCCAAAATCATTTCGGCATGTCCGCCTAAACCAATGGTCGCATCAATTACAGTTGCACCAGAATGAAGGCTGAGTCCTTCAATCACTTCATTCATTAGTACGGGGATGTGATTATTCATATCTACAAGCTAATCAGCTAAAAAGCTACGGGCTCTTAAATTCCAAATTCCCCCAATTTTTCCGCAATGTCAACAGCTCCTTCTTCTGTCTTTTTGCGATATTCCTCCCAAGTATCCTCGTCCCAAATTTCGAGTCGTGTGTTCATTCCAACAATCACAGCTTTCTTTTTGAGACCAGCGTAGCTTCGAAGATACTCCGGTACAATGAACCGTCCCTGCTTGTCGAGCTTAACATCCATTGCGCCCGCAAGCATGAGTCGGGCGAAAGCTCTGGAGTTAGCCTGCCCCAGGGGCAAGCTACTGAGTTTTTCAGCAAGCTTGCCCCACTCCTCCAAGGGGAGCAGGAATAACGAAGCATCAAGACCTCGTGTAACAACCGCACCATGTACGAGATCGCCTCGAAACTTCGTTGGGACCGCTACGCGACCCTTTTCGTCGATTGAATGTTTATATTCCCCTATGAACATAGTTATTGCTCACTATTGTGTCGGCGATCTATTTGCTCACGGCTGTGCTCCTCAGCGTCGTACTTATCAGTACGCCTTTCTGTAGTGCTCGCCGTTTACAAATATCTCATCCAACACAATACGTTCGCTTTGGGAAAGAAAGAACAGGCGGTTGTTATATCGCACCACAAGTAAACTTATGATGAGAGGAAGTTTCCCGAGCTCTTTCTTACTTATTTTTTTAAGAAAAAACCGAAGCAGTCATGAATAGCTTTTGACTATTCCCCACTTCGTGCCTTAGTACTTCCACTTTACCCCACCAATCACCTTAGGTCAAACAAAATTCCCCACTTATCACCAACAAAAATTACGCCAACATTCGGCGCAAATCGCGTTCGGTCTTTGTTCCTGTTAATACTTCTCACGCCCGCCCCGCCGGGTTACCGCCGTAGTTATTCATTCAAAATCGCGTAGGTGGTAACCCGACGGCTTAAGAATCATAAGCATTTCGCAGTCCGCAATTGTCAGGAATCAGGAGTAGGCATGTGTCACTAAGTGACATAAAAAAATAAAAGGAAACACGGTTTGGGAGTTCCGAACCGCTTTAAAATATCGCTAGGCCCTGGCACTTTCGACCGGGGTGGTTTTAACAAGAACCAAATCTCCAATGGTGCCAAGGTTACAAGGGCTGGAAGCCCCTAACAGAACTAAGTCTTTCTCATGTCCGGCCTGATGAACCAAACAAAACCAACGCCGATTAAACTAATTACGACAGAAACTATAATCAAAATCTGAAAACCGAGTGTGTAGGCAATAGCACCCCCCATTGAAGCGGCCATGGCGGCGCTAAAATCGGTCAGCATAAAATAAACTCCCCATTCCCTCCCCTCTTTATGTTTGTCGATATGCCTTGTAAACACAGCCATAAATGAAGGAAAAGTAAAAGCAATCACAGCTCCAAAAATAAATTGGACAATATAAAGCTCCATGGGAGTGTTGATAATCAAATAGGCCAAAGGTAAAACGGCCCCAATGGTTGAGCCTATCACTATCACCCAAAAATCATCATTTTCCCCTCTTATTTTATCAATAAACGAGGCGGCCGGAATTTGTAAAACGCTTTTTGTAAACAAATAAATTGATGCGGCTACACCGGCGACAATTGCGTCACCACCATCAATAAAATCAACAATAAAAATCGCAAAAATCGGGCCCAACAATCCAGTACCGCTCACCCATATCAAATCTGAAATCGTCATAAAGCGGATGACCCTGTTCATGTCGAACAAAAAATAATGTCGTGTTGGAATCGCGCATTTTTTCATATACGAAAATTATAGCAAAGCCATTAACTTACAGCTATTAGCTTTTAGCGGCCCGACCTCAGTCTTCTGTGATAGGCCACGGCGAATCTGTGCGCTTCGTCGCGCGCATTTTGTAAAACTACTTTGTACGCTGTTGTAATTCTAGACAGCTCAGGATTATTGCGGTCAAAAACTAGCAAATCTTGTTTTCTGTCTGGCCCTTTTGCAATCCCAACGAGCGGAATATTAACTTCAAACTCATTCATTACTTTACGCACCCGACCAATCTGACCCAAACCACCGTCGATTATTAATAATTCCGGAAGTGACCAGGCATTTGGTTGCGCTTTGGCGCGAGCTAGCCGACGACGCATTACCTCTTCCATCATAGCCACATCGTTGGCACCTTTAACAGTTTTAATTTTAAACTTACGATATTTTTCCTTGGCTGGTTTTTGATTTTCAAAAACAACCATTGATCCTACAGCTGAAGTGCCAGAAATGTTACTAATGTCGTATGCCTCTAGCCTGCCTTCAATATCTAAAAAGTCTGATTTTATTTTTGTAGCAAATGGCAACTCAATATCTTCCTGTCTGATAAGGGCAACATCTTGAATATGCTCAAGAGAATTAATTTGACGCTTTAAGTGCGCGGCCGCCCGGTAATCTTCATTGGCGGCCGCACGGCGTATTTGTGCGCGTAGAGATCGCAATAATCCTTTTCTATTTCCATCAAAAAACATCATCAAGTTTTTAATAATCACAGCGTAATCTTTTTTGGAAATCAAATTCGCACACACTCCTGGACATTCTCCTATTTGGGCATTAAAACATTTACGCAACTGTTTACCTGTTTGTTGTGGCGCACAAGTACTCCATGGAATAATTTGACGAATTAAATCAAGTGCTTTTCGCAATGCTCTCCCACTTGGATAAGGTCCGTAAACCGCTAAATATTTTTTGTGAACCGTAACTGATAAGGTTTTCGCAAATGGTTTTATGCCCTCACGCTCTAGCTCATGACCACGAAGCAAAAGTGGCCGCGGAAAATCTTCATTGGTAATCACTAAATATAAAAAACTTTTATCATCTTTAAGTAGTATATTGTACTTAGGTTTTAACTCTTTAATTTTATTTGCCTCAAGCACAAGAGCTTCAATGACAGTCGATGTTTGAATGTAATCTATTCGTTTAATACTTGAGACAAGCTCGGCCAAACGAGAATTATGCGCTTTATTAAAATATGAATTAACTCGCTTCTTTAGAGATGTTGCTTTACCGACATACAGAATCTTGTCATTTGTATCAAAATACAAATATACTCCAGGCGCGTCTGGTAATTTTTTATTTTTAATTTTGACATAATTAAGTATCATAATTGCTTTCCGAGATAACTCGACGATCGTCTATTTATCTCGTAAGTTGTGCGATAAAGCTGTGTAACATTTTATCCAAGATTTTTTTGTTTTAGACTGAAATAATTTAGACAACAACTCGCCGGCGTCAAACGGAGAGATCCAGACACTTCTCTGCGTTTGCATAAAACCAACTTCTTTAAGTAGTGTCCTAATAGCTTGGCGTAAATTACGTTCAGTTTCTGGGATATCAAAAACAACCATACACACATATCCATTGGGCAACAAATCTAAATTTTGTAACTGTAATCTCAAATATTCATCAGCACCAATCTTTGTCAAACTTATATAATATTTTTCGCTTTTTTTCTTAACTGAAATAAATTTCTTAGCAGCTAACTGTATAAGCGCCTGTTTTCTGTAAGCCTTCTCCTTAGCATCTCTAATTTTTTTGTAACCATCAAATCCATATTTCAGAACAGCTCTTGGCTTATTACCAAAAGTGAAAAATAGATCCAGGTCATCGACTAATTCTTTAAATAATTTTGCCCCTCTCGATTTTGGTCTTAAATGATTTGTTTTCATAATTCGACGATCGTCTAATTATCTTGTAGATTTATATTTGTTTTACTAATTGCAATATTTGCTGATCAAAAATGATTTTTCTGATTTCAATGATAACAAAATCATTTTATTTCAACACTCTTCTTAAATACTCCCCAGTCGAACTCCCCTTTTTTATGCTTACTAACTCTGGCGTACCTTCAGCTACAATCATACCACCACCATCGCCACCTTCTGGACCCATATCAATCACCCAGTCAGCTGTCTTTATGATATCCAAATTATGTTCAATCACAACCACACTATTACCCTGCTCAACCAATCGATGTAAAACCTCTAACAATCTTTTGATGTCATCAAAATGCAAACCGGTTGTTGGCTCATCTAAAATATAAAGCGTGCGACCAGTTTGGCGTTTTGCAAGTTCGGTCGCAAGTTTAACGCGCTGCGCTTCACCGCCAGAAAGTGTTGGTGCCGGTTGACCAAGAGTTAAATAACCGAGCCCAACGCTGTCCAATGTTTGCAGTCTTTCAAAAACCATAGGAACATCAATAAAGAATTCTTTCGCTTCTTCTATTGTCATCTGAAGAACTTGATTGATGTTCTTTCCATTCCACTCTACCTCAAGTGTTTCGCGACTAAAACGCTTTCCTCCACAAACATCACACTCAACATACACTATTGGCAAAAAATGCATTTCAATTGCAATCTGCCCATGACCTTCACAATTTTCACAGCGCCCGCCTGGTCTATTGAAACTAAATCTTCCCTGCTTATAGCCGCGGAATTTTGCCTCAACAGTTTCTGCGAATAATTCTCGAATCGGTCCCCAGGCTCCAGTATAAGTTGCGGGGTTCGATCTTGAAGAACGACCAATTCCGGACTGATCCATTAAAATAATTTTATCAATATATTCTGTTCCAAGCACAGCTAAATGTGCTCCTGGCTCTGCTTTTGTTTTATAAAGTTTTTTTGATATTGCGCGGTACATTACGTCATGAATAAGGGTTGATTTTCCTGAACCAGATACACCTGTTACACAAACAAATCTTCGCAATGGAATTTCAACATCAACATTTTTTAAATTGTTTGCCGTTGCCTTTTTAATTTTAATTACATCCCGACCTATTGCTCGCCGTTTTATTGGAACTGGGATTTTTTCCTTGCCCAGCAAATATGCTCCGGTTCGTGACTTTGGATCATTAAAAACTTCTGGAACATTGCCCTCCGCTACAACATAGCCACCATGCACGCCAGCGCCAGGCCCGATTTCGAGCATATAATCACTTCGCCTTACAGTATCTTCATCGTGCTCAACTATAATCACGCTATTGCCTAAATCGCGTAGTCCTTCCAGTGTTCTAATTAATTTTTCATTATCGCGTTGATGCAAACCAATCGTTGGCTCATCTAGCACATAAAGCGCTCCAACTAGCCTTGATCCAATCTGAGAAGCCAAACGAATTCTTTGCGCTTCGCCACCAGAAAGTGACCCCGCCCTTCGATTGAGTGTTAAGTAATGAAGCCCAACATCAAGCATAAAAGATATTCGATTTTCAATTTCTTTCAGCACCATGCCTGCAATTTCTTGCTGTCTTTCTGAAAGAGAAATATTTAGTACAAACTCCACTGCTTTGTCGATATTTAGCTCTGTAAACTCGCAAATATTTTTTCCGCCAATATAAATGCTTAACGCCTCTGGTCGTAAGCGCACGCCAGCGCAAACACTGCAAGCCTCTTCTCCAAATAATTCTTTGGTTCCCAATCCTCCACAAGCTGAACAAGCACCGTATGGACTGTTAAAAGAAAACAAACGCGGTTCAATTTCTGGAAACGCAAAACCACACTCAACACAACTAAACTTTGCAGAAAATGTAACTTCTTCTTTTCCAATCTCGGCTAGGGCAACATTGCCACTATGACCAAGTGCAGTTTCAAGCGCCTCACTTAGTCGCTGACGAATTTCCTTACTTGGCGCTCGAAGTACTGAAACAGCTAAAGTATCAATAATAACTTCGATGGTATGCTGTTTATACCGAGAAAGTGTAATTTTTTCACTGAGCGCATGTTCTTTGCCGTCAATACGCACTTTTGCAAAACCGCTGTTATACAAATCATAAAGCAACTGATAATACTCACCTTTTCTGCCCCTAACCGCTGGCGCCAATATTCTAACCGCATCTTTATCTTTAAAATCGCCTCGAGCCACCCTATCAAGCACTGCATCAGTCATTTCGTCTACTGTTAACTTAGCAATTGATTTTTTACAATTTGGACATTGCGCTTCACCGATTCTAGCGTAAAGTACGCGCAAATAATCATAGATTTCTGTAACAGTTGCTACAGTCGATCTCGGATTACGAGTATGCGCTTTTTGATCTATCGATATTGCTGGCGAAAGCCCTTCAATTTCATCGACATCTGGTTTATGCATTTGTCCTAGGAATTGTCGAGCATAGGAGCTAAGTGATTCAATGTAGCGGCGCTGGCCTTCGGCAAAGATAGTATCAAAAGCTAAACTTGATTTTCCAGATCCAGAAAGCCCAGTAATACAAACCAGCTTATTGCGCGGTATGGTAACATTAATGTTTTTTAGGTTATGCTCCCGCGCACCCTTGATAATTATTTCATCTTTCATAATTGTAATTTAAATCCCTAACATAGCCCGAAGGGCGAAGTGGGATGCTCCCGCGCACCTTTAATTACGATTTTATCTTGCATATTTTATTTTTCCGAGATAACTAGACGATCGTCTAGTTATCTCGGAGATTTTTTAAACCTAATATCATTCTTCTTCCGCTCATGTTCAACCCATTCAGCGTCATTTTCAGCTCTTATTTAACTCCGCTTGCAATTCATCAATCTCGTCTCGCAACAACGCGGCGGTTTCAAAAAGTTCTGCTCGCGCCGCTTTTTTCATCTCTTCTCGTTTTTCTTTAATCACCTCTTCTATCTCATGTGGCTCGACTGTCATTTCAATTTTCAAAATCTTTTTAATGTCCGCCTCCCTTTCTGGAATCAATTCACGAATGTCACCAATTGATTTTATAATTGATTTTGGCGTAATGCCATGTTTTTTGTTATAAGCCAACTGAATTTTGCGACGACGATCTGTTTCTTTTAAAGCGCGTTTTATCGACCCGGTCATTACATCGGCATAAAGAATAACTTCGCCGTTTACATTACGCGCTGCCCGACCAATGGTTTGCACCAGTGATGTTTCAGATCTTAGAAATCCTTCTTTATCAGCATCAAGAATTGCTACCAGCGAAACCTCGGGTAAATCAAGACCTTCTCGCAATAAGTTAACGCCAACAATAACATCATATTCACCCTGGCGTAGCTTGGTTAAGATTTCAATCCGCTCGAATGTTAAAATGTCTGAATGCAAGTATTGAACTTTAATCCCTCGCTCAACCAAATAGCCAGTTAAATCCTCAGCCATTTTTTTGGTGAGTGTTGTCACGAGCACACGCTCTTTTTTTATAACTCGATCTTTAATGCGCTCAACTACATCCTCTACTTGGCTTTTTCTTTTTGCATCAGCTGTAACCGGGCAAATAATAACTTTAGGGTCAATTAACCCAGTTGGGCGCACAATTTGCTCCACGACAGCCGAACTCTCTTCTAATTCATAGTCACCGGGA
>Ga0210027_1004300_pt1 | contig 10987 bp, 12 predicted proteins | sample CryGeymeta201510_FD_183978 | JGI IMG/M metagenome (GOLD analysis project Ga0210027, IMG submission 183978) | Groundwater microbial communities from Crystal Geyser aquifers in Utah, USA - Crystal Geyser metaG 2015-10 (SPAdes) (version 2) | ecosystem: Environmental > Aquatic > Deep subsurface >...
CGGGGCTGGATCGGTGTTTGCGTCGGCATGGCGTGGGCAACCTGCGTGACCTGCAGGCGAAAGAGCCCCGGCCGAAGCACAAGGCGTTCAAGGCCTACGAGCCCGGCTACCTGCATGTCGATGTGAAGTATCTGCCTCAAATGGCTGATGAAACGTCCCGGCGCTATCTCTTCGCGGCGATTGACCGGGCAACCCGCTGGGTGTTCATCCGCGTCTTCAAATCCAGGACCGCCGCCAACGCCCGCCGCTTCCTGCGCGATCTGGAACGGGCCTGCCCGCTGCGCATCCGCACGATTTTGACCGATAATGGCAAGGAATTCACCGACCGCCTGTTCGGTCTGCGCAAGCGCGCCGCGACAGGCCAGCACGAGTTCGACCGGCTCTGTGCAGACCTCGGCATCGAACACCGCCTTGCCCCGCCCGCGCATCCGCAGACCAACGGCATGGTCGAGCGCTTCAACGGACGGATTGAGGAGGTCCTGCAATCGCACCATTTCCGATCAGGCGAGGAACTGGAAACCACGCTGCACCGCTACGTGGCTCTCTACAACCAGCAGCTTCCGCAATCAGCCCTGGGCAGCAAGACACCCTTGCAGGCGATGAAGGACTGGCACAAACTGAAACCGGAATTGTTCAGGAAACAGCCCTACTACCTTCCGGGATGTGACAGCTACACCACGATCAGCGGTGCGAAGGACACAACATGTCGTCCTTACCGGAATGAAAGGGATAAGCCTTATCGGTGCAATTTTTAGAGGTGCCCTTTACTTAGACAGCTTTATCCAAACCCAGTTCCGCGCTCGAATACCGCATTGACAAAAAACATCCCCTTGACCGAGAAATAACCCATAAGAGACAGCACGGCGGGGTGATTGGATTGCCGCTCTAGAATTACAAAATAAATGAATAATACAAAGCCGATCATATTTACCCTTTCAGGCCCCAATAGAATCGCCGCTGCAAATAGGGTCAATATGATCAGAACAAATTCAGCTTTCTTGGACTTCAAAACAAATAGAGCCAAGATGCCCAGGATTGAAAGTTCGCGCAAACTTTCAATGCCTCGCTCGCCGCGATACGCCTCGACTTTTCCTAAAAGTGCTGGCAGAAAAGGGCTGCTAAGAAAATAAGACATGGCTGATACGACGATTAACGCGCCAAGGCCAAACGGAACAATTAATCGCAGACGTATAAAGCGTGAAAATTTAAATGACGCCAGGTGACCGGAGAGGCGAGCAGCCAGGAGTATAAGTGTCTGAAAATGGGAAAAGGTTGCGGCTCCCAAGAAGAGAAGCGTTCTCGTGAACCGTTCGCCAGATGCCGCAGCAAGCAAAAATAGAAACGAAACTTTCAGGCGTTCCGCCGGACCGAGAAGCACAAAAATGTAATAATTTGAGAACATTAGGAACACAAAAAATGCTGACGCTTTGTTTTTCAGGAGAAGGCGAAAAAGAAGAATGCAAAAAATCGAGTTAACAATAGAGAAGAACACGTCCTTGTCCTGTATGGTTTGCGCGCCGAGCCAAGCGATGAATCCATAAAGCGGCTCCGATGAACCTGTGGATATCAACTGAAGATAAAGTATTTCGCGAATATTCGCTGACGAAAGGCTTTCGTAAAAATTGCGATAGAGAACTTGGTCGCCGTAGAGATAGGCGCGAGAGTAAGCAAGGGAAAGTAGAAATGAAGGTACCGAAAATACAAGATAGGCGATTATCCGATACAATCGTGCCGATGGTTTTCTGTGATCCATGAAACCCGCCCCTCGCAGCCATCAACACCATGATTTATCCGACATTCCCCAAGTGGCCTGCCGTCTGACGTCAAGATCGCTTGATTTTGCCAGTTAAACAAGCGTTTTTCACCCTGAGCGGTGTCTGCGGTCGCGCAAACGCCTGGAGCTGGGCGGATCGGGCCGCGAACCCGCAGCGTCTTTTCCCGGCAGCGACGTTTTTCAGCGCGGTGGGCAGACCTGTCGAGCCTCTTTCGTTGAGTTTGGGCCCGGATCGCGGTCATGCGCATCGCGGTGGCGCTCGCAATCGGCGGATCGCGGCGAGTATGGCGCGCACCATCGGGCCGGTGACGGCCACCTCGGCCAACTGGAAGGTGATGGCGCGGGCGTGACGGACGACGCGGGCACCGATCTTGATCAGCTTGAGTTGCAGGCTGGTCAGCGACCATTGGGCCATTTCCTCGGGCAGTTCGATACAGCGCAGGAAGGTGGCCAGGTTGTAGGCCAGCGCGTGCAGTTGCAGGCGCACCTCGTTGTCGGGGAACTTCCGGCATGACAGCCGCGTCCAGCGAAAGGCATACTTGCCTTCCTTGATGTGCTGCTCGGCGGTGCCGCGCTAATTATAGAACCGCACCACCCAGTCCGGCTCCATCGGCAAGTTGGTGACTATCAAGCCGACACGCGGGAACAGCTCGCCCGGATGCCATTCGATCTTGGCGATCACACGGCGCTCCTTGTCCCAAGACGCCGCTTGATATTCGAAGTCCTCGAGGAACCGCTTGACCTTGGTCAGCGACGGCCGCCCCACGGGCCGCGTCAGCTGATGCGCGATCTTTTCCTTGAGCACCGTGTTCGCGGGCAGCCGGATGGCATAGGAATAACCTGCCTCTTCCAGTCTTTCGTAGATCGCCGGGATCGCGTAGGCGGCATCCGCCCGGAAGAAGCGGCACCCAAGGTCGCGGCCAGCGTAGCGGGCGATGACAGGATCAAGGACGTCCCGCCAGCCGTCAGCGCTGTGGACGTTACCGTTGCGCAGGGCACAGCGTTCCAGCATGCCGAACTGGTTGAACAGGAAGTTCGGGTGGTAGCAGGTGCAGTCGAAGTGCCCGTTCCAGGCAGCACCTTCCTGATCGCCATGGGTCGGGCTGACAGAGCTGTCCATGTCCAGCACGATATACTTCAGCCCGTTGCGGTCATGAAACCGGTCGATCCACTGCCCGTTCAGATCGGCCAGCGCCTCCCGGTTCGCAGGCGAGGCCAAGGTCTCCGTCTCAAACCGCCCCATCTGGGAAGCCGAGGCCGCCTGTGCGTCAACAGCCCGGCCACCCACGACCTGGCGCATGACAGGACCCGCGCGCGCGACGGTCGGCATCGTTGACATCCTCGTAGCCCGCCAACCGCCCATGGACCGACTGCCGGAACAGCCCGTCGAGACGGTGGAGCGTATTCTTGCCCCTGCGGGTATCGCACAGCGCCGCTGAAGCCAGATCGGACAGCCCGAGCGCGTCATCCAACTCGCGCATCACCAGGAGACCGCCGTCCGAGCTGAGCTGCGTGCCGCGGAACTCCAGCCGCACCCGGCGGTCGAAATCCACCCGATCTGCCCGCTGCAAGCCTGCACCCTCTGGGTGATCCATGAAACCCGCCCCTCGCAGCCATCAACACCATGATTTATATAGACACTGCCATGTTCAGAACAGCGAAATCAGCGGGCTACTTGGGGAATGCGGCTTTAGGAACAAGTGAGATGAAAACCGAAATCATCATCATGACGATCGGGGCCGAAGGCGGATCGATTGACCTCGTCGGGGCCAGGACGGACGGCAACTGGCAGTTCAGGATCGAGACATCCGACCAGCGCTGGATGCTTGAAGACGACGACGACCACGGCCCACCCGTTTCCCCATGGGTATCGACTTGGCCGGATGCGGTGGCCCAGCTTGACCTGTATCCGTGGCCGCAACTCCATCCGGTTCGTATTCACCCTGAGTTCCGGGCGATGGTGGCTCAAGGCCTGAAGCAGAAGGAAAAGATGGGAGTGCCAGTCAATTGGGCGATTTGGGCGGCGGCGCTTGGGCCGGGGTTCTGAAGCAGAACAAGACCCCCACGTTCGCAGGAGCATTCAAGCTGGTTTTGAACACCAGTTTTCTTCTGCGCCTTGCAACCCTGCACATCGGATTTCGCGCCGACAGGACTGGCCATAATTCAAAGGTGTCCCACGCCCCAAACGTGGGACACTTTTCCTTTGATTTCATTGTATTTTTTAGGGGAGTGGCAGCCCGTAGGGGAGTCGAACCCCTCTTGCCTGGTTGAAAACCAGATGTCCTAACCGATAGACGAACGGGCCACGCATCGGTGCGGCGGTGTCTAGTGGCAGCGGCGCTGACTCGCAAGGGGAAAATGCGGGCGCGGCGGCGATAAAGCGGCGCTCACGTCCCGGCGCGGGCGGCGTCTTCCAGCCGAAGCTGGACCTTTGATCGTCCGCCGTAGGTGTTGATCTCCAGCCGCCCGGCCAGATGAAAGCGGGCATGGCCGGGGTTTTCCAGCGCCGACCCCAGCGGACCATCGAACGCGCCGAAGGCCACCGCTTCAAGCCGCGCCCCCGGCTCGCCAAAGCTGAGGCGCAAGTGGTTTTCGCCGATCCGGCGCGCGAACACCGCCTGATCGGCAAAGGCAAAGCGCGGCGCGGGTGCGGCCGCCCCGAACGGCCCTGCCGCCTCAAGCTGCTCGACCAGCGCCAGGGTGGCCGCCCCCGGCATCAGCAGCCCGTCCAGCGCCAGATCGGCAGGCCCGCCACTGCCCGCCCCCTGGCGCGCCAGCAAGTCCCCCAGCCGGGCCATTGCGGCCTCAAGCTGATCCTGCGCCACACTCAGCCCGGCGGCCATCTTGTGGCCCCCGCCCGCCAGCAGCAGCCCCTCGGTGGCCAATCGGTGCACCGCCGCGCCAAGATCGACCCCCGCGACCGAGCGCCCCGAGCCCTTGCCGATCCCGCCCTCCAGCCCGATCACCACGGCAGGCCGCCCGGTCGCCTCTTTCAGCCGTGCCGCGACAATCCCCACCACACCCGGATGCCAGCCTTCGCCTGCCGCCCAGACCAGCGGGCCACCCAAGCCCCGCGCCTCGGCCTGCGCCAGCGCACTGGCGCGCACCGCGGCCTCGATCTCGCGGCGCTCGGTGTTGAGAACATCCAGCCGCTCGGCCAGCGCGGCGGCCTCGTGCGCGTCTTCGCTGGCCAGCAGCCGCGCCCCCAGATCGGCCGCCCCGATCCGCCCCCCGGCATTGATGCGCGGCCCCAGCACAAAGCCCAGAGCATAGGCGGTCGGGGCGTGATCCAGCCGCGCCACATCGGCCAGCGCCGCCAGCCCGACCCGCTCGCGCCGCGCCATCACCCGCAGACCCTGACGCACGAAAGCCCGGTTGACCCCGATCAGCGGTGCCACATCGGCCACCGTCGCCAGCGCCACCAGATCAAGCAGCGCCAGCAGATCGGGGCCGCTGATGGCCTCGGTGCGCAATTGCCGGTTGGCCGCGACCAGCACCAGAAACACCACCCCGGCGGCACACAGATGGCCAAGCGCGCCATCCTCGTCCTGCCGGTTGGGGTTCACCACCGCCAGCGCCGGGGGCAGGGTCTCGCCGCCAAGGTGGTGATCCAGCACCACCACATCGCAGCCGGCAGCCGCCGCGATTGCCACATGCGACAGGGTGCCGCAATCGACGCAGACGATCAGATCGTGATTTGCGGCCAGCGCCGCCATGGCCGGCGGGTTCGGGCCATAGCCTTCGTCAATGCGGTCGGGGATATAAAGCGTGGCGCGGTGCCCCAGCGCGCGCAGCCAGATCAGCAGCAGCGCCGCCGAGGCCCCGCCATCGACATCATAGTCGGCAAAGACCGCAATCCGCTGGCGCGCGCGCAGCGCCGCCACCAGACGCGCCGAAGCAAGATCCATGTCCTTCAGCACCAGCGGGTCGGGCAACAGATCGCGCAACGACGGCGCCAGATAGGCGGCGGTGTCGGCAGGTGCAACCCCGCGCCGGACCAGGGTATGACACAGCGCCAGCGGCAGCGGCGTGGCCTGCGCCATCGCCTCGGCCAAGCGATCCTGCTCGACCGAAGGCCCGACCCAGCGGCGGCCAAGGATCGAGGCTTCGACATTCAGAAACGCGCGCGCACCCATGCCCCCTGATGGCGCAGGCGGCGGCGCTCTTCAAGCCCTGACCGGGCTTTCATCGCCTTGGCACCAGACTGCGGCTTCTTCTTTGCCCAAATACTCGAATCCCCCCGCGCCACTCCGGCCCGGGGTCATTTCACCGCGCTGCGATACAGCATCCGCCGCACCGAGCCGGTTTTCGAGCGCATCAGCAGGGTTTCGGTGGTCACCCAGCCGGGTTCGCGCTGGATGCCTTTCAGGATCGACCCCGAAGTGACGCCGGTGGCGGCAAAGATCACATCGGCGCGCACCAGATCGTGCAACTGGTAGATGCGGTCAAGGTCGGTGATCCCGGCGCGGCGCGCCCGCGCGCGCTCGTCGTCGTTGCGAAACAGCAGCTTGCCGTAGATCTGCCCGCCCATGCAGCGCAGCGCCGCCGCCGCCAGCACCCCCTCGGGCGCGCCGCCGGATCCCATATACATGTCGATCCCGGTGGTGGCGGCCTCGGCGCAGTGGATCACCCCGGCCACATCGCCATCGGTGATCAGCCGGATCGCCGCCCCGCTCGCGCGCAACTCGGCAATCAGCGCGTCATGGCGCGGCCGTTCCAGCACGCACACCGTGATGTCGCCGGGGGCACAGCCCTTGGCCGCCGCCAGGGCGCGCACCCGCTCGGCCGGTGCCATCGCCAGGGTCACGGTGTCGGTCGGATAGCCCGGCCCGATCGCCAGCTTTTCCATGTAGACGTCAGGGGCGTGCAGCAGGGTGCCGCGCGGGGCCATCGCGATCACGGTCAGGGCATTGGGCATGTCCTTGGCGGTCAGGGTGGTGCCCTCCAGCGGGTCAAGCGCGATATCCACCGCCGGGCCTTTGCCGGTGCCGACCTCTTCGCCGATGAACAGCATCGGGGCCTCGTCGCGCTCGCCCTCGCCGATCACCACCACCCCGGCGATATCAAGCCGGTTCAACTGCGCCCGCATCGCGTTCACTGCGGCCTGATCGGCCGCCTTCTCGTCGCCGCGCCCGACCAGCTTGGCCGAGGCCAGCGCGGCCGCCTCGGTCACCCGGGCAAGGCCCAATGAGAGCATGCGATCCTGAAATTTCCAAGTGACGGACATGGCGGGTTCCTTTGGCTCAGACTGTCTGATCCAAGGCCTAACGCCGGGCAGGGGCAGGCGGCAAGGATGGGTGCGCTAACATCCGGGCGGTTTTTTGGTCGCACCCTTCGGGGCGCCGCTCTCAGACCTCTTCGATCCGAATCGCGACCGGCTCGCCCACCAGCACGCCGGTGGCGGCAAAGCGCGCCATGGCGGTATCGACATCATCGCGGGTGGCCTTGTGGGTGACGATCAGCACCGGGGCCTGCACCCCCTGGTGGCCATACTGGCGCATCCGGTCGATCGAGATCCCGGCCTCGCCCAGGGCGGTGGCGATCTTGGCAAGGGCGCCGGGCTTGTCGAGCAGGGTCATGCGCAGATACCACGGCGCGGGGGTCGAGGTGCGGGCCGGTGTCGGCACCACAAGTGCGGCGGCGGGCACCCCGAAGGTCGGGGTGCGGATGCCGCGTGCGATGTCGATCACGTCGGCCAGCACGGCGCTGGCGGTCGGGCCCGATCCCGCGCCGGGGCCGCGCAGCACGATCTGGCCCACCGCGTCGCCTTCCAGCACCACCATGTTGGTGCCGCCCTGCAACTGCCCCAAAGGGTGGCCTTCCGGCACCAGGCACGGCGTCATGCGCTGCTCGAGCCCGCGCCCGGTCATCTGCGCCACCCCCAGCAACTTGATGCGGAAACCCATGTCGGCGGCGCGGCGGATATCGTCGATCGAGATCGCGCCGATGCCTTCCAGTTCCACGGCATCGAACGATACCTTGGTGCCGAACGCTATTGCGGCCAGCAGGGCCAGCTTGTGGCCCGCGTCGATGCCGCCGACATCAAGGTTGGGATCGGCCTCGAGATAGCCCAACTGCCGCGCCTCCTCGAACACCTGATCGTAGGGCAGGCCTGCGCTTTGCATCCGGGTCAGGATATAGTTGCAGGTGCCGTTCATCACCCCCATCACCCGGCGCAGGGCGTTGCCCGCCAGCCCCTCGGTCAGCGCCTTGATCACCGGAATCCCGCCCGCCACCGCCGCCTCGAACCGGATCACCCGGCCTGCCGCCTCGGCCGCCAGCGCCAAAGCGTGGCCATGATGCGCCAGCAGCGCCTTGTTGGCGGTGACGACATCCTTGCCCGCCGCGATCGCGGCCTCGGTGGCGTCGCGCGCCGGGCCTTCTGATCCGCCCATCAGCTCGACGAAAACGTCGATATCGTCGCGCTGCGCCAGCGCCACCGGATCGGCTTCCCAGGCGTAGCCCGACAGATCGGCGTCGCGGTTGCGCGAACGGTCGCGCGCCGAAACGGCGGTGATCACCACCGCCCGCCCGGCGCGGGCCGCAATCAGATCGGCGTGGCGCTGCACGATCTGCACCACCCCGATGCCAACCGTGCCCAGACCGGCAACCCCCAGACGCAACGGCGCAACCATCCCGATCTCCACTCGACAATTCCCCCGCCTTGGCCAAGGGCAAAGGCAGCCGGGCTCTGTTAGCGGTTTCAACGCAGGCTTGCAACGCGCGAGCGGCGCACCGAACGGCTAGCTGCCCACCCCGCGCGCGATCGCCGCCGCCAGCCGTGCCCGGGTGGCGGGGTCATGCACCGGGCCGCGCATGGCCGCCGCGCGTGCCCGCAGCCGGTTGGCGCGGGCCACCAGAGCCTCGCCCACCCCGGCCGTCAGCCGCCCGCCCTGCGCCGCCGCGATCAGTTGATCAAGCGGCATAATCTGCGGGGTGGGGCCGGCCGCCGCGGGCAGCGGGCCAAGATCGGGAACCGTAGCACAACCGCTCAGCGCCAGACACAGCACCGAAGTCAGGAAAAAGCGCGCGTGACGGAGCATCTGGAACCTGGCTGCAACAACAGCCGTAACCATATCGCCCCGCCCCGACTGGCGGCAAGAGCGCATCGCACCCCCTTGAATTGAACAGCCGTTCAGATACCCTGCGGCCATGGCACGCAAGACCGGCTCGCATTCCGATATCACCGGCCCCCGGGTTCGGGCGGCAGCGCTGCGGCTGTTTGCGCACGCAGGCTACGCCGCCGTCTCGATGCGCCAGATTGCCGCCGAGGTGGGCGTGCAGGCGGGCGCGCTTTACCTTTACACCGAGGGCAAGCAAAGCCTGCTGTTCGACCTGATGCAGGGCCACATGGATGATCTGCTGGCTGCCCTTGCCGCCCTGCCGCATCTGCCCGACCCGCGCGCCCGGCTGGACCAGTTCGCCCGCTTTCACATTGGCTTTCACCTTGATCGTCCGGACGCGGTGTTCATCGCCTACATGGAATTGCGCAACCTTGCGCCGGAAAACTTTGCCCGCATCGAAGCGCTGCGCCACCGCTACGAGGACGCGCTTCAGGCGATCCTGCGCGACGGGGTGGTATCCGGGCAGTTCCACCTGCCCGACACCCGCCTTGCCACCCTGGCCCTGATTGCGATGCTGACCGGGGTCACCAACTGGTATCGCGCCAGCGGTCGTCTGACGCGAGCCGAGGTCGCGGCGATCTATGCCGAGATGGCGCTGCGGGCGGTCGGGGCCATCGCACCCGCCTAGTAAACCCCCATCACCTCATACATCACCGGCTCGAAATGCGAGCACAGTTGCCCGATCACACGGTTGCGCTCGCGCATCTCGGGGGTGCGCAGCATCGCCAGAAAATCCTCGCGGTGCTTCCATTTCGAATAGTTGGCGATCCGGGTCTGGGCGTCGTTCATGTGCAGCGCCGCCCCCATGAAGCCGGGCTGGTGGCAGATGAATTCGGCATAGGCCGCCTGCAACGCCTCCATCAGATCGGCGGCGGTGCCCGGCGACATCTCGAAGGTGGTGACGACGGTCTGGCCGTCGAAGCTGCGGGTGATTTCCGGCATGATGTGATCCTCCTTTCGGGCATCCTGCCACAGCTTGCGGCAAAGATCACGCGCCAAGGCGGCGCGGCGACGATTGGCCTCGAAATCCCGGCGCAGCCCGGCTAACCTGCCCTGATGCAGTTCCTTGACCCAGACCACCCGTTCTTTCGCCGCCCCGCCAGCCGCTGGGCCACCGCCCTGTTGCCGCTGGCCTGGGGCGGGTTCGAGGTCTGGGCGGGTGACCCCGGCTGGGGGGTTCTGTTCATCGCGGCTGGGGTTTACGCGTTCTGGATGCTGATCCTCAAGGGCCCGGCCGGGGGCTCAGAGTAGCGCCAGAATCTCGTCGGCCAAGGCCTCGACCTCGGCGCTGGCGGTGGATTTTCCGGCCTCGGGCGCGGCCAGCCCAAGCCCCAGCGTTTCGGCGTAAACCACGCGCTGGCCAAAGCCTGCCCGCGCCACACCGGCATTCAGCGCCGCCGCCGCCTGCGCCACCTCGTCGCCCAGCCTTGTGCCCGCCCTGGTGCGGTTGAGCACGATGGTGGCGCGCTTGCCCTCGCGTTCGGCCAGATCCAGAACCCCGTCCGTAGCCCACAGATCGACGTGGCTTGCCGCCACCGGGATCAGCACCAGATCGGCCTCGCGCAACGCCGGGCGCAGATCGGCGTCCACCTTGGGCGGCGTATCGACGATCACGAAATCATTGTTCTGGCGCAGCTTTTCGCATTCATACGACACCCCCCAGGCCGAGGCGGTGGAAAGCTCCATCCCCGCCTCGCCCAGCCGCGCCCGGCGCAGCAGGAACCAGCGCCCCAGACTGCCCTGCGGATCGGTATCAAGCAGCGCCACCCGCAGCCCGCGCCGGGCAAAGGCCACCGCCAGATTGACCGCCAGCGTGGTCTTGCCAGAGCCACCCTTCTGCTGGGCGATGGTGATGACGGTGCCGGGCATGCGAATCCCCTTTTTTGCTGCGGCGCAGCATAGGACGGATCGCCCCGGAACACACGCATTTTATCCGGGGCAGGCGGTCAGACGTCCGTGCATCTCGCCACTGTCGCCTTGCAGCGACGACGGCGCCACCCGGCAGCCGGTCACTTCGGAAATCAGCGAGATCATGGTGGCGCGGATCGCTTCGTGCTCGCCCCGGTGGGCATAGCCAAGGCGGATCACC
>Ga0210027_1004302_pt1 | contig 10981 bp, 7 predicted proteins | sample CryGeymeta201510_FD_183978 | JGI IMG/M metagenome (GOLD analysis project Ga0210027, IMG submission 183978) | Groundwater microbial communities from Crystal Geyser aquifers in Utah, USA - Crystal Geyser metaG 2015-10 (SPAdes) (version 2) | ecosystem: Environmental > Aquatic > Deep subsurface >...
CTCCTTTCTCGAACCAGCACTCTGACCTCAATCCCCCGGGAGAGCAGATCCCTGACAATATGACTTCCGATAAATCCCGTGCCTCCCACAACGAGCGCCTTCATATCATCTCAAAAAACTCAGCAGGATTTCAGACAATGCGACTCCCCTGTTTCTTGCTCTTGCCCCGTTTTCCCAGAGACGCAAAAACGGGTTTCCCTTCGAACAGCCACTTTACGGCTATGCTTCCCAGTTTGATGTTGTTGCACAAACCGGCAAAGGCAACCAATAATCCCGGATGTCTTTGCAGGAAAAGGATGCGGCTCAAAAACTTAATCAGGCTCTTGGGCACAAAACTTTTGGACGTCAGCGAATACAGACTGATCCAGAAACGATCCTCTGCGGGCCGGGGATGCTTCAGACTGACATACATCTGGTCGAAGCTTCTGGAGACATGCCCTTCCACCTGGTCCTCCGTGATGATCCCGGCATCGAGGGCCTTTCGGGTCAAAATGGTATTGGGAAAGTAGATCAGAGAGAACATGTGCATATAGAAGGGGCGGGGGATCCGAAGCAACAGATTCAGTCCCCGTCTCTTGTCCTCGGCATTTTCAAAGGGATTGTCCACGATGATGTCGTAAAAGGGGACGATCCTTAAATCCCGCATGATCTCCGCCGTCTTCACCAGTTTCTCATCGGAGACGGGACGTTCAAAGACCTCTTTCCGGACCCGTTCGGATCCGGTCTGAATCCCGATCTCGACCCGCTCCAGTCCCGCGTCTTTGAGCATGCGCATGACCTCTTTGTCGGTGGTGTTGGGATGCTGCATGCAGTGAAAAGGAAGCCCGATATCTTTCCTGTACTGTTGAACAAAGTCTTCCACCCATTCTCTGTCCCAGGAAAAAACCTCGTCAATAAAGTCTATCCTTTTTAAATGCGGGAAGATCTTCTTGTGCCTTCTCAGCTCATCGAGCACGTTCTCCACGCTCCGCTGCCTCACGAGGCGCCCTTTGCCTTTGTACAAATGATGGAACAGACTGTTGCTGCAATAAGTACAACTGTACGGACATCCCCTGGAGGTCATGATGTCCAGGTTAAAAGCCTGCAAGCCCGGATCCTGGGTAGAGATCGTCTCCCCTTCAACAAAATACTTGCTTTCATTCACATAGTCCGGGAAAGGAAGCGAATTGATCTCCTGGAACAAAGGCCGGATCGGATTCCTCGTCAACCTCCCGTTTTCCCGAACCCAGAGGTTTTGAATATCGGATATCGCCTCATGGGCGGCCATCCTTTGCGCCAGTTCCAACAGGGCCTGTTCCCCCTCTCCCAGGCAGAGCATGTCCGCGATCTCAATACTCTGGTCCGGGGCCACCGTGGCATGGGTTCCTCCCCATATGACGGGGGTTCCCATATTTTTATGGATGCTACGAGTGATCTCGCACGCCATGGAAAAGAATGAAGACCGGACGCTCATCCCTATGAGGTCCGGACGGATCTCCTTCAACAACCCCGTTAAGAGAGCGTACTCATCTTGGGTCGGCACTTGCATCAGGTCCAGAGCGATATTCTTTTCCTTGAAGAAGACCATGCTCACGTCGAACCCATGATCCCTTAACACAGCGGCCAGGTATCTGAGCCCGATGGCGCTTGAAGAATAAAGAGAGATCAGACAGACCTTGAATTTGTGATTCGTTGAGAAAGATCTGGGCGGAACAGTGTCATCCTTTTTCATAATACGTCGCTCCAAAACTTATCGTCTGAGTAAACAGACTCTACACAATGGGGCTCGCTCCCCGTTTGGCCGTCTGACGGAGCGTCGAGAATACCGGCTTCCCTTCCAAGAGCCACTTGATCGCGATCAAGCCCAATTTGAACGTGTTCGCCAGATCGGCAAAAATGATTAGAGGCTTGGGATGTTCCCTCAGGAATTTGCTCCGGCTCAGCCACCGGATCAGAGCCTTCGGGATGAAGCTCTTGGAGGCCATCGAATACAAGGAGATCCAGAACTGACCTCGCTTGGGTCTGGGGTACCTCAATGTGACAAACATCTGATCGAATGTTTGCTCTGCATTCCCCTCGATCTGATTTTCCGAAATCAGGCCGGACTCCAGGGCCCGCTTGGTGATCACGGTATTCGGGAAATAGATCAGGGAGAAAACATGCAGATGAAAGGGCCTTGGAAAACTTAAGAGGAATTCCAGTCCCTCCCGCTGGTCTTCTTCGGTCTCAAAGGGATTGTCCACGATAAAATCATAGAAGGGGACGATCCCCATCTCCTTCAAGAATTGAGCGGTCTGTTGCAGTTTCGCATTGGGGACCGGCCTTTCGAAATATCCCTTTCGGATCCGCTCCGAGCCGCTCTGGACACCCACCTCCACCCGCTCGAGCCCTGCGTCCTTCAGCAAGACCAGGGTATCCTTATCAACCATGTTGGGATGCTGGGCACATTGGAAGGGGAGCCCCACCTCTTTTTTGTACCGCTCGGTGAAGCGGCGTGTCCATTCCTTATCCCAGGCAAAGACCTCGTCAATGAAGTCTATCCTTTTGACGTTCGGGAATCTGCTCCGCAGAAAGTGAATCTCATCCATCACGTTTTCGACACTTCGCCTCCTGACGCGGCGGCCTTTCCCCTGATAGAGGGCCTCGAATACACTGTTGCAGCAATAGGAACAATGGTAGGGGCAGCCTCGAGAGGCCATAATATTCAGATTATAGGTCTTAAGCCCAGGATCCTCTGAAGAAATCTCGTCATTTTCAATGAAGTAATTGTCCGGGCCTCCATAGCTTGGGAAGGGGAGCGCGTCCAGATCCTGGCTCAACGACCGCACCTCGTTTCTGATGATCTCCCCGTTCCTCCGGACCCAGAGGTTCCGGATATGGGTGAAATCCTCCGAGGCCGAGAGCTTTTCAGCCAGCTCAAGAAGAGGATACTCCCCCTCTCCTATGCAAATCATGTCCGCGACCTTCATGCTCTCTTCGGGCGCGACCGTGGGATGTGTGCCGCCCCAGATCACGGGGACAGACAGTTCTTTTCGCACTCTCTCGGTAATGGAACAGGCGATCCTGAAGAATGAGGAACGCAGACTGATACCGACGACTTTCGGCCTCCTTTTTTTCAGGACGTCCATCAATAAACCGAATTCCCGTTCCGTAGGGGGTGTCATCAGATCGGAGGTTAGATGCTTTTCCTTGAAGCAGATGAGTGGAACGTCGTGGCCTCTGCCGCTCAAGGCCGCCTTAAGGTACCTCAATCCGATGGCATCCGTCGAATAGAGTGAAATCAGGGCAATGTTCGTGTGGTCATCCATTATTTCTTTCCTCATTAACGAAGTTTAACGTAGAGCCGTGTCGTCATGGACGACGCGGTGATCCGGTCTTATCCGACCGCATCAGGCTTTCCCGGATGTTCTTGAGAATAAAATTGAAAACGATACGTGGATCCTTTTTGACATAGGAGATGTATTTCCTGATCATCCGCCAGGGGTGCCTGAGCAGAGAGAACAATCGGCTGGCCAGTTGTTCGCGCGCCACGATCTGCTCCAATTCCCGCGCCGTCAGGTCCGGAGTGGTGATGTTTGCCCGTTCGACCCGGATGTTCTCAAGGCTGAATCCAGGCACAAAATAGTTATTCTCTTCGCAGATCTTCCATAATTCCGTAGCCGGCATGGGGTTGGCGAAGAAATAGTGTGTGGCGTCCGTGTCCAATTCCTTTGCGAACCGGAAGGTTCGTTTCAGAGACTCCGGAGTCTCCCCGGGCATGCCTACGACAAAGAAAGATTCCACTTCGATGCCCAGGTCTTTCATGGCATTCACAAGCGGCTTGACCTTTTTGATGTCCAGGGGTTTGTGTATGACGTCGCGCAGGATATGCTCGTCTCCGGATTCAACGGCCAGGAACAACTTGTAGCAGCCGCTTTCGCGCATCAGCCTCAACAAGTCCTGGTCCACGGCCCATAGGGCCAGGCCGGTAGGGACCGTCCAGACAAGATCGAGCTTTCGGTCAATCATTCCCTGAAAGATGGCCCGGGCCCGCTTTTTGTTCAGGACGAGATTGTCATCATCAAAATGGATCTCTTTGACACCGTAGGTCTGTACAAGATGTTCAATCTCTTTTAGGACATTCTCGGCAGACCGCGACCGCCATTTCCCCCCCCAGGTGGCATGGACGGGACAAAAGCTGCATTTGGCCACGCATCCTCGAGAGGTGTTGAGGGGCGTAAAGGGTTTCTTGCGCGTGACAATAAAAGCCTCTCCGATTTCGAAATATTTCTCCATAGGCAGAAGATGCCGCGCTGGCAGAGGAAGTTCATCGAGGTTCTCAATGAATCGGGTCTTCTTAATAATTTCAGTCTTTCCATTGTTCTTATAAGCGACCCCGTCGAGAGCGGTGAAATCTCCCTGCTCGAGAGCCCTCAGGAGGTCTCGAAAGCTCTGTTCCCCTTCGCCCAATACAGCGAAATCAATCACCTCATGTTGAAGCACCTGTTCGGGCATCGCGGACGGGTGGGGCCCGCCGATCACCGTAACAATTTCCGGGCTGATCTTCTTTACCAGGGAACAGATCTGAAGGGCCTCTCTGAATCCCGATGAAAATGAATTGGAGACGCCGACCAGATCCGGCTGGAACGCCTCGATTCTCTTTTCAATCTCTTCATAGGAGAGTCCGTATCGAATCAGATTTCGATCGAGTTGAACTTCTGTTTCATACCCTTCTACGACGCAGTCTATGATCCGGACGTTATACTCGTTTTCAACGACAGCGCCGAGATAGGCCAAGCCTATGGGGGGATGGATTCCTTTCGGCTCTGAACTCATGTCCGTATACGCGGTCAAGGGAGGTTGAATAAGCAATATGTTCTGTATAGGTTTCCCTGTACCCAGCGTCTTGTTGCCTCTTTTTTCCATGTCCTGTTACCCCATCCGATACGGAATCAATGTCATCGCTTGGAAAATTTCAAGCCTCTCCCGAATTAAATTCGAGCCTTCATATCTGCCAGTGGCCGCGCCCCTTTCTTGCATGACTGAATACGGATTTAAGAGGCTTTCCTTCCAGCAACCATTTGATCGCGATGGTTCCTAATTTAATGTTGTTGGCGACTGTTGCAAAGGATGACAGCAACTGGGGGCGCTCGCTCAGGATTCTGATGCGCGAAAGCCATCTGATCAGACGTTTTGGAATGAAACTCTTGGACGTGAGTGAAAATAAACTGATCCAATAACGTTCGCCGTCCAGCCAGGGATAATCAAGCGTGACAAACCACTTGTTATGGGTCCTCTCGGCCTTGCTTTCCACCTGATCCGGTGAAATCCTGCCGGAAGCCAGGGCCTTTTGCGTGAGCATTGTATTAGGAAAATAAGTCAGAGGAAACATACGCAGGTGAAAGGGACGAGGAAGTTGTAAGATGAACTCCAAGCCCCGCCTCTTGTCCTCCTCGGTCTCAAAAGGGTTATCAACAATGAGATCATAAAAAGGGATGATCTTCAGATCGCTGATGATGCCCGCAACGTTAAGCAGGGAGTCATCAGATACAGGACGTTCAAAGACTTCTCTGCGAATACGTTCGGACCCGCTCTGCAGTCCCACTTCGACCCGTTCCAGGCCGGCGTCCGTAAGCATCTCAAGAATATCCCTGTCCACCATATTCGGATGCTGAGCACACTGAAAAGGAAGATTGACACGTTTCTTGTATTTCGCTGTAAACTCCATGGACCAGGACTTGTCCCATGCAAACACCTCATCAATAAAATCAATCCTCTGAAGGCCCGGGAACCTTTCCCGCATGGACTCAATTTCTTCAAGAACATTATCAACACTTCGCCGTCTCACGGGAGGCCCTTTGCCCTTGTAGATTTGGCGGAATACGCTGTTACAGCAATAAGAGCAATGATACGGGCATCCTCTTGAGCCCATAACGTTCAGATTGAACGCGCCCAGAGCCGGGTCTTTCCCGGAAACGCTGTCGTCTTCGATAAGATATTTCCCCTCATGGCCGTAATCCGGGAAAGGCAGACTGTCCAAATCTTGAACCGGCGCCCGAACGGGATTGCGGATAATCTCTTTCTCTGTCCGGATCCACAGATTCTGGATGCCGTGAACATTCTCGCCTTTCGCGAACTGTGAAGCCAGTTCGAGCATGGGATGTTCCCCTTCCCCTATACAGATCATATCCGATACCTGTATGCATTCCTCCGGAGCCACATTGGGGTGCGTGCCCCCCCCAGATCACGGGCATGCCAAATTTTTTCGAATCTTTTCGGTGATCGCCGTTGCAATTCGAAAGAAGGAGGACCTGAGACTGACTCCAATAACAACCGGTTGCAGCCTGGAAATGATGTCCAGCAGGAATTGATATTCCTTATTTGTGGGCAGACTCATCTCATCGGATTCAAGGTATTTCTCTTTGAAGAAGATCAGATGCACGTCCATCCCGTGTGCCTTCAGGAAAGAAGAGATGTATCGGAGTCCGATCGCATCCGAGGAATAGAGTGAGACGAGAACAATTGTGCAGTTCTCAGTGCATGACATCATGATGAGTCCTTTGCGCCTTGGAGACCGCCATGGTCATCGCTTTTATTTAACAGCGAGATAGTGATAATCATAATAGATTTTTTCTCCAGGTTTCACGCGGAAGAAATATATTTTGGTGTCACTTCGGTCGGAGGCGATTTCCTCGATCGGGCGGCTGGAATCCCGGAAGTACCGGGTGATCTCCTCTTCCCAAAGGATGACTTTTTCAATATTCTCCGGCACAGGGATCGGTTCTATCTTGAATCCTGTCGGAATCCAATAGGTTTTCGGGTTGGTTTGATAACCAACCGTCACATAAACATTCTGCGCATCTATCGGAACATCAGATGGACTGAACATCAATGGAAACGGACAGTAAACGAGATAGTCAGGGAGATAGAAACCGGCTTGCGTATTGTAAAGGAAGGTAAGAACCATGGCGTTTTGCGGAGCGGCACTCTCTTTCGTCAATCTCACAAGCTCCTCAATGTGCCGGTCTCCCGCTCGTATCGTTGCATAAGAAACGCGAGTCTCCTTGAAGAGGAAGATGTAGGTGTTGACGCAAACCAAGACAATCACCAACGCAACAAGGTTAACTTTATAGGAAAACAGAGACAGGAGAGACGTCCTCAAAGGAGAGGCAATATGCGGGACGACTTTATGCGCCGCCTTCTGTAAATCCATCGCGGCACCCTTAATCGACTCCGCCAGACATATAAACAGAGGCGGCAGTACCACGACCACATGCCCGGGGTTGAAAACATTGACGCCGATCAGGAACAGGACTGGCGGCACAAGCCAGATCAGCAAAAATTTAATCCTGGGATCTTTCGCCATGTCTGGTATTTTAAAAAACCGCATGTAGAAATAAAGCATGGGGAGCAACCCGAAACAAAGGCTGTAAACCATAAAGCCGGCAAAGACCTTTCCACGACCTACAATCTGCAGGAGAAACGGCGCCGGATGTTTCACCCAGGTATGAACCTGTGCATAAGAGGCCGCATAATACTTTTCCACCCCGCCTGTCAGTGTAATCATCGGAACGAACCAGACTAAGCAAGTCAGCCCGAAGGCCAGAAGGGAAGCCGTCACCTGTTTCCAGGAATATCGCCTCATGGCATACAGCCATAAGGGGAAAAGCATGATCACAATATGTTGCCTGACTCCGGTGACTAGTCCCAGAGCCACTCCCGAAATAAGAAGCCATCCTTTCTTCCCGCATAACAGTTGATAGCAGGCAAGAGCAAAGATAACGCTCAGAAAACCTTCGAGGGCATAGGTGAACGGCATCTCTCCGTTGAACCAATATAGGGGAGACGTCAAGAGAAGCACGGCACTGATCACAGCATTGGAGCGACCGTACATTTGTACGGCCAGCACATAAAGGGCGCATACGGCCAGGGCGCTCGATAGGAGGCTGACACCGATCAGGCTCACACGTGTGTCGTGCAGAAACAGATCTGTAAACTTAGCTGCGGCCACGTACAGAATATAGCCGGGGGCATGCGGGCGCATCTGCGCCACATCGTAGCCTTTCATCGCCATAGCGAACCGGGCGGAGTCCCCCTCAAAGATGGTACGGCTAACGAAAGGGACTCGAGTGATCATCCCCAGGATGAATAGTGAACCTGCTATAATGATGTCCGTTTTTTCGATTCTCTTAACCTGTAAATTCTGCATGATCACTCTTTTTGAAGTCTCGGAAACACTAAAAGTATGCCAGCAGCAGCTTGACCTGCCGGTAGAGAGAGCGGAGGTCTCCTTTGGATAATCTGGAGACAATATATCGAGGCCTCAAATAGAACCCTGCATAGGCACGGCGAGCCGTATGCTTCAGTTCTGTCAGATCCCTGCCATGCTTGCACGCCTCTGGAAATAGTTCTCCGCCGTGGAACGCCTGGTCATTGTTTTGCATTTGATCGTACAAACCGGTGCCCGGATAGGGGATCGCGATATGAAACAGGGCATACGTGGGGTTCAAACGCCTGGCAAACCTAATGGTCTCGTCTATCTGGTCCGGACCCGAGTCCGGGAACCCCAAGATAAAGAAACAGGCCGATTCAATCCCGGCCCGATGGACCATTTGCATGCCCTTTTCAATCTGCTCAATTGAGATCTTTTTCTGAATACTCTCCAAGAGATCATCCGTGCCGGCTTCAACACCAAAATGAATGAGGCGGCAACCCGCCCGTTTCATCCTCCCTAACAATTCTTCGTCGATAAGGTCAAACCTGGTTTGGCAGGTCCAGTGAAAAGGATACTGCTTCCTGCTCAGATAGTCGCACAGCTCCAGCACTTGCCTGCGAAAGACCGTAAACTCCAAATCCATGAAGTAGGCTGTCCTGATACCAAAATGAGATATGGCATAATCGATTTCAGCAATGAGCTTGTCTACCGGCTTCCTCCGGACCCCTTTCCCATACATTTTCAACAGGCAAAAGATGCACTTCGATGCACAACCCCTGGAACCCTCAAACAAGGTAAAATGTGAACCCAGAACTTCATAGTGGTATTTATTCATGGGAAGCAGGTGAAACGCCGGTATCGGGAGATCGTTCAGGTCAAGTGGCTCCTGTTCCCCGGTCATCCTCATGCTTCCATTTTCCTGGAACGCCAATCCCCGTATCTCCGAGAGGGATTTCCCATGGCATATCTCTCGTATGGTCAGCTCAGGCTCCCCCCGGATGACGGCCATCGCTTGTGTCAAATCGAGCAGTTCCCCGGGTCTTACGGTTCCATGGGCACCGAGAACAAAAACCTCATCGTTGTACTTCCTTACTTGGGAGACGGTCTCCAGAAAAGGGGTGATATCAACACTGGGACACTGCCAACGGTCCAGGCTGGAAGAAGAAACAAAGACTTTATCAAAACCGGCGGCCTGTTTGGCTACTTGATCGGGGGATAGTCTTAAGGCGTTGGCGTCTATAATACGGACCTCATGACCATCCCGCTCCAGAAGAGCCCCGCAGTTAGCCAGATCAAGCGGAGGCCATACCCGGTTATAGATCTTGCCGCGCTTATTGATCAGGTGAATTTGATACGGGTTTATGAGAAGAATCTTCACGCAATCTCCGATTCACGAGCTTTCCTGAACGGGAGAGACGATCTCTCCAGAGTAACCATCGTAATCGCAACACTCCGCGGATATCCTCAAGAGCTGTTGGAATGATTTTCACCCGGCTGTCATCATCTTCAATCCATGTGACCGGAATATCCTTAATTCTGTACCCCTGTTTTTCCGCCAGCACGAGCAGCTCTGTATCAAAAAACCATCCCTGATCTTCAACCTGAGGTATCACCTTGTCCACGACTTCCCTTGTGAGCGCCTTAAAGCCGCACTGGGCGTCCGTAAACTTCGTAAAGAGGACGGTTTTCAGAAAGATATTGTACATCCTGGAGATGATTTCTCTCTTGAAACACCTTTTGGTCTTCGATGTCTTGGCGAGCCTTGATCCGATCGCAATATCATAGCCCTCCTGAATCAATGCCTGGACCAACTTTGGCAGGGCCTCCAACTCCGTGGAGAGATCCACATCCGTATACAATACGACCTCGGCAGAACTTCGCATCCAGGCCTCTCGAAGGGCGCGGCCCCGGCCTTTCACTTTTAAGCGGATGGATTCCACATCACGGAAGCTTCGGGCGAGGGCTGTCGCGACGTCAAAGGTTCCGTCTGTTGAACCATTATCCACGATGACAATCCTCCAGGGATATGCAAGATTCTTCCTGAGAAATTCCCGTACGACACCCACACTTTTCTCCAAAACATGGGCTTCATTCAAGACAGGGATGACGATGTCTACACGATTCTTGGAGCTGTTTTCTATTTTCATTTAAAGAGCAATGCCTTGATAAACTTAAGTCCCTTTACAAAGATCTTTGGATCCGTAAAAGTTGCCAGATGCCTTATCAAATAACTCGGCCTGAGCAGAAATTTTCTATACGCCCTTGTCTGCGCTCTTAAAAGATACTCCTGGCCGATACCTTCGGGGATAAAAGGAAGGGTGCTGGGATGGCCGGAATAGTTTGTCCATCTTTCACTCACCATGCCATTCTGAAAAGCAAGCTCCCGCAACGGTGTCTGCGGGAACGGCGTGAATGTGAAAACGGATATGCCGTCAAGAGGGAGAGACAAGGCCAGATTGATGGTCATTTCCATCTCTTCTTTGGTCTCAGTCGGCAGGCCCAGGATAAATGAGCCCATCACTTCAATATCATGTTTCTTGATCAGGGTAATACCTTTCCGGGTGTCTTCGATACTCAATTTTTTATTAATCAATTTTAACATCCGAGGGGAGCCGCTCTCGATGCCGAGGTATACGGTTCTACATCCCGCCTTCTTCATCAAAGAGAGCACTTCTTCATCCACTTCATTGGCGCGGCCCAGGCAGGACCAGCCGAGATTCAATGATGCCTTGATCATCCCCTCACAGATCTTCACGGTTCTTTCCCTGGAAAGCAGGAAGTTGTCATCCTCGATGGAAATGAATTCTA
>Ga0210027_1004303_pt1 | contig 10980 bp, 11 predicted proteins | sample CryGeymeta201510_FD_183978 | JGI IMG/M metagenome (GOLD analysis project Ga0210027, IMG submission 183978) | Groundwater microbial communities from Crystal Geyser aquifers in Utah, USA - Crystal Geyser metaG 2015-10 (SPAdes) (version 2) | ecosystem: Environmental > Aquatic > Deep subsurface >...
CACCGAAATCTATCTTGATAAATTTTCTACCTACAAGATTAATCATCCGGCGGCTGTTGATAACGCAGAGCTTATGACCCAATTTAAACGAGCTATGAGAGAGCTTGGAGTTAATGTAATCTCAGCTAATTCTGCCCAGGCAAAGGGCAGAGTTGAACGACTAAACGGGACTCTACAAGACAGGTTGGTCAAAGAAATGAGGCTTGCCGGTGTAAGTACAATCGAAACAGCCAACATATTTTTAAAAGAAACATTCATTCCATTTTTTAACTCTCGATTTGCTGTTGTCCCAAAATCAAATAGTAATTGTCATCGGACAATAGATATTCAAACCAGGTCAAAACTCGACGGAATCTTTTCTAAACATTACGTTCGGGGAATTAACAATGACTTTACTGTCCAATACAATACTAAGTGGTACCAACTTAAAGAAATCCAACCAACAACAATATTCAAAACAGAGAAAGTAATAATTGAAGAAAGATTAGACGACACAATTAAAATCAAATACAAAAACCATTATCTTAATTTCTTCTTATTGCCGGATAAACTATTAAAAGTTAAGTCCGTACCAGTTGTGTTGACCGAACACAAATCAAACTGGATTCCGCCGATTAATCACCCTTGGAGACAGTTTAGTTACGCATGAGTTACAAGTTTAGGGGGTATGACATTTTCATTTGGGTTTGACAGCGAAAATTACCCGTTGACAACGTGCACAGACTGACATATAATAAAACTGGCATGAAAGAATTTAGGTTCAATGAAGAAAAAAACGAACATTTAAAATTAGAAAGGGGTATTGGTTTTGAAGTTGTGATAGAAATCATTAAGAACGATAAAGGAGTACAAGCAATCGCGCATCCTAATAAGAAAAAATATCCAAAGCAAAGAATATTTTTAGTTAAACTTAATGAATATGTTTACGTAGTTCCGTTCATTGAAGAAAGTAATTGTATATTTTTAAAAACGATATATCCAAGTACAAAATATACAAAAAAATTAAAAGTTAAAAAACAAATATGAAAAAAAACAAAAAAAAGGACATATTCGCACCTATGGATGATTATGAAAGAGATTTAATTAAAGCAATAGATAATGATGAGTTTGTCGAAATTCCTAATCAAAAAACAGAAATGAAGAGGTATAGAGAATACGCCAAATATACTTTAGAAAAAATGAAGAAAAATAAAAGGATCACAATCAGAGTTGAAAATGACGATCTTGAATTAATTCAAGATAAAGCAATTGAATCGGGGATTCCATATCAAACCTTGATTGCCTCAATCCTTCGCAAATTTGCCAGAGGGAAGATTAATATTGGAGTATAAATCAAAAAATTCGTTGAAATTTGATTATTTGTCCATTATATTATCTATAATAATTCCTACCTATAATGAAGAAAAATATTTAGGAATACTACTACTTTTGCTAAAAAATTTGACTGCCGAATAATTAAAGGAGGAACACCGGCTCAGGGAAGAACCGCTGGCGGAAAAGCAGCAACAGGAGACAACTTTCTTTTTTTAGACGCAGACGTTATTTTTAAAGGAACAAATTTCTTAAGAAGAATCATTAATGATTATAAAAAAACAATCCAAATAGCGTAGCTACAGTTTGGTTTATTTCACAAGAACAAAATTTTATTAACAAATTTGTTTGTTGGGTAGCCAATCTCAATAAAAAAATTAACTTAATTATTACAAAAAAATAGCGAGTTATTACTGGAGATTTTGGCCTTTTTATTATTTGCAGCAAATCTATTTTTGATACGGTCGGATTTTTTCCTGCTTTTGCAACCAATACTATTACTATGGAAGACACACTTTTTTTTAGAGAAACGATAAAAAAAGGCGACCAATATAGAGTGCTTCCGGAAAAAATATACATATCAGGAAGAAGACTTAAAAATAAAAATCTTTCTAGATTATTAGTTTGGGGAATGTTATGTTTACTGGTTATAACAGCCAGTTTTTTTAAACTAAAAGTCAATAAAAACATACTTAGATGGTATGAAGAAATAAGAAAAGGAAGATAACGGTGAAAAAAATTATAGGATTGTGATTTTAATCCTTAGGTTTGATATAATCTTCAAACTGTATGGAAATAAGGTTTGATCAAACTAAAAAAGAAAATTGGAGTATATTTAAAATGAGGGAAATAGCAGAATATTTTGGATATTCTTTAACAGATAGATTTAAATAAGAATTAAATAGCTTCATACTAAATAACGTAATAAAAGCAAAACTCGCACAATTTATAGGAACATTTGCTAAAAAACATTTTGAAGAAGTTAGACCACCGTTGGAAAAAATAAAATAATTACTCTCTTTCAATTGAAATATCTTCATGTGACCGGGGGTCTTCGACCGGTTCTAAATGAGTTGAAATAGTTACCTTATCGATAGAATCGCGGATTTCTTTTTCGATATCCTCCAAAACATCGTGTCCTTTTCTTACCGACCAATTACCAGGTGTTAAAACGTGGAAATCAACAAATCTTCTTTGGGCTGACTGGCGGGTACGCAGGCCGTGAAACTTTAAACCCTTGCGTTCGTAACTTTTTAAAATATTATTAATAATATCTAATTCCTCTTTAGGAATTGAGCTGTCAAGTAAGCCTAAAATAGAACGTTTTATTAATTTAGATCCGGTAAAGATAATATTGAAGGCAACGAGAATTGCAACAACCGGGTCCAATATCTGCCATTCGGTCATAGCAACCAGAAAAACAGCCACAATAACCCCAATTGAGGTGATCACGTCCGTCATCAAATGATAACCGTCGGCTTCAAGAGTGATCGAGTGATGTTTTTTCCCAACTTTCAATAATTTTTTGGAAACAACATAATTAATTACTGATGCGATTATAGAAATTCCTAAACCTAAGAATGCCTGTTCAATAATTCTTGGATGAATGATTCGGTCAAAAGCGCTAATGATAATTGCAACTGCGGCAATAAATATAAACAAACCCTCCAAAATACTGGCAAAATATTCTGCCTTTGAATGACCATAACGATGCTGTTCATCAGGTGGTTGCTCAGCTACTTTAAGCATTGTCAGAGCAATCACAGCTGCGGCTAGATTGACAAGGGATTCCAATGCGTCTGAAAGAAGTCCGACCGAACCGGTCAATAAATAAGCGATTGATTTCAGAGAAATTGTTGCAATAGCAGTAAAAATCGAAAGCCACGCAAATTTTGTTAAGGAAGATGTTTTCATTTGATTAAGTATATCAAAAACATCTATAAACCAAAATATTTTAAAATATCTAAAATTCCATTTTCATTTACCGACTTACCAATAAAACCATTTTTTCCCTTCGTTAAAACTAATTTTTTTAGATCATCAGTAGCATTACCCATGGCTCCGGCAAATCCGCAGACCTCAATAAAATCCCAATCGGTCAAGCTATCACCAACTCCAAGCATTTCTTTAGTCTTTATTTTATACATTTCAACTATTTCTAAGACGGATTGTTTTTTAGAAATTCCGGAGGTTGTAATATTTCCAAAAAAATAGCCTTTAATAGCTGGATGAGTGCTCCAGCCGATCATGAGTTTTGAATTGTAATCAGAAAATATTTTTTGAACAATCTTTTGCTCTCGATCAGTTTTTGTTACAGGTAAAATTTTTACTATTTCACTTTTTTTTACCTGATCTATCAGAGAATCAACCATAATCGGCTCAAAAGATAGAGTAAAATTATGAAGCTTTGTGATTTCGTTTTTTTGGGTTTTCTGAATATAATATTTCTCGGTCGTGTAAATTTCAATATAGATATTGTTATTAAGAAACTTCTTAGTTAAATCAACAGCAATATTATTATTAATAACATGTTTTTTTATGACTTGGATATTTGTTGGATCTATTAATATTGCCCCGGCCAACGCGGTTTGAATATTATTTAAATGAGCATCGTCAACTATTTTTTTAACGGAAAAATACGGTTTAGCACTGCATAAAATTACATAAATACCTTTTTCTCGAATTTGTTTTAGCTTGTTAATAACTTCTGTAGGAGGGTACGGAGCATTAAAACCGGCTTTATCACCAACGATAACGCCGTCGACATCCAAAATTATTGTCTTAATTTTATTCATGGTTTATTTTAATCTATCCCAAGCGCCTTTTGGACATAGTTTTATTATATAATGTCTGAAATTAATATGGGAGCGGAAGGAAAATGTAAAAGTCCAGAGCGATTTTCATTAAAGCCAGAACGGGTAACGATTATTGGTGCTGGAATTTCCGGTTTGGTTACGGCATATTGTCTTTTAAAAAAAGGCATAAAAGTTACGCTTATTGATACCAGAAATCCTCTTAATGAAAAAAACACTCCATCATGTGGAGGCTGTGGGGGATTAATTCAAAATCAAACAATCGACTTACTTCATGAAATTGACTTACATCCTGAAAAAGATAGTGATCGTCAGATTATTAGAGATTATCCTTTAGGTTATGAAGTATATTTTCCCGCCGGCAAGGTATTGACTTTACCCTTAAAAGATCAGACAATGTGGACCATGTGCCGGGGTTTTGGTCCAATCGGAGATGGTAATAAACAAATCGGGATTGACGGTTGGTTATTTGAACAAGTTCAAAAGATTGGTAAACCCGAGACATTTGAGTTTATCCAAGGTAAAGTGGCTAAAGTTGAACTTGGTGTGGAAAAAAAAGCAAATATTCGACTTACGTCTGATCGAACAATCTCTACTGATTTTGTCGTTGATGCCAGCGGAGCAAAAAGCAGTCTTAGCACAGGCTCTTCAATTAAATATCAATATCCGGACGGAGTAACCCCAATGGATTCTCCTGAAGTAAGAAGATCATTAACAATGGAGTTTAGAATAGATAAACCAGACGAAAATAAAAGTAGATATATTAGAGTTGTGACAATTCCTGATAAAGATTCAAATGTTTGGTTTGCGGCGGTAATTCCAAAAGGCAGACATGTCACCTTAGTTTTAATGGGAAAAAATGATGTCAAAACAGAAGACGTACCGAAATTTATGCAATATTTAAGAGATAATAATATTGAGATCTTGCCGAAAAATATAGTAGATAATGTAATTAAAAATGGAGCAAAATTATTAAGATGTACTGAATGTCTTTGCAATCAAGGCGCGATTGTTGTCAAACCGTCTCAAAAATATTTAGTTGATGCTCCCGGAGGAGCAGTAAAGGTTGGCGATCAAGGATCAACTAAGGTATTTAAAGACGGAATTGGCGGAGCAGTTCAATCGGCTAAACTTATTGCCGATGCAATTGCTCAAGGAGATTTTCAACAATCGCAAGAAAAATTAAGGGAAATATTTCCTCCAAACGATTACTTTTATGCCCAGGTCATTATAGGAATTAATGATTTAATGTTGAGATTTCCCCATATACCCAAACTATTAAGTTTCATTGGAAAAAATAAGATTCCATTACTATCTCATTTAATGGATGTTTATATGGGTCATTTATTAACAGGAGATATTCCCTATAAAGACATGATACCGATGATTAAATATTTAATAGACCCATTAATAAAAATAATGTGAGCCCACCGAGACTCGAACTCGGAACCAACAGCTTAAAAGGCTGCTGCTCTGCCAGTTGAGCTATAGGCCCTGGAAGATAGAGTATCATTCTACCAAGTTGGAATGATTATTTCATCTGCTTTTATCTCGGTTTATTTGAAGCTAAACATAAAGTCCCCGAAGCTCTGTTTAAGCGGATAAAAATAATCTCCAGGATTAGCTTGACTGCATATGTAGATCAACAAACTGAATAAAAATGAAGAAATAACTATTAACCAAATAAAACAATCAATAATTTTCTTTATAAAAAACATGCTTCATTTTCTATTATTCGTATTTTTTTGTCAAATCGTATCGTACTTCGCTTTTTAAATAATTAAAAATTAGTAATTAGAAATTTGAAATTAGTTGATACAATATAGGTATGACTTGGATGTTTTATGCATTTTTATCAGCGATTTTTGCGGCAGCGACTTCAATTTTGGCTAAAATTGGAATAAAAGATATTAATTCCGATTTAGCAACCGCAATCAGAACCATCGTTATTTTATTTTTCGCCTGGGGAATTGTTTTATTCAAAGGTTTAGGAAAACAGATCTATTCAATCTCAAAATTTTCCCTCTTATTTTTAGTTTTGTCAGGAGTGGCGACGGGTCTTTCTTGGCTATTCTATTTCAAAGCCCTCCAGATGGGTCAGGCCTCTAAAGTAGCCCCAATTGATAAATTAAGCCTAGTTTTTACAATTATTTTAGCCGCAGTCATTCTTAAAGAAAAAATAAACTTGGCCATTATTTTTGGAGCTATCTTGATGTCTGCTGGTGCTATTATAATTAGCCTGGCAAAATAACTTCTATGACATGGCTATATTATTCTTTAGGTACAGCGATAGGCTATACGTGTTTGAATTTATTATCTCGAACTGTATCGGTAAAAAGTAAAAACCCCCGAGCATTGTCGATCGCCTTTAATATAGTTTCCATTTTTTTGGCTATTATTTTATTTTTGATTACCGGTTCATATAAAAATTTTTCTCTTCCAATTGAAAGAGAAGCTTGGATATATTTCCTTATTGCGGCGTTTTTTTACGGCACCTATGAGAAACTTCGTTTCTATGCCTCTAAGTATCTTGATGCGTCAGTCTATTCAATAATTGGCAATATTACGATCGTAATGGCATTTATTTTTTCACTTTTTTTATATAAGGAAGTATTAACGTTGTCCAAATCAATCGGCTTTATTCTTATCTTACTGGCGATATTTCTAGTTTCTGAAAAGAAAAAATCAAAAATTTTAGCTAAAGGATTGTTTTATGGAATTGCAACTAGTGTCTGCATTGGAATTGCTATGAGTTTGGATAAAAAAGGAGCTACTTTTTTTAGTCCTAATGTTTATAATCTTTTAGCTTGGATGGGACCTTTTATAGTTTTGTGGTTTCCTAGAATAAGAATAACTGAGATTAAGCAACAATTTCAAAAATTTTCCTGGAAGATAGTTCTTCTATCATTTTTTAATTTTATTGCATATTTTTTTGGATTAAAGGCTTTTGTTTTAGCCGAGGTAACACAAGTTATTCCCATAATGCAACTTTCAACTATTATGACTGTAATTGCCGGAATTTTTCTTCTTAATGAAAAAAGTAATCTGGCTAAAAAACTTCTTGCCGGAATAATAGCTGTTGTTGGAGTGTTTTTATTGAAGTAATATCCAAATTTGGTATAATAACTCATACACATGTTGATGCAAAGTTTTATTTACAAAAACAATTAGCTAACTCTTCATCAAGAATTTATGAAACAAACCGTAATAACAATTCTTACATTTTTAATTATTATTACTTTGGTTGTCCTTTTCTTTACCCTGAATCAATCCAGTCGCGAAGAACAACGTTTAACAACCGATCTCCAATATAGAACGACTTTATTGGCAGATAGTCTTAAAGAAAAAGTCAACCCCTATGTGATTTACAATAATAAAGAACAACTCCAGATAATGATAGATCAATTCACCGAAGATAAAAGAGTCACGACCGTAATTTTATATGATAATAAGGACAATATCATCGCTTCATCTTCAGCGGTTAACTTAGATATTTCCAATATAGATACGATAGTTACAAACTCAATGGACGAAGACAAAGTGAGCGCTGATTTTATCAAACTAGATGGCAAAAAATCATATGTTTTTGCATTACCGCTTCATCAGGATACTAATATCATCGGATCGTTGACGTTAATTCAAAATGCCGGATTTATAGATGACAGATTATCAGAAGTTTGGAAAAATAACCTAATACGATTAGGAGTTCAGGCGACTTTGATACTTTTAGCAATTCTTTTAACGGTTCGTTTCATTATTTATCTACCTATTAAAGACCTTGTCGAAACAATCAGACGTTCACGAATGCATGAAGAAAATACTCCTCCAAAAAAAATTCCCGAAAACTTTATTTTTGGACCACTTATTAGAGAGATTTCACATTTTAGTAAAAATTTGTACGAGGCGCGAATGGCAGCAAAAGAAGAAGCGAGATTTAATATTGATAAAATAGATTCTCCTTGGACTGAACAAAGACTTTACGAATACGTAAAAAAAATCTTAAACAATAGAAACGTTTTTGTTATTTCAAACCGGGAACCATATGTCCATACTAAAAAATCTGGTAAAATCAGCTATTTTGTTCCAGCAAGCGGAATGGTAACTGCCATTGAACCAATGATTGAAGCTTGTGAAGGAACTTGGATTGCCAGTGGCAGCGGAGATGCCGATAGATTAGTAGTTGATAATAATGACAAAATTAAAGTCCCTCCTGATGATCCAAAATATGTCTTAAAAAGAGTTTGGTTGACAAAAGAAGAAGAAAAAAAATATTACTATGGATTTGCTAATGAGGGCATATGGCCTCTATGTCATATGGCTCACACGAGACCTATCTTTAGAGAAGAAGATTGGGAAGTCTACAAATCAGTCAATGGCAAATTTGCATCAGTTCTTTTAAAAGAGATAAAAAAAATTGACAAACCAGTGATTATTATTCAAGATTATCACTTTTCTTTGTTACCAAGAATGATAAAAGATAGTCGTCCAGATGCTCAAATAGGAATATTCTGGCATATTCCTTGGCCAAATCCTGAAGCTTTTAGCATTTGCCCCTTTAGAAAAGAGATATTAAGTGGAATGCTTGGTGCTGATCTTATTGGATTTCATACACAATTACATTGTAATAATTTTATAGAAACTGCGGGACGAGAATTAGAAGCCCTTATAGATCTAGAACAATTTACAATAACTAAAAAGGCTCATAAAAGTTATATAAAACCATTTCCAATTAGCATTGCTTTTTCAGGTAATAACGATAAAAAAACCAACCCGGAAGAAATATTAGAAAGGCTTGATATTAAAAAAACAAAATATATGGGAATAGGAGTAGATAGACTTGATTATACGAAGGGTATATTAGAGCGATTGATGGCGATCGAACAACTGTTAAAAAATAATCCAGCTTATAGAAATAATTTTACTTTTGTACAGGTTGCTCCGCCAAGCCGAAGTCAGATTACCGCTTACTCTAATCTTGAAGAACAAGTTGAATCCGAAGTCAATCGGATAAATAGCCTTTACAAATCCAATGGTTGGAAGCCAATAATATATCTCAATAAGCATCACAATCATGAGGATATCAATGAGTTGTATCGGGCAGCCAATGTCTGTTTGGTGACGTCATTACATGACGGTATGAATCTGGTCGCAAAAGAATTTGTTGCTGCTCGTCATGATGAAAAAGGTGTATTAGTCTTAAGTAAATTTGCCGGAGCTTCAAGAGAGCTTAAAGACGCTATTATTATAAACCCTTACGATATTAATGAACTGTCGGAGAGCATTGATAAAGCGTTGCAAATGAGCAATTTGGAACAGAAGAAAAGAATGAAAAGAATGAGGGATTCAATAAAAAGAAACGACATCTATCATTGGTCAGCCAACTTATTAAAAAATCTCATTAACCTTGGATGAAAAACCTTTGGAAAGACATCGATAATGTTAAGGAGTTAATAAGCAGAAAGTCTTTTATTATTCTTTTTTTAGATTTTGACGGTACAATTTCTCCAATTGTATCATCTCCCGAAAAAGCAAAAATAAACCCTAAAATAAAAGAACTTCTCAAAGAATTTAGCAAGTCATCAAAGGTTTCCCCAGTTATAATTAGTGGAAGAAGTTTAGAAGATTTGCAGCAAAAGATTTCCTCAAAAGTAGTTAGTTTAGCTGCAAATCATGGATTGGAATGGGTGTTGGACGGTAAATACGAACATGTTTCTTTAAAGCCTCAATATTTACATTCATTAAAGTCAGTAAAATTATTAGCCAAAAATTTAAAAAAACTATTCCCCAAAATAATTATTGAAGATAAAAAATTAAGTATAGCCTTACATTATCGTTCGTTAGATAATCGCCAGACTGTAAACCTAAAAAGTCAATTCAAGGAAATTATTAAAAAATATACAGACACAAATCTTTTAGAAGTAATTTATGGTAAAAAGGTCTTTGATATACGACCTGCTATTAGCTGGACAAAAGGTAATTTAGCTAAGTTAATAGTATCAAATATCACTGCAAATAAAGGGAAAAACTCATTGATTATTTGTATAGGGGATGATGAAACTGACGAAGATATGTTCAAAAAATTTGAGAAAGAAATAACAATCAGAGTTGGTAAAAAAAATGATTCAAAAAGTAAATACTATGTATCAAGCGTTTATGAAATTGTAAAATTTCTTCAGTTAATTATGAAATCGTCTATGGTATAATTTTGGACAATGCATCCTCAGTCTTTTACTCTAAAAAATGGTCTACAGGTAATTTTTGTTGATACAAAGACTTTTCCGACGTTAACAACTCTGCTTTTAATTGGGGCGGGTTCCCGCTATGAGAATAAAAAAAATAATGGAATAGCCCACTTTTTAGAGCACATGTTTTATAAAGGAAGCAAAAAATATCCTAATCCTAAAATTATTTCCCAGATTATCGAGGGAATGGGCGGACACTGGAATGCCTTCACATCAAAAGACTACACCGGTTATTACATAAAGGCCACCACCGATCATTTTCCGGAAATAATAGATATTCTCTCTGATATCTTGCTTAACTCTTTATTTGACAAATCAGAAATTGAAAAGGAAAAGGGCGTCATTGTTGAAGAAATAAATATGTATGAGGATACGCCTCAACGACGGATTAGTGAGATTTTCGAAGGACTTATTTATAAGGATAGTCCCCTGGGATTTGACATTGCCGGTAACAAAGAAACAGTAACATCGTTTAATAGAAATACGTTCGTTGATTATATGAATAGCCTTTATCATCCGAACAATGCGGTATTGGTTGTGGCTGGGGGATTACAGGGTCTGACCCTCGACGAGGGTCAGACCCTACGAATTATAGAAGAAGAATTCGGTAGTTG
>Ga0210027_1004326_pt1 | contig 10944 bp, 9 predicted proteins | sample CryGeymeta201510_FD_183978 | JGI IMG/M metagenome (GOLD analysis project Ga0210027, IMG submission 183978) | Groundwater microbial communities from Crystal Geyser aquifers in Utah, USA - Crystal Geyser metaG 2015-10 (SPAdes) (version 2) | ecosystem: Environmental > Aquatic > Deep subsurface >...
TTACCTCACTGTTGATCGTCACCTTCGCAGTGCCCTCGACCACGATCCAGTGCTCGGCGCGGTGGTGGTGACTCTGCAAACTCAGGGCGGCACCTGGATGGACGACAATGCGTTTCACCTGGAACCGCCCGCCCACGGCGAGGCTTTCGAACCAGCCCCAGGGGCGGTAATCGCGCGGCAGCGTCTCGGCCTGGGCTGCGCCTTGCGCTTTCAGCGCCGCGACCGCCAGTTTGACGTCCTGCGCGCGGTCCTTGTGGGCGACCAGCACAGCGTCGGGCATGGCCACGACGATGATATCTTCAAGCCCTATACCGACCAGCGCCTGCTGGCCGTCCTCGGCGCGCAACAAGCTGCCGGTGCAGTCGATGGCGATGGCCGGGCCGGCGGTGACGACGCCCGCCGCATCCGGGCCACTTTCGCGCCAGACCGCGTCCCAGCCGCCGAGGTCTGACCAGGCACCGCCAAAGGGGACGACTGTCAGGTTTTCGGCTTTTTCCATCACCGCGTAGTCGATCGAGATATCGCCGCACTCCGCCCACGGATCAGGCGCAAGACGAAGAAAATGCAGGTCACGCTCGGCATCCGCGATCGCTTGTGTCACCAGCGCCAGCATCGCGGGCTGATAATTCGTGAACGCCGCAAGGATCGTGTCGGTGGAAAACAGGAAAATGCCCGCGTTCCACAGGTGCAGGCCGCCGTCCAACATCGCCTTCGCGGTGGCGGCATCAGGTTTTTCGACAAAGCCCTTGAGCGGTTGCGGCACGGGAGAAAAATCGGCGTCCGGCATCTGCGACAGCGCCAGCCAGCCATAGCCCGTCTCGGCCCGGTCGGGGCGGATACCAAAGGTCACCACCTGCCCCGCCTCGGCCGCCGGGATCGCCGCCTGCACGGCGTCGCGGAACGCCGCCGCGTCGGGGATGACGTGATCGGACGGGGCTACCAGCATCAGCGCACCGGGGGCGCGGGCGTGCAATTCCAGCGCCCCGGCCAGGATCGCGGGCGCGGTGTTGCGCCCCACGGGTTCGATCAACGTGGCGGCGACGGCGATTTTCGCTGCGGCCAGTTGCTCGGTCACGACAAAGCGGTTATCGGCCCCGGTGATGATCGCAGGCGCGGCAAACCCCGGCCCCGCCAGCCGCCGGGCCGAGGCCTGAAACAGGCTTTCCTCGCCGGTCAGTTTGGTGAACTGCTTGGGGTAACTCTTGCGCGACAGCGGCCAAAGCCGGGTGCCGGAGCCACCGCAGAGCAGAAGGGGGTGAATTTCCCGAGCCATTTTAAGACCTCCCTCTGCGGGCTCTACCGCGAAAATCGTCCTGGTGATCAAGGAACCAGCGATAGGTTTCCGCGACCCCCGTCTCCAGCCCGATGCGCGCGCGCCAGCCCATGTTGGTGAGGCGGCTGACATCCATCAGCTTGCGCATGGTGCCATCGGGTTTGGTGGGGTCCGTGGTGATCCGGCCCTGAAATCCGGTCACCCCCGCCACCAATTTTGCCAGATCGAGGATGGTGATATCCGTGCCGGTGCCGACATTGATATGGCTGAGCATCGGCTTGGTGTTGGCCTCATAGGTCGACTTGTCGAGATCCAGCACGAAAAGCGACGCCTCGGCCATGTCATCAACATGCAGAAACTCGCGCCGCGGCTCACCGCTGCCCCAGATCGTGACGGTCTCGTGTCCCGCTTGCGCCGCCTCGTGAAATCGGCGGATGAGGGCGGGCAGGACATGGGAATTCTCGGGGTGAAAATTGTCGCCCGGCCCGTAAAGGTTGGTCGGCATGACCGAGCGGTAATCGGTGCCGTATTGCCGGTTGTAGCTTTCACACAGCTTGATGCCGGCAATCTTGGCGATGGCATAGGGCTCGTTGGTGGGCTCCAGCGGACCGGTCAAGAGCGCATCCTCGGTCATCGGCTGCGGTGCGGCCCTGGGATAGATGCAGGATGAGCCCAGAAACAGCAGGCGACGCACCCCCGCCGCATGGGCCTGATGAATGACGTTCGCCTGCATCATCAGGTTTTCATAAATGAATTTAGCCGGATAGGTGTTGTTGGCGTGAATGCCCCCCACTTTCGCGGCGGCGAGAATGACCGTATCAGGACGTTCGGCGGCCATGAAGGCGCGCACCGCCGCCTGATCGGTGAGGTCCAGTTCCGCATGGCGGCGAGTGACCACCCGGTCGCCCCGCGTCTGCAACCGGCGCAGGATCGCCCCGCCCACCATGCCACGATGACCGGCTAGAAAGATGCAGGATGTTGAAGTCATTGTCTCACCGTTCAAGGATTTGAGATCTTATTCTGATCAGGGATGTCGGGCACTAATCACGAAACCCGATGCAAATAAACGAAGTCGAAGCAGATTGCACAGGTTCTCTAACAGGCTCACAAGCACATAGGCGGGAACGAAGAAGGCAAAATAGTCATTGGCCCTGTAAAACGGCTTTACCGAAATTTTGGTGAAGCCAGTTTGGCGAAACAACCTCTCCATCGCAGCGGGTGTGCATTTATCGAAAAAGGCCGGATAGCCGGTAATACCTTCCGTCCCGGGACGCAGCAGTGGGATCAGCTTGCGCTGTAGCTTTGGGCCTATCAGTCGAAGAGCGATCGAATAGGGATGCAGGCCTGACGGGATATAGTGATAGGTGCGCCCCGATGGGTTCAACGAAGCAAAGATCGCAGCGACGGATTTGGTGTTGTTTGGCACATGTTCCATCAATGTGATTGAGACGATCATGTCGGACTTGACGGGCACGGGGTCTTCTATCGATTGCACCAGAAACTCATCATAAACGTGGCCGCACTCAGGTCGAAATTCGATGTCCAAACCCACATAATGGTAGTTGGGCGAGCGCGCCAACATGGGTCGATCTACCCCACCCGCTTCCAGAACCACCGCCGGTCGTGTTGATAAAATGCCGCTGTTGATTTCGGCCAACAAGTAGTCAACGTAGCTGGGGCCAGCGAAAATTCCAGGAAACCATTTCAACAGATTTTCAGACCAGGCCCGGTTTCTCCTTAGAAACCATCGAAGAAGGTTGTTCATAGTCACGCCTTTCTTTGCTATTCGGTCATCGCGTTGGCCGTTGGCACCTAATTTTCCAGAGATACCGGCACCGCCAAACCGTGCTCCTTCAACAGCCGGTGGCGGCGGGCGGTCTGCAGGTCGGAGGCGACCATCTCGGCGCACATCTGTTGCGTGGTGATCATTGGCTCCCATCCCAGCTTGCACTTGGCTTTGCTGGGGTCGCCCAGCAGGGTTTCCACCTCGGCCGGGCGGAAATAGCGCGGGTCGATGCGCATCACCACGTCGCCCGGTTTGATCGCCGGGGTCATGTCACCCGTGACGGAGGCGACAGTGGCAATTTCCTCCACCCCCGTGCCGGAAAATTCGAGCGTCAGGCCGAGCTCTGCCGCCGTCCAGGTGATGAACTCGCGGACCGAATATTGCTTGCCGGTGGCGATCACGAAATCATCCGCAGTTTCCTGCTGCAGCATCATCCACTGCATGCGGACATAATCCTTGGCATGGCCCCAGTCGCGCAACGAGTCGATGTTGCCCATGTACAGGCGCTGCTCCAACCCTTGCGCGATGTTGCAAAGGCCGCGGGTGATCTTGCGCGTAACAAAGGTTTCACCCCGGCGCGGGCTTTCGTGATTGAACAGGATACCATTGCAGGCATACATGCCGTAGGCTTCGCGGTAATTCACCGTGATCCAGTAGGCATACATCTTGGCCACGGCATAGGGGCTGCGCGGATGGAATGGCGTGGTCTCGGTCTGCGGGATCTCCTGCACCAGACCAAAAAGCTCAGAGGTAGAAGCCTGATAGAAGCGGGTCTTCTTATCCAGTCCCAGAAAGCGGATCGCCTCCAAAAGCCGCAAAGTGCCCATGGCATCCACATCGGCGGTGTATTCCGGCGCTTCAAAGCTGACCGCAACGTGGCTTTGCGCGCCAAGGTTATAGACCTCGTCCGGCTGCACCTCGCCCAGAATGCGCGTCAGGTTGGAACTGTCGGCCAGATCGCCGTAATGCAGCTTCAGCTTGGGGTTCGGCGCATGCGGGTCCTGATAGATGTGGTCGATCCGCTGGGTGTTCAGCGACGACGCCCGCCGCTTGATGCCATGAACCTCGTAGCCCTTTTCCAGCAGGAATTCCGCCAGATAAGAGCCGTCTTGCCCGGTGATACCGGTAATGAGTGCGCGTTTGGTCATGTGTTCAATTTGCCTTGCCGAAGAATTGGTGGAGTTTGCTGAAGTTCTTCCAGAACAGAGTTCCCAAACCTCCCATTCCGTTTTTTTTTAGCGCGCGATAGTCTTCGCTGCTTTTTCGAATGATACGACGAAGTGACTTGTTGCTTTCGCCCCCAACGCGCATTTTGACGAGCACTTCGGGGATGTAGGCGGACCGGATCTCGCCCTTGCCAAAGTAACGCAAGATCGCGTCATAGTCAGCCGCGATCCGGAAAGATGTGTCGTAAGTGCCGTATTTCTCATATACTTGTCGGCGCAGGAACAGCGTCGGGTGCGGCGGCATCCACCCCTTTTTCAGGAGTGTCGGATCAAAACGACCGGCGGTCCAATGCCGAATGACGCGGCTGACATCGTTGGCTGCTACATATTGCAGATCACCGTAGACCGCGTCAACCTTGGGGTCGGAGAACTGAGCGGCCACTTTGGCTAGTACGAGAGGCGAAGCGAACAGGTCATCGGAATGTAACAGGCCGATAACGTCACCCTTGGCAAGGGCGATTCCCTTGTTCAAGGCGTCGTAAATTCCGCCATCCGGCTCCGAAACCAATGTCATTGTCGGCCCCAGATGCGCGCGCAATACCTCCAGCGTACCATCGGTTGATCCGCCGTCGATCAAGACATGCTCACGCTTTACATGAGTTTGCGCCGCAAAACTTGCGAGCGCATCGCCGATTACCGCCTTGCGGTTATATACTGCTGTTATGATGGATATCAGCATTTCTACCCTTGATGCCCGCACCTGAGGACTTGCTCTCTTATAACCACGTCGCACTCACCGCTGGGCTCAACCGGGACGCCATGGACAAGGTATCTGTCGCATCCGTTAATCCCGCCTCCTTGACGATGTGCTGCACACGCCCGTTTGCTCAAGCACCGATCGCAGTGTGTCGGCAACCGTGGCGGCACTGTTGTAGCAGACGGTAATGATGCTGAAATCTGGCATGGCAACTCGCGACTGTGGAAAGCTGATTGTTAGGGGTCTTAAGACCTCGGTGGGGCTCTGTTGCACAAATCCCATGAGGGATTCATCTCGTGAATCCAGTGTGGTAGCTTTGTTGCATGAGCAGACCCACACCCCTCGCCTACAAGACCAGGAACTGGCCTGACTACAACGCCGCGCTGAAACGCCGTGGCTCGCTGACGATCTGGTTCGATCCCACCATGACTTGGGACGCTGAGCCCACGGTCATCCGCCCTCCGTGACTGCTCTCGTCACGCAATCATGCTGGCCACCCTATTTATCTAAAAGTCTCGCGTACAACGCAAAAGTCTCGCTAGCGATTCTTTCAGGAGAAAACGGTATCGCTGCCTCTCTTGCTCGCAGCCCCATCGAAGCACGCCGGGCCGGTGCGTCAAGCATCTCCGCAATCCTGTCGGCCATCGCTGCGTCATCCCCCACCGGCACAATGAACCCCGCTTCGCCATCGCGCAGATGCCGCGCCACATCGCCGACATCGGTGCTGACGACGGGGCAGGCCATCGCCATCGCTTCCCAGAGCGCCATACCCCAGCTTTCCGAGACAGACGAACATACATAGACATTGAACCGCGCCAGCAACGGCCGCACATCCACGCGCGCTCCCATAAAATGCAGTCGGTCGAGCCCCAGTTCGTCGGCCAGCGCCAAAAGCCTTCGGTGATAGCCGCGCTGTCTGTCAAAAATTGGACCGACGATCACCACATGCGGCGCATGGCCCAAGCCGCGCAGACGGGTGGCAGCGCGGATCAGCGTTTCAAGTCCCTTGATTGGGTTGACGTTGCCGACCGTCCCTATGACCAAATCATCGCCGAATAGGGCTATTGTTTCCTCGTCTCCAGAATACTTCGCTGCAGGGTCGTATTCCGAAACATCAACCGGCGGGGGAATGAAAGCAAATGGTCTGCTCCCGCTCAAATATTGACCATAATACGCCTTGACACTATGAGACGTGTAGATGAACCCGCTTGCCAAGGGTTGCACCAGCTGGAACAGTCGGCGCACCCAACCTGGCGTCGAGGTGTCGTTGAGATGCCACACTGCGGGGATACCTGCCAGCCGCGCGGCGATCACGGCCTTGTATTGCCAACTGCCACCCGAGGCATGAACCAGATTGATCCGCTCCCGGCGGAAGAGGTACGCGAGGCGCAAAACCTCCCAGGGCGAGAACAGCAGATAGGCCAGCGCCGCGCGCCACTCTTTCGTGATCCGGGTGAGCGGCAGCGCCCGGTAAGGCACGCCATGGGCCTCGCACATCTCGCGGAACGGGCCGGAATTGGCGCGCGGCATCACGATCAGCGTCTCGGCCCGGGGCCTCAGCGCCGCGGCCACCCGCACCATCCGAACCTGCGGCCCGGCCAGCTTGCCCTCTTCGATGACGTTAGCGATGCGTATTGTCATTCAAGTAACCCTTGGCTTAATTCGGAACCTCGTTGCGAAGCGTATAACCTCGTACGCAATTGTTGCCGCGTAAAGAGCAAGCATCGCTGTGCTCAGGTCGCCACGAAAAAACATTGGCATCATGCTTGTGAAGATCACGCCATACATAAATCGTCAATTCCGAAAGGACAAATATTCAAACACGGGGTTAATATTTTTCACGAGTATTCCGAAATACCACACAAAGACAGCAAAGGCCAAAAAAACGTAGTCGGCGTAAGCATTGAAGAATGAGGTTAGCCCGACATTATTAAAAATGTATCCAGAGTTCTCCGCCACATAAATGCCGATAGAACCCGCCTTCCCAGGCCATATCGACCGTGGAACTAAAATAAAAATATGCGAGAACAAATAATTGTCTTGTGCGAATTCATCTATATTAATTGCATCCAAAAATAAGGAGTACGAGGAAAATTCAAGAGTTTGCAAACTGCCAAATATTTTTACCAATCCAATGTTATCAAAACCAAACCTCATTGCTGAAGTTAACCCCAGCGCGAATATGGCATAAAGCGGAAGAATTGCTAATGCCCATGCTAGAAAGTTTAGTCGCGAAAACTTCATGGCGTACACAAGAATGGCCACAAGAAGGCCAAACAACGAGAGGAATCGACTCGTGTTTACAGGGTTTGACACGACCATTAAAAACAGCGCCAGCACGACGAAAACAAGAAGCCTCGCATTTCTCTTGAGGCCGTTGTGACTCTCTAAAATGAAGTAACCAACAAGAAATGCCGGTATGAGCTTCGCGATATTCCTCAGAAGTATAATGTAACTCGGCAACTCTCCCATGTCTTGATCCACTCTCGGAAGTAGGATGGTCGTGAAACCAACAATTGCCACAAAGCCTAGAGCCAAAGCCACGACAAGGGCAACGCCGACGAGAGAAAAACTTGTGTTTGAGTAACATTTATGAGGCGTAGAAAATCTTCTAAATTGGAAACCGACAAAAATACCCAGAAGGTGCACTACCAAAAATGCCAGCGCCATCACTCCAAAATCCGGCACATCACCGCTCCAAACGTAATATCCAATGCCTGTTCTAATTTGAATTAAGGGGGTGATTACAAAATAAAGCAACATCATAGAAAAATATATAATTAGCGGCAAAATATAATGCGAGTAGCAAATGTATATCCCCACAGAGATCGCACCAAAAAACATCAAATGCCATGCCGTCAAGCCACTAAATGGCCAAAGGATAATAACAGTTATGAAAACGACGATCCAGAAGGTGCGCAGTTTTCTAAGACTTGGTACACGCGAAACCGGCAAGCGGCTACTGCTCAAGGGAATCATTTTCTTGCCCCCGTACGACAAGGTACCGCTGGTCCAGTCAAAAAGACGACTGCCCCGATCAGCCCCAACCGCGTGACAATGATGGAAGCATAAGCCAAGGCAAACCCGGACGCGCCATGAGCCATTGACAAACTCGGGACAAGCACGAATGCCAGCGCCAGTGTGCCCAAGTTTATCCACATGGACACGCGCTCGCGTCCCGACATGGTTAGCATCATGGCCAGTGGCCCGATCACCGCCGCGAGAAACTGCGCCACGGCCATGAGCCGCAAATAGGGCACCGCCGCCGCGAACTCGGCGCCCATCAGCGCCAAGGCCCGCTCGGGAAAGATCAGCAGCGGCAGCAGGACGCAGGCCGCGATCCCCGTACTTGCCACGAGTGCCCGCAGTGTCAAGCGGCGCAACCCCGCCGCATCGCCCCCGCGCGACAATTGCACGATGCGCGGCGCGATGACCGGGTTGATCGCCAGCATCGGAAAGCTGACCAGCAGCGCCAGCCGCTCCGCCGCGCGCATAAGGCCCAGATCGGCCTCGGTCAGGAACGGCGCGGCCAGAACGAAGCTGCCCGCCTGCGTCAGAAAGGTGGCCAGCGCGATCAGGGTGAAATCCACCTGCCCGCTGCGCAACTCGGCCTTTTGAGCGGGCTCCAAGCGGGGCAGCGGCGCGCCCACCGGCATGTCGCGCCAGAGCATTGCCCCCGCCATGAGGATAAGCAGACCGAGCGCCGCGAGGAAGGCCCCGGCGATGGCCGCTTCTCCGAGGTCCGTTATCAGAAACGCGGTCCCGGCAAGGATCAGCGCCGCGACCATCGAGATACCGCCGATTTCGAACAGCGGCGCCAGCCAGGCGCGCGATCGGCCCTTGGCATAGCCCGAAACCAGCGCCAGCAGCGTCAGCAGGAGCAACGCCAGCGGCATCAGCGCCACGGTGCCGGTAAAGGCCGTGCCCAGCCAGCCGCTGGCCAGCAGCGCTGAGCCGCCGAGCCCGAGCACTACGGCAACCCCGGCAACCCGCAGGGCCCCGTGCCCGAGCAGCGCCACCGACGTCGCGGCGTCCGCACGGCCCTCGGCCCAAGCGACGGCGCGGATCAAGAGCATGTCCTTGCCGTGGCGCGCAAGGATCGCCAGCGCCCCCAGTAGGCTCAGGAAAACCGCGAACTGCCCCAGCCCCTCGGCTCCAGCCAGACGCGCAACTACGATACTGAGCAAGGCGCCACCGAGCGCCGCCAAGCCACGTGCCATCATCGTCGCCGCAACTGCAAGGGCGGCTTTCAACAAGACTTTCCTTGCTCGCTTTGTGCCAACTCATACCCCAAGAGGTGCATCCCGTCGGCATATCCGCCCTCCTCCAGCGCGGCCTGTGCCTCGGGATCAAAATGCGCGCGCCAGCCGCCCAGCGCGCCCTCGCGGACGAAGGAAACCTCCGCACTGGCAGGTTTCGCCAGGTCCGCCGCCTGTTTGACACGGGCAAAGTTGTGGCGCTCTGCCACCTCCGCCGCCCGGCCTGCGGACAGGGGGGTGTCGGTCAGCGCCTCGGCGACGCGCGCCAATTCGCCGGGCGTGTCGGCGCGCAGGGCCTCGTAGCTGGTCTGCACGGTGCCGGGCCGCCAGGCCCAGACAGCCACGAATTTCGGCCAGGTGAAACTCGGGCTCACCGGCGTCTTCGACAGGAAGCGAATGAAGGCTGGCAGATTGACGCGGATATCGGCGTAGTCGTCAAATGGACAGCGCGCCTTCATTATCTGCACCAGCGCGGCATTGTTGTGTTCGTTCACGAAGTAACAATGATGATAGAAAGAGACCAGCAGATCCCTTGGATCGCGCCAGAGCACCACGACGTTGCGCAAGCCAAGGGGGTTGAGGAAATGCCCGTGTGTCACCGATCGCTCCAGGCGGATCGGTGCGTTCTGGCGAAACGGAAGATCAAGCGTGTCCGACAACATCTTAGCCAACCACGTGCCGCCTGATTTAGGAAACTCATTGACCAGGTAGTAAGGCGCAAGCGCCGAAAATCCGCGCACGAAGGCCTTGTGTCGAACCGCGGGCCAACGCCCCGTGATGGGGGCCCAATTCACCCCAACACCCTCTTCTCGGCGAAATAGGCGGCCAGCGCATCACGGCTGAGTGCCGGCTCGTGGGCGGAGTTGTAGGGGCGGTCGGGCTGTGGGCAGCCGGCGAGGTGGGAATAGCCCGGGGCTGCCGGGTCCGCGAAGGCCGAGAGAGAGACGAAGAAATCGCCCATCTCCCAGGTCCGGCGCACCTCCTCGTCGTTCATCAGCTCCTCGTACATCTTCTCGCCCGGTTTCGCGCCGATCTCGGTGATCGCGATCTCACGGTCCGGGGCGAGTGCTGCGCGCATGACATGGGCGATGTCCTCGATCCGGGCGACCGGCATCTTGGTGACCATTACCTCGCCGCCGGTGGCAAGCCAGACCGAGTCGAGCACCAAGGCCGCCGCCTGTTGCAGCGTCATGATGAAGCGGGTCATGCGCCGGTCGGTCAGCGTGATAGGCCCGCCCGCCGCGATCTGGCGGCGAAACAGCGGCACCACCGAACCGCGCGAACCCAGCACGTTGCCAAAGCGGGTGGAGGCGAAGATGGTGCCGACGTTGCGTGTCCGGGCATCGAGACCGATCGCCGTGGTCTCGGCGGCCGCCGTCATCAACCGCTCGCCCATCAGCTTCGATGTGCCCATGACGTTGGTCGGGTTCACCGCCTTGTCGGACGAGGTGAAGATCACCCGCGCGACGCCGTTTTCCTGGGCTGCGTCGATCACGTTCTGCGTACCCAGGATATTGGTGGCGATCGCCTGGGCGGGGCCGTCCTCGCACAGGCCCACATGTTTGAGCGCGGCGGCGTGCAGGACGATGTCGACGCCGCGCATCCTGAGCTTCAGCGCCTCGCGGTCGCGGATATCGGCAAGGTGGCCCGAGACCTTGCCGGTGGTGCGGTACTGTTCAATCTGGAAGAAAAGCTCGGTTTCG
>Ga0210027_1004329_pt1 | contig 10940 bp, 9 predicted proteins | sample CryGeymeta201510_FD_183978 | JGI IMG/M metagenome (GOLD analysis project Ga0210027, IMG submission 183978) | Groundwater microbial communities from Crystal Geyser aquifers in Utah, USA - Crystal Geyser metaG 2015-10 (SPAdes) (version 2) | ecosystem: Environmental > Aquatic > Deep subsurface >...
ACTGATGTTATCAATAACATTTCTGGCGATCACATTTCCGAAAAATTATTACGAGAACGCCGAAAGAAATTATCCTTTGATAAAAAGAAGGGTAGAGGAGACCTTGAATAAAAAACTTATTTCAAAAACTGATAAGTTTAATATTATCTTGAAACGGAAAGATGATGCCCCAACCCCGGCCGGTAACGAGTACCGTTTTTTCTTTCTGATAAACGGATATGAACCACAAAGCGACTTCCAATATAAAGATTCCCAAAAGCTCATTATTTTCAGCGAGGAAAGTGCTATTGACTTTAATAAGTTCAAAACGTGGGAGATGACGGAATTTGATCATTCCAAGACCAAAAAAAGTGAGATATTCATGACTGACAAAGCAATGTTTGTTTATGTTTTGGGAAAATAATATAAGAATGGGTCGGCTAAAACCGACCCCTACATAAATACATCTATTCTTGATAAAATAATCATATGAAAATAGGAATTGATGGTTCAATTTTTGTGTTTGTTGGTTCAGGCGTCGCTAATTATTCCTTCAATCTTGTTAAAAACCTGTTATTAATCGATAAAAAAAACGAGTACCGAATTTTTTATTCAAGTTTGCGCCGTCCCAAAAACTTTTACTACCTTGACGAATTAAAAAAACTTGGAGCAAAAATTTACGACTATCCTTTTCCACCGACTCTTCTGCGTCTTTGGTGGGGAAACTGTCATCTTCTTCCAATTGAATGGTTTATTGGAAAAGTTGACTTTTTCTTTTCTTCGGATTTTTTACGGCCACCAACTAATAAAAGAACTAAGGGGATAACCACTATTCACGACCTCACCTGGAAAATTTTTCCTCAATTTCATGAGGATTGGATTATTAAAGCCCACGAAAAAAAATTAGCTAAAACAATTAAATATGAAGACGAAATAATAGTTGATTCCTTAAACACAAAAAAAGATTTAATAAAATATTATCCCGAAATTGATAATAAAAGAATTAATGTTCTATACCCAGGAATCGGAAAAGAGTTCAAGATAGTTGATGATAAAGAAAGAATAATAAATATTTTAAAAAAATATAATATTTCTTTTCCTAGTCCCCAATCCCCAATCCCTAATCCCTTTCTGCTTTACGTTGGAGCTATTGAACCAAGAAAAAATTTGATCCGTTCGATTGAAGTTTTCAATGAATTGATTAAAGATGAAAAATTCGCAAATTTTAATTTTATAATTGCCGGCCGGGCCGGGTGGAGAAAAGAAAATATTTTTCAAAAAGTAAATGAGCTTAAACTTCAAGATAAAGTAAGATTCATTGGTTTTGTTGAAGATGAAGATCTGCCATATCTATATAGCGCTGCAAAATTGACCGTCTATCTTTCAGCTTATGAAGGATTTGGATTGCCACCCCTTGAATCTTTGGTCTGCGGAACCAAGGTTATTGTTGGTGATAATTCTTCACTCAGGGAAACAATTAGTCCAGAATTTTTAGTTGACCTTTCTGATAAAAATAAAATCCTGGAAAAGATGAAGTATTTACTTAATAATAAAATAAAAATTAATTCTAAGGAAGTTCAGGATAGATTTAATTGGAAAGAATCAGCAAAGAAGTTCTTGAGGATTATTTATGATATCTCTTAAGATCTGCTTCCACCATCATTTTAACTAGATCTTCAAAAGAAGTCTTAGCTTTCCATCCTAATTGTTTCTGGGCTTTGGTTGCTCGGGCTTTGAGGTTTGGTACTTCGGCAGGCCTTTTAAATCTAACATCGATTACAACATGTTTTTCCCAATCATTTATGCCTGCGTATTTAAAAGCCAGTTTGACAAATTCCTTAACTGAGTGATTTTCGCCCGTTCCGATGACATAATCGTCTGGTTTCTCGCTTTGAAGCATCATATGCATTGCCTCGACATAGTCTCCAGCAAATCCCCAGTCGCGTCGGGCATCTAGATTTCCGAGGCTTAGTTTGTCCTGCAGTCCCATTTTGATCCTGGCAACGGCATCGGTTATCTTTCGAGTGACAAATTGGATCCCTCGGATAGGGGATTCATGATTAAATAAAATTCCATTACAGGTGAAAATATCATAAGACTCTCTAAAATTAATCGTCATCCAATATGCATAAACTTTGGAAATTCCATAGGGAGAACGGGGATGAAAGATCGTATTCTCGTCCTGAGAACCATTTTCATGGCTGGTGCCAAACATTTCGCTGGTTGAAGCCTGATAAAATTTGGTCGTCGGGGAAAAAAGTTTTATAGAATTCAATAAATACAGAACTCCCAGAGCGTTGATTTCCGTTGTTAACTTAGCCTGTTGCCATGAAGAACCCACAAATGATTGAGCGGCTAAATTATATACCTCATCAGGCATGATCCTTTTGATAAGATGGAGAAGTGAGGATTCATCGGACATATCTCCGTCGATAAGCTCTATATTCTTCGTTATTCCTAAAAAATCAAGGTTGCTGAAGTTAGGATTTGAGTATCTGCGGATCAATCCATAGACTTTGTAGCCTTTTTCAAGTAATAATTTTGCTAAATAAGGACCATCTTGTCCCAAGATTCCTGTGATCAGTGCTGTTTTTGCCATATTAGTACAAATTATAGCAGATTTTTTTAATTTCAATTATAATTAACAAATGATTCAAAGGCTATTTAATTTTATCAAGAAGCCAACCAGTAAAGATATTATTATTAATACTGTTGGTAATTATCTAAATGTTGTTTTTATCGCATTTTTTGCTTTCTTGCTTGTCCGTATTTTAGCACCTTCCCAATATGGAGTTTTAAGCGTTCTACTTGGAATTGCCTATGTTCTAGCTAATATACTTGATTTTGGAACAACCGCCAGCATCTATTCCTATCTCCCAGTTATGATCGAAAAAAAACAAAAAAATATTTATATTTTTTTAAAAACAATTCTGTTTTATCAGACTGGTTTTTCCGTCATAATTATTTTGCTTCTTTTTATTTTTTTTCCTTATTTGGATAAAATTTTCTTTAAAACCGGAGCTCCGTCATGGGAACTTTATGCCACGACATTTTCGGTCTTATTTCTTGTTTGGCAAAACTATGCAATCAATGCACTTTTTGCTGCAAAAAGATTTCTCAAAGCCAATGTCTTTTTAAATCTTTCCAATCTTATAAAAACGATCATCATATTTATCATGATCCCGCTGAAACTGATCACCGTTGGATCAATAATTTTTGTTTTTGGTATTATCGGTCCGATTGTTTTTTTTATTCTTTTATTCTTTGAAAAAAGACATATTGTTTTAGAAATCTTAAAGGCATCAGTAAAAAAAGAAGAGTTTCGTTTTGGTTATACAATTACGTTTTTTATCGCTTCACAGTTTTTTAACTTAGCCCAACGTATGGATCTTTTTATATTGTCTTACTTTCTGTCTAAATCTCCGGAAGTTGGTTATTATGGATTAGCACAAAAAATAATTTTGACCGTCATTGCTTCAATTGCTAGTATTACACAGGTTTTATCACCAAAGTTTTCTAAGATTTCAACTAAAGAAGAGGTAAAAAAAGAATTTAAGACTGGCATAGTTTACTTATTGATTCCAACCGCTTTTTTTATTGTCTTATTCTTTACTCCAAACGTTATTTTTTATCTTTTTTTCACCGAAAAATTTGCCCAAACAGCTATCATTACCAAGACTTTAACATGGCCCTATATCATTTATACCTTTCTTAACTTGCCATTGCTCTTTCTTTTGTATACTGTTAAGAAGCCTTCATATATTTTGATTGCTAATTTGGGAATTTTCATTATCATTAGCTTTGGCAGCTATTATCTTATTCCAACCATGAACGTATCAGGTCCCCCTTATGCTCTAGCTTTATCGTTTTTTATTGGTCTGATTATTCTTTCAGTTGCTTCGTATATTGAATATAAAAAATTGCCTAGTAAAATTATCTAACCCATCGTTCGTAAGTTACTTCTCGAAAACTAATTTCTTTTTTTAGTTGATAACCTTTATTACTCAAAAGACTTTTGTAATCCAATCCGTGAACCCCAAATGAAAACGGAATTACAGTTATTTCTTTTTCAAATTCGCTAACTTGCAAACTCGCCAAATTATTAATTGTCAAATTGCGTGAATAATACTTTACCGGGTCGCTTGATGACATGATCATATAAACAGGAACATTTTTTGGAAGACTCTTTACCAGACTTTTCCAATCCTCACGATGGAATTGAGAAGATAATAAATAAACTAACGAAAAAATAACAAATCCAGTAACTTCGATGTATCGATACATCGAAGTTTTTTTTCCAGAGGCTAAAATGATTGCTAAGATAGGAATTAAATAGATGAATCGAAAATGTTGCAACATTGGGGTAAAAAATGAAACCAAGAATCCCAAGATTAGTGGAAAAATAAGTAAATAAAAGACAGTCTTAATAAAGACTGTCTTCTGAAAGACTGTCTTTATTGTAAGCATAACAAATCCTGTCCATCCTCCTGCTATTCCCCAATACAACCATTTGGGATAAAAACTAATTCTGCCAATGGAAAATTTAACCGGAATTAAAAGCAAATCTTTTAAATTAGCTTTCCCCAGTACTAGTGACCAATTGGTGACTTGGCTAAGGGCAACTTTAGAATTAATTAGTTGTTGGTAAAGGAGAGGGGAGATTAATAAAGTAATTAGTATGAAGTATAAAGTATTTAGTATAAAAAACTTGTAATTCTTTTTATATAAATAATATATTAAAAAACTAACTATCAAAAAAATAGAACCATAAAATGTTAAAAAGGCTAAAGATATAAACAAGCCGAGCAGTATGTCATTCCCGCGAAGGCGGGAATCCAGACCTTTGGTACTTAATATTTTTAAGAAAAAATATAACGCTGCCGTCAACAAAAACGTCACCATCATATACATACGGGCTTCTTGTGAATAATAAACGATTAGTGGATTAAATAGAAAAAATGCCATTGCCCACACTCCGCCAATTAAATAAACAACATAACCTGTCATTAAGCTGAATAAAATGGACGGCATTCTGAGCGCAATTTCTGAGTAGCCAAACAAATTCGTCCATAATTTCATAAACAGATAATAAAGTGGGGGATGAAAATCAGTCGGCGAAAACTTGCTAATAATTTGTGTTAAATTAAAGTGTCTAACCACATTGGCTGTCACCGCCTCATCTAGCCATAACGACTGGTTAAGAGCAATTAATCGAATTAAGAAAGCGAAGAGAAAAACAAAGAAGATTTTTTTATTCATTTAGTATAATTATACAAAAGCGGGATTAGTTCATCGGTAGAATATCTGCTTTCCAAGCAGAGGGGACGGGTTCGACTCCCGTATCCCGCTCACAACTTTAGAGCCTTCAGTCAATCTTTCCATCCTTGTGGATGATTTTTGTACCAGACAATAAGTGATTTGACTGAGTCTTCAATTGTTTTACTTGGTTTCCAGCTTAATATTTTTTCTGCCTTTGTAATATCTGCGACCTTTTTGGCGTCATCACCTTGCCTTGTATTGGCTTTTTCGATCGGAATCTCAATACCTGTTAATGTTTTGACTTGATTGACAACTTCAAGGACAGAGCTTCCTGTTCCCGTTCCTAAATTAATGATTTCACTTTTCTTAGTTTTGATAAGATATTCTAAAGCCTTTAAATGGGCTAAATTTAGGTCAACCACATTGATGTAATCGCGAATAGGAGTCTTATCAAGGGTATCGACTTCTGGACAGGTAAGATAAAATTTTTCTATTCCAAGTGCTCCACGGACGGTATTTTGTACTAACAAAGTTGATGGTTTTTTGGAATCGCCGATTGATCCGTCATCCGTTGCCCCGCACACATTAAAATATCGGAGAATCATATAATTAAATTTTTTTAATTTTCCGTACCATTGAATGACCTCTTCGGCCATTTTTTTGGAAGCTCCATATGGAGTCGAAGGACGTAGTGGATGTTTTTCGTCAATTGGGTAGTATTCTGCCTCACCATAAATAGCGCAAGTTGAAGAAAAAATAATATTTTTGATATTAAATTTATCCATGCTAGAAAGCAAATTCGATGTGACCGCCACATTATTTAAAAAATATTTTCCAGGATTTTTCATTGACTCATCAACTAGACATGACGCTGCATAATGAATAACAGCTGAAATATTTGGTTCTTTTTCAAAAATAGGAGAAAGATCATTCTTTAAATCTACTTCATAAAACTTAAACTGATTAGGATATTTATTCTTTAAAAATTCCAGTGGTTCTTTATAACCAGTTTGAAAATTGTCTAAACCAACGACCTGATAACCGGATTTTAAAAATAAATCAGTCGCCACCGAACCTATATAGCCACCAGCACCGGTAATTAAGATTTTGGACATAATATATGTTAGCAAAAATTGACCTAATTAACCTAATTATTCTAATTGACCTAAATAATTACCAATAACCAAATGGAGTTTGGTATTTTTTTTAGATTAATTAGGTAAATTAGAAATTAGAAATTTTTTGACCAAATGAAACGGGTGCCAGTGTACTCTCCCTTCAGCAAAATAAATTCCACCAAAAATTAAAACGCTTCCAAAAATATAAAACCAATTTGGATATTCATGAAGTAGGGGAGCGGCAACAATAATTGCGGCAATCGGATCAATGTAAGTAAAAATTCCCACTTCTTGAGCTTTTAGACGCGAAATTCCGTAATAAAAAAGAAAATAGGCTAGAGCGGAAGAAAAAAACACACCAAAGATTATTCCCGTCCATCCGGCAATATTGAGGAATGAAATATCCCAATTTACAAATTCTTTTGGAATAAAAGGTATGAATGTTAAACTGCCAAAAAGAAAAGTAATTGCCGAGACTTGAATCGTATTTATTTTTTTTAGAATGTCTCGGCCAAAAATAGTTTGCAAAACACTGCCAAAAGTTGCCAGTAAGATAAAAAGATTTCCTTCAATAGCTCCAATGACAAATTTTCTCCCGTCCAAAATTAAGGGAGATAATATAATAAATAATACCCCAATCAAGGCGATCATCATTCCACTCAACACCTTTAGCTTTGGCTTTTCTTTCAAAAATATTATTGACAATATGTAAATGAAGACCGGACCGGAGGAAGCAATTACTGGAACATTAATACTTTCTGTTTTTGCCAATCCCAAAAAGAAAAAGGAAATATTTATGGTGATCCCGAAAAAACCAACCAGCAATATTTCTAGCCATTGCCTGCCACTTAGTTTTTGCCATTTGTTTAAAGCGATAGGCAAAAATATTAACCCGGCAAAAAAGAAGCGGATAAAGGCTAAGGTAAAAGGGGGGATATTGGTAAGGGCAAATTTAAAAATCGGCGAGGCCATACCCCAGACAACATTAGCAATAATTAACGCGAGAACAGGGTTCATAAGCAAAGTTCAAATATTAAAGTTTAAATATCAAAGCCAAGTCTAAAGTTTAAAGCTTTTAACTTTAAACTTATTTTTGATCTTTGATTTTTGATTTTTGATCTATAAATACAATCAGCTCCCCTATTATTCCCGTCATCACAACCTGAATACCAACAATAATCAGAAGGATTCCAAGTTGAAGGAGCGGTCTCTGATAAAGAAGTACACCAAAAAATAATCGTTCAATAGTTAAATAAAAACTTATTAAAAAACCGATAAAGAATAAAGCTCCACCGATCATTCCAAAAAAATGAAGCGGTTTTTCTGAAAACTTAAACAAAAAATAGGCTGTTAATGTATCTAATAACCCAGTAAATAATTTTCCTGGCCCAAACTTTGATTTGCCGAACTTTCTTTGATTATTTTTCACATTTATTTCTGTCACCTTAGATCCATTATAGAACACAGCTAGCGGAAGAAAACGGAAGTTATTACCGTAAAAAATAAAATCCTTTAAAACCTCACGCTTAAAAGCTTTGTAACCACAATTAATATCAATATATGGGGAATTCAAAAAAGATTTTAAAAACCAAGCAACAATCTTTGAATAAAATTTTACCAGTACGTTGTCATTTCTTTTTTCTCTGATTCCATTTACAAAATCATTACCTTCATTAATTTTTTCGATAAATTTTGGCAAGTCCTCTGGATCATCCTGTAAATCCCCATCCATAAAAATAATTATTTCTCCAAGGGAATTTTCGACCCCGGTCTTTAACGCCGCCCCTTTTCCTAAACGTTTCTTATGATTAAATATCTTTATATTTGATCTTTTATCTTTGATCTTTGATTTTTCTTCTGATCCATCATCTACCAAAACAATTTCGTATTCCTTTTTTATTTTACTGAGTGTATTTATTAACAGATTAATTAATACTGGAATTGATTCCGCTTCGTTATAAAATGGAATAATAACTGAAATCATATTTTTTTATAAACTTCTATGCTATTTTCTCCCTGCTCATCAGTAAAAACCATTTGAAAAGTATTGTCATCTAATAATTTAAAATAAAACTTTACAGGAATACTGTTCTTTGAAATATCTCCAATCTCTGATCTATTTATCATAATATAATCAGCTAGGCTATACTTTCCTATTTCATTTTTCAAAATATCTTCTTTGGTTTGTCCCATTGTAGCAAAGGCGGAATCATAAAGAAAATTAAAATAATATTTTCTATTGGTTAAGAACGGTGCTAATTTTGGAGTTGTTGCCACTTTTATATTTTCATCTTTAAGTTTATTTACCCAAAATTTAATAGATTCACTTTTGACTTTGTCAATCTCTTTATAACCAACCGGTTGCTTTACAAAATAGGGGACAGGGTTATAAAGATAAACTGAATAAATATTAATAGATAAAAAAGTAAAAAAAATAGCTGTTTTCAAAATTTTGTTTTTAATTATTTTATTAAAATTCTTATAACCTAAAATCAGGGAATAAAATAAAAAGGCAACGATTATTGAATTGTAGTGAAAGTAAATAGAACGCTGATTTGAATTAATACTTAAAATATTTATGGCCGACTCAGGCAAGCTTATTAATAAAGTCAGTGGAGAAAATAAGCTGTAAAATAATGGAGTGATAAGCAACTTTATATAACTAAATCCTTGTTTGAATATCTCAGGCAATCGCAAACTCCAATTATCAAAATATCTAGCAGCAAAATGTTCACTACCTCTAAAGTAGGGTATTATAAAATAAACTGTCGATATGAAAAAAAGTAGACCTAAAACAAATGTCATTAATCCAATTTTTTTTTCTTTTTTTACAAGAAATAAATAAACTCCAAAACAAAGCACAATCAAACCAATGTGTTCTTTTGTCAAAAGAGATAAAAATATAAAAAAGAAAAAATACGACCATTTTTTAACTTCCGAAAAATATATTGCGAATAACAAAGTTGTTGTAGCTATCGTGACCGCGTGAAAATCAAAAAGCACCGCTCTCTGGATGGCAAAATAAAAAAGATAGGTGAGTGCAAATATAAAACTAATCAAATGTTTTTTTAATATTTTTTGAGAAATCAAAAATACTGCCAAAGCTCCCAAACCTAATATTATTACTTGTCCAATAAGTAATACTTCCGGCCCCTCATATATTTTGTAAAAGGGAGCAAATATTGCCAAAATTGGATCAAAATGAATTGCCAAGCGGGAAACATTTTTTTTCAAATCTTGATTGGTCATCTCAAGAAACCTGCCTTGGGAAGTGTTGTAAACAACCTGATTCATAATGCCCAAGTCATAGTAATAGGAATTTAAGGTTCGATATCGACGGATTGATAAGTAGGAAAAAATAATAATGAAGATAAAAATTGACAGACTTAATAAAATTTTGTAAATATAGTTTTTCATTTATTTCCCGAGTGAAACTTCTCATGTATTTGCTTTAATCCAAAATTTGTCACGTGGGTGTAAATCTGGGTGGTGGCAATATTTTTGTGCCCCAGCATTTCCTGGACCGATCTGAGATCTGCCCCATGTTGCAATAAATCCGTAGCATACGAATGGCGCAGAATATGTGGGCCAATTCGAAGAGTAATTCCGGCTTTTTTTCGATACTTATCGACCATCCTTTCAATCGAACGGGCAGAAAGCCTTAATCTTTCATCAGTCAGCCCCTCGTGCCCCTTGGGGCCCGAATAACGAATAAATAAAGGACGGTAGGGATCCGATCTTTTTGTCAAATATAGACTCAACCATTCCTTGGCATGTTTTGACAAAAATACCACTCTGCCCTTCCCACCTTTCCCAATTACACCAAACTCTCCTGACTGAATATTGACCTGCTCGCGATTCAATGCGACTAATTCCGAAACTCTTAAGCCCGTTGAGAAAAGAACCTCCAAAATTGTTCTGTCCCTAAGCCCCTGCTCATCTTTTGGATTGACAATTTCAAATAATCTTTTTAATTCTTCTGGCGATAAAAATTTTATTATTCTATCCCGATTTTTTCCAAGCTCAACCATGTCTGGAGAGAGCGATTGAACGCGCTGACGGACAAGGTAGCGGAGGAAGCTCCTGAGTGCTACTAGGAAGTAATTTTGAGTTTGGCGCTTCAGAGCACCCTTATCTGGATTTTTATATTCATGAGAAAGATATAATCGGAAGTTCCTGACAATATTATCATCAATTTTATTAACCGAAAAATCTTCGGTTTTTTGGCTTAAAAATAACCACTTCTGAAAGAAATTTAGATAGTAGGCATACATCTTGACTGTCTTAAGCGAGAGGTTTTTATCTAATTCGCAGTATTCCAAAAAACGCAAGATAGCTTCCTTGATTTCCATGAACTAATTCTATCATTTTTACTTAATTTCGACCGAAACAATTTTTACTGGAGTAACTGGAGTTGAATTTTCTCCTGAAAAATTTGGTTTTACTTCTGAATCTGCGATTTTATCAACTACATTCATACCTGTTGTCACTTTTCCAAAAATCACATAGTTTTTTGGTAGGGGATTATCAGAGTGCATAATAAAAAATTGACTGCCATTGGTGTTTGGGCCGGCATTAGCCATG
>Ga0210027_1004340_pt1 | contig 10914 bp, 7 predicted proteins | sample CryGeymeta201510_FD_183978 | JGI IMG/M metagenome (GOLD analysis project Ga0210027, IMG submission 183978) | Groundwater microbial communities from Crystal Geyser aquifers in Utah, USA - Crystal Geyser metaG 2015-10 (SPAdes) (version 2) | ecosystem: Environmental > Aquatic > Deep subsurface >...
AGAATCGCTGGAAGATCGACGACGTGCTCGGCGTGTGGCCCTTGCACGGCCTGTGCGGCACCTGGGGCGGCATCGCGGTCGGTATCTTTGGCTCCCAGGCATTGGGCGGAACAGGCGGGATTGTGTTCGGCGGCATCAGCTTCATGTCGCAACTCATCGGCACTTTGATGGGGATCGGCATCGCACTGGCTGGCGGCTTCATCGTCTATGGCTTGATGAAGAAATTCATCGGCATCCGCCTCGATCAGGAAGAAGAATTCAACGGTGCCGACCTTTCCATCCACAAGATCAGCGCCACGCCGGAGCGCGAATCAGGCTGGTGAGCGCGGGTTGATAGGAAACAATAAAGTCTGTCGGGTTGGAATAAAGTCTGTCGGACGGTGTTAAAGAAAAATGAGCACGGCAATCTGATTGCCGTGCTCATTCAATTTCAAAGCGAGAAGCTTCTAAAGTACGTTTTTGTAAGACTGTTCAATGATTCCAAGAATGTAATCCAACTCATTCATCGAGCTAAGGTAGATTCGCCGATCCATTGTCCAGTTATATCCCTCGGGAATCTTCTCCACTTTGCCTTCGGGATCTATGTAATCAATTGGGCGTAAATGTATCTTGATCTGATTCTTGCCAATATGAACCTCAGCAAAATTCCCTGAGGCTCTGAATGCAACATAAAACTGGGTAGCCTTTTCCTCGACGTTTTCATCAATCTCCAAGATGCGCTCACGTAACGCATCGAATAGCTGCTGCACTACAGACGTACCCTTAGATCTAAGCATTTCCACTGATGCCTTGGGTAAGTCTGCAGATGCTGAATCAGCTTTAGTCTGAGCAACTGGTTCGGCTTGGTCGCTCACATTCATACGTTCCAATCCGAAAATATCGCCCTCGTAATAGCGGTACTTAAACAACTCAATCCGCAGCGGAACGACCTCGACAGTGTCTATATCAAACTTGCTGTAGCTCTCAGCAATGCAGATAACGCGCGGATTATTCCAATCTAGTTTGATTTTGTCCGCGACATCCTTCCCTAGTTGATCCTGCACTAACTTTTCAAAGAAAGCCGGCTTCTGAGTCTTTAGCCACTTTAGGTACGACAATGCTTGATTGATCACGTTATCGTTGCGGTTGCGCTTGTACTCAATAATGACGGGCGCACCATTAGCGTCAATGGCAACTGAATCGATCCGTCCACCAGCTGTGGTCACGAACTCGGTGGCGAGAAAGCGAAGCTCCAGCGCTTCCATCAGGTTAGTTTCCAACAGAGACTGTAAGTTTTTCTCCTTATCCAGCGAAATGATATTGAGTTTTTTCAGCTTGCCGCTTTGAACTTTGAATATGGGCACTTATGCCTCCCTGATCATGATTTATTTGATTGAGTCTGCTCAGTATCTATCAGGCAACTGCCTGCTCAACCATCACATCTGCCAGCTTTTGCTTCGATTGATTAGCTTGCGTGATGCAGGTTTTGAGTTGCTCACACAGCGTCAGTAACTCGCTGACTTTAGCGACGATGCGGTGTTGTTCGTCGATGGGAGGCAACGGAATAATGGCATCGTTGAGTTTGGCTAGGGTGACACGTGTAATAGCAACACCAGTCATACCTGCGCGCATCTCATCGTAGAACAACGGCGCAGCCATTGTATTAAGCAAATAGGTATTCTTAATTCCAAGGCTCGGTTTCAACAGGGCAACACTCGATAACATACTGAACGGCTCTGCTAGAGAATTGATGGTTCCTATACCGGTAGTAGCACCATCCTTAATGTAGAGAACATCCCCTAATTCAGGATCGCAACGGGAATAAATTTCTTGATGAACTTCAGCAGTAACATAAGTCACATCAGTTAGTTCAAGCCCCCACGGTTTGATGTTTTTTGCGGAAATGTATTTGAAATCTCCGTTCGTTGTATTGGTAGGCGAGTGGTGAGTTCCATCGGTAATTTTATTTAGTACTTCACCAAGTCGTACCCATACCCAGCTCTTCGGTAATTCAAACAGCTTCTCTTCATCCGCAATCCGAGCAAGTCGTTTGCCTTTCTTGATTTTTCCTTCCGCAATCAGCTTGGCCTTCTCAGCTTGTATGCGTTTGAGCAATGCACTAGCTGGTTCGTCGTTCGGGTCTTGCGGCACAAGCTTGCCCATCACTGCCAGTTGCAGCAGGGTTTGCTTGAGGGCGTGGATGCCGGCTTCGGTGGTGAACAGGGTGTCGAAATGCGCGGCGATACGCTGCCAGTTAGCATTGAAGTCTTGGGCGCTTTGCGATTGGGTAAGTGTGCCGAGCAGATGGCTCACGAGCTTTTCGTGGGCTTCTGCGGCAATATTGTGCTGGGTTTCCAGTTGGTCGCACAGTGCCATCAGTTCATCGACTTTGGCTACGATGCGGTGTTGCTCTGCACTCGGAGGCATGGCTGCAACAGTAGCTATTATTTTTTCACGTGAAATATTTGGTTGTGCACCTCCAGCGCCCTGCCCAATGAAATTGGACTTCATTGCTTTCAACAGTACCAATAAATATTTATTGAAAACCCCCGTGTTTGGTGTACAGGCACAAACAGCTTGATTAGTTGTACTAGGGACTTTCAGAATAGCGGTCTTGCCAATTGTCGCACCATACATTGCGATCAACACATCACCCGGCTGATTTAAGCGGAGTGAGCATTCCTTCAGCGCAAGATCAGTTACTGTCTCTTCAGAAGTTTCAATGAAATCCTCTGTTAATTCGCCAGACTTGAACCACGGGGTTTCACCTCCGTAATAGCTTGAAATACTGCGTAATGGTGTTGCTCCCGCTCCCCAGTCTCCAATTTGACCGAGCCTTATCCAACCCCATCCGCATGGAAGATTAAACGTCTTCTCATCTTCAGCTATTAGGGGAAGAGCCTGACCTTTCTTAATCTTACCTTCCGCAATCAGCTTTGTTCTTTCTGCTTGTATGCGCTTAAGCAACTCACTAGCAGGTTCGTCGTTAGCCACTTGCGGCACCAGCTTGCCGCGCACGGCGAGTTCCAGAATTAGCTCTCGCAGCTTCTTAATGCCATACACGCTGGTCGAATTACCTGAACTGCGACCACGACCTGATTTCTTCTCGGTATCGGCTGCAGACCAGATACCGATATTTTCCGTCAGTAAAGTCTGGATAGCGTTCATGCCTTGATTCCACGCTGTAGCGCATCCCCCAGAATGTCTTTCAACTGGCTACGCAGTGCGGTGATGTCGTTTTGCATGGTGTTGTATTGCTCCAGCAGCACCTCGGGGTCATGGATTTCTTGCTCTCCAATATGTGGGTTTTTGCAATCAAGGTTGTAGTTGCGCGCCTTGATTTCTTCTAGGCTCACCTTCCAAGCGTATTCATTCGCCTCGCGCTTCTTGAATCCGTCCTTTTCCTTACCCCACCATGCCGCCTCTACATCAAGTTCTTCGAGTTTCATCGGTTTGGTTTTGTTGTAGGCCTTTACGCCTGCGGGCAATCGATGCTCATAAAACCAGATGTGCTGGGTGGGTGTGCCTTTAGTGAAGAAAAGCAAATTGGTTTTAATACTTGTGTAAGGCGCGAACACGCTGTTAGGCAAACGCACGATGGTGTGCAGGTTGCATTCTTCGAGTAGTTTTTCTTTGATGCGCGTTTTGATACCTTCGCCGAACAGGAAGCCATCCGGTAAAACCAGTGCCGCACGGCCACCGGCCTTAAGCAACTGCATGATCAGCACTAGAAACAAATCGGCTGTTTCGCGTGTCCTGAAGGCAGCTGGGAAGTTGGTTTCAATGCCGTCTTCTTCCATGCCACCAAAAGGTGGGTTGGTAACAACTACATCTACACGCTCTTTCGGCCCCCAGCTAATCAGCGGGCGCGCCAGCGTGTTGTCGTGGCGGATGTTGAACGGCACATCAATGCCGTGCAGGATCATGTTGGTGGTGCACAGCAAATGCGGCATCGGCTTTTTCTCGATACCAAAAATGTTGTCTTGCAGTTGCGCCTCATCCTCAACTGTTTTCACATCTTGCTTGCGTATGTGCTCAATCGAGCAAGATAAGAAGCCACCCGTACCGCAGGCCGGGTCTAGTACCTTCTCACCCAGGCGTGGGTTAGCCATGCGCACCATGAATTCGGTCACGGCGCGTGGTGTGTAAAACTCACCGGCATTGCCTGCCGCCTGAAGATCGCGCAGCAACTGCTCGTACATATCACCGAACAGGTGTCGCTCTTGGGCCTTGTTGAAATCCACGCCCTCCTGGATCTTGTTGATGACCTGACGGATCAACTGGCCAGACTTCATGTAGTTGTATGCATCCTCGAATACCGAACGGATCACATACGCGCGCTGGTCACCACCCTTGGCTTGAAGTGACTGCAAGGCTGGGAACAGATCATTGTCGAGAAACTGTTTCAACTCTTCGCCTGTCATGCCTTCTGCATTGGCTGCCCACACGCGCCAGCGGTATTTCTCTGGCAACGGTGATTTGTAATTGTCTTGCAACAGCTCCCATTCACTTTCGCGATCGTCGAAGATTTTGAGAAACAGCATCCACACCAATTGGCTCAGGCGCTGGGCATCGCCATCGACGCCTACGTCTTTACGCATGATGGCTTGGATGGATTTAATCGTAGAGGAGATGCTCATTTCTGACCTTCTTATTGGTATGCCTTAATTAGGCGTAGAGGTTATGTTCTAGCTCTTGCAGTGCAGCGATGTAAGCAGGTTTACCGCCAAATGCTGCAACTAACTCACTGGCTGTGCCCATATCTTTGAATGGGTCCAGCGTGAGTATTTTCATGTCTTCGATGTTCTCTATGCCGGTGTCAGCATATTTCTCCAGCAAGCTTTCAAGCACCTTGCGTGCTTGTTCGCCATACTTGGTAAAGTAGTTTCGCTTCTTCACTTGGTCTGCACGTTCGCGCCGGGTAAGAGGCGGCTGGTCAAAGGCGACATGGCAGATCAGATCGAAGGCATCGAATCCTTTGCCCACTTCCTCGGCCAGCGGCTCCAGCAATACACCATGTGATTCCAATTCCTTCAGGATGGCAGCTTTACGCTCTGCTTTAGTCCAACGAAGCAAGAACTGATCGAGCGAGGAATAATCTTTACGCACTGCTTGGCGGGTGTAGTCCTTTAAGGATTCGGTTATCAGCTTTCCATCCGGTCCGTAGTATTGGACGCGTTCTGAAACGACATAGACTGTGACATCGCCGATGACGTATTTCACACGCCCAGTTCCACCTTCGCCCCCATTAAAGCCACCTTCACCGGGCCCAGCGGTTGTGAAGCCTGCGCCTGTTTCATCGGGAGGAATTGGATTTCCGTTGTCATCAATGTCGATGGGTGGCTCGGGCGGTACAGGCGGGTCACCAGCTTTGGGTTCATAAATGACGATAGGTGGGCCATCAAAGGCTTCGTCCGCAAAGAGCTCGGTCGCCTTCTTGAAATCCATGATGGTGAACCAATACTTACCGTAGTCCTCATTGATACGCGTGCCGCGCCCGATGATCTGCTTGAACTCGGTCATGGATTTGATGTGCTGGTCCAGCACCACCAATTTGCAGGTTTGAGCATCGACCCCCGTTGCCATCAACTTGGAGGTGGTGGCGATCACGGGATAGCGCTCTTCCGGGTTGATGAAGTTGTCTAGTTCAGCCTTGCCTTCCTGTTCATCACCGGTGATGCGCATCACGTACTTACGGCTTTCCTTCACGCGCTCTGGGTTCAGGTTCACCAATGCTTGGCGCATGCGTTCAGCGTGATCTATGTCATCGCAGAACACGATGGTCTTTGCGTAAGGATCTGTCGCTACTAGAAACTCAGTGATTTTCTGGGCGACCAGTTCGGTACGTTTTTCAAGCACCAGTGTGCGGTCCATATCGATTTGATTGTACACACGGTCTTCAATCAAATTCCCGTTCTTATCGGTTTGCCCTTTACTGGGGCGCCAACCTTGGACATCTTTATCGATATCGATACGCACGACTTTGTACGGTGCAAGGAAACCGTCTTCAATCCCTTGCTTGAGTGTGTAGCTGTAGACCGGCTCGCCAAAGTAATGAATGCTGGAAACATCTTTGGTTTCTTTGGGGGTGGCGGTTAAGCCCACATGCGTTGCTGAAGAGAAATAGGCAAGAATTTCACGCCAAGCTGAATCTTCTGCAGCACTGCCGCGATGGCATTCATCGATGACGACTAAGTCAAAGAAGTCCGGCGAGAATTGTTTGTAGATGTTTTTCTCTTCTTCGTTGCCCGTGACAGCCTGATACAAGGACAAGTAAATCTCATAGCTCTTATCGATCTGGCGCTTGCTGATCTTGGTCATGGCTGCGCCAAACGGTTTGAAGTCGTTGTTTTTAGTCTGATCGACCAATATGTTTCGGTCTGCCAAGAACAGAATGCGCTTCTTGGTTCCAGACTTCCATAGTCGCCAGATGATCTGGAAAGCGGTGTAGGTCTTGCCGGTGCCTGTGGCCATTACCAAAAGAATACGCTGCTGACCTTTGGCTACAGCCTCAACAGTGTTGTTGATAGCATTGGATTGATAGTAGCGAGGAGCTCGCTCCGTCCCGTCATCGTAGTAGGGCATTTCCACCGTATTTCTGGCTTCAACTGCTTCTATTCCCTTCCACTGACAATAGCGCTGCCATAACTGGGCCGGCGATGGGAAATCACTCAGCGCGATCTCCTGTTCCGTTTTGCCATTCAGACCTGTGCAGTCATGAAACAGGAAGGCGTCTCCATTGGAACTGAATACAAACGGCACCCCAAGGGTTTCGGCATAGTTCAGAGCCTGTTGCATGCCAGCACCGACACTATGCTTGTTGTCCTTGGCCTCGATAACAGCGAGTGGGATATTTGATTTGTAATAGAGGATGTAATCGGCGCGCTTCTGTTCCCCGCGCGTATGCAACTTTCCACGCACGATGATGCGACCTTTGGTGAAACTTACTTCTTCGCGAATCTGGCTGTGCAAATCCCAACCCGCGCCTACAACGGCGGGAGTGATGTATTTGCTACAGATATCTCGTTCGGACAGCTGATGCTTTTCCAAAAGTAAGCCCCTTGTTCTTATTAGGGCGATATTAACCTGCAAAGCTCATCGAGCATATATGCCAAATGGCCTATATAACTGGCGGCTTTACGTTGTTTTCAGTAATTTTTTGAGAAAGTTCCGGAAGTCTGGATTGATGGAGCCTCGGCCAAGTTTGAGCCCGATTCGGCGGATGTCAACTTTATCGCCTTCCTCGGTGAGAGACTTGACCGCCCAATCTGCCAGCCTTGAATAGTAGTCTTCCGGGGTTTCGATAGAGTTCAATACAGCTTCTTTAGTTACGACAGAGTTGACGCCAACCAAGGCTTCCCGTTTTTCACCCATTACCTTCATGAGCTCCTGGATAGTGATTTTGACGGGTTTGCCAAGTCTCTCGCGGATGGCTTGAGTTGCCGCGGGTATTTTTGCGGCTCTAGTGCGATCATTTCTCTGGACCTCCGATTCTGCATTGAGGTCCTTTGCTATCGTTTGATCCAACCACAACTTATCTCGAAGTAACATGCGTTTATACACTTTCGTGTATTTCAAACTCATATCAGTTGCGGTTAGCGCAGGCTCTTCACTCAAAATTGCTAACAGACGTCCTCGATCTCCCTCGATTGACGATACACGACCAGGCTCTGCTAATGAGCCGTCACGACGAACTGTCTTGGTTGGTAAGGTTTCCCTGAACCACTCAGTATCGGAGGTGCATAGGAAGTTGTATAACCTAGCATCCCTCTTGGATAAACTGGACCGGGTTAGGTTTTTGTCTTGCACCATCAACTGTGAGAGTGTTTCTCTGGCTTTTTGGGTTGTTAGTTTTTCTTTCTTTAATGGCGACTTGCCCTTTACTTCGGATGCCAGAGGTAGAGTCCCTAATTCGTTCTCTAGGTTGTCTAGGAAACAACAATATTGAGATCTAAATTCTTCATAGTCGTTGAATAAACTTCCGATAAGCAATAGATGCCTATATGTCGGTTGTGAACGTCCTGCATGTAAATTGATAATCCAACTGGTAATGTCATTCACTCCTATATCTTTACCATGCACATCTACAATTAGTTTGAGTCCGAATCTATCGACTACGCTTTGTGCTGCAGTCCACTTAAGACTGACATTGGTATTCAAAGTTATTCGCTTCTTTTCTTGCTCCTGATAGAAAGAAGCCAGTAAATGGGGCGCGAAAGGAAAGCTACGAGTTAGGACAGCGGCTGCACTTAGGCGTGCGAAGTGAGCAGCTCCTTCCAAGGAGTTCCTGAATGACTGTTCGTGCGATAACACGCTAGGTTCACACCTGCAATCGAGCGTTGGCAGTTTGATATCTTGATGAGAGCAGTAAGCTGTATCGCATGTGGCACATGACGTTAGTAACGTTGATCCGTGGATGTGACATGCTTGAACTCCGGGCAACTGGTGACAGCGGTGCCAGTAAGAGAATCCGTATTTATCTACGTCGTCTTTAATGCACTGTGGACATAAACGCAATGCGACACCATCGCGAAGGTGAACACGTTTCTGCTTTCGTCTTCCCCAAGCTAGCTCCAATATGTCTGGGAGGACATTGCTAGCACTAAATCGAGCCATATCTCCAGAACCGTAGCTGGAATTGAACAGCGCCTCATAGTAGTAAGGGGTGAAGTCAGTAATGACCTTGTCTAATGGCCAACCTAATAACTGTGAAAAATGATTTAAATTTGCACGATCACGTGCGAACGAATGTGAAAACAATGCACTTCGATATGGGCTATCGAAAAGATATTTTAGAGTTTCCTTGATTTGTTGATTGGCGGACCAATAGTGATAACGCACTATCCAGCTAAACAGCGTTTCGTCAGGTGCGGGTTCAGGCAATAAGTGTGAATTCATCATTCCCTCATCACTCATCAACATGTTGAGTCTGCCATAGACTTGGCAATTGTCGCTCTATCCATATTCTGTCATGGCGACAAAGCCATTGAATTCCGTTGCCTGGAAGTAGCTTCAATTTCTTTACCGACAAATCTGGATGTTCTTGCAACAGAGCACGAAACTTTTCCCTGAATTTATCGATATTATTCTTGAGATGTTCGGCAATCCACGTATCGCGTAACGTAGGATGTCGAGCTAGGTAGTCCTTTATGAAGGTCTTCTTTATGTTCAGCGTGCTGGCAATTACTTCACGTTCCTCGCCAGACTCCAGAAGAGTTTTAAGTTGCGATTCTTTTTGAGGGTCAAGTACTCGGGGACGTTTGTTGTATGCAACGCCATCCATTTTTAGGACTCGAACAGCTTGTCCCACGGGTATGCAGAGTTCTTTAGCTGCTGCATTTACAGAGTAGCCGGAATCGGTAACCAACAACTTGAGTTGATTTCTGTCCTCCGTAAGCTCTGACCATAGCTGTTTATTGCTGAGCCATGCAGACGTTGATAGCACTCGCTCATATTCTTTCAAAAATTGTTCAGGAGTATCAAACAAGAAATTCAATACGAGAGCGTGCTTCAGCGGATGCTTATTTCCTTTGAACTGGCGCAACAGCAAGTTGAGAAAGCCGCCATGTACCTGGTTGATGTCTTTGATAAACGTAAATCCAGGCAATTCCTCCAAGCATTTGTGATTATCGCGAAACGCTGTTCTGATTTGATCAAATCTCAGAGATCCGTCCATTGCTGTCCAACCTAGTACTTTTGCGCGCAAATGGTAAGTTAAGCGTAAAAGCTCACCATCAAATGGTCTGCTTCGGGATTTGATCAGAGGAGCACTCCACATAGATAGTTCGCGGAGTTTGATTTTGATTTCATCTGTAACGTTGGTTGAATGCCAATCTGAGGATTGCAACTCTGAAGGTAGGTGCCAATCCCGCAATGTTCTTGAATGAAACTCAGGTGTTGCCATAAGCAGATAGTCTCCGTGCTTTGGACAAACTCTATTGGTGGGCCATTGATGTTCAATATGCCACCAAGAGATATCAGAAGTCGAAATGTCTAGCTTTATGCAGTTGGGACATGCTTTTAGCGGAACAGCAGTGCCAACCCGGCTAGGCAATATCCCCAAATGGTATTTGACCCTGCTAGCTCCTCCTATACGCATGTTCTGAATGATAGATTCAATCAGCACTCTGCTTAGAAACGGGGCGAAGATGCTGAATGGTGTTCGATCGTAAATAATCTCATCAACTGTTCCGAGCAGTTGATTGGTGTTATCGCATAGAGAGTCTAGATTGATTGGAAAATCATGGCGAAACCCCGAAATTGGGTTGCCGAACAATCGGCGGTTCGTTTGTCTCGCGGTGATATGTGCGTTTAGGCGATGAGTTCTTGTGCACCAGCTATAAAGCGTTTCACCATCAAATGGCTCATAGAGATATGAATGGTCATCTTCAAAGAATTTCGCAAACAAGGGAATCACTGCCTGCTTACATCTTCGATGTTAATGTGGGTTTTGGCAAAAACTTATCCATTTCTATTGCTCTCCAGCTGACAGGCAGTCCGAAACCGAAATGCAGAAATCCGTTGTATTCGCGAACGTAAATGTTGTTGCATTTGTAAACGATTTCTTCTTTCAACCGCTTCTTAATTCTTGTGCAAGCAGGTTCAGCATCCATAAAGTTCATGTGGTTCAATAAGGCAGCTTTAGTCAGATTGAACCTATTCTTGTCTCCGATTTCCGCCGATTCCATCACAAGCGCGAGTAGAGCTGAGAGGCTTTCCATATTCTTAAAAGATTGAAGATGAGAGATCTCATGTTGGCGCGCGTTTAAAACTGACCACCTGTGCGCGTTGAATTTTGACCAGGCGTATTTGCATCGGATTTGATCCGTTGCTGTGGATAAGTCTACCAGACTGGAATGGTGTAGCGCCTCCTGTTCAAGTGGGTGGATGAGTCGGGAGTGATCTCCCGGCTACTGTTTTAGAACGGCTCCTCCT
>Ga0210027_1004342_pt1 | contig 10912 bp, 7 predicted proteins | sample CryGeymeta201510_FD_183978 | JGI IMG/M metagenome (GOLD analysis project Ga0210027, IMG submission 183978) | Groundwater microbial communities from Crystal Geyser aquifers in Utah, USA - Crystal Geyser metaG 2015-10 (SPAdes) (version 2) | ecosystem: Environmental > Aquatic > Deep subsurface >...
CGATGGCGGTGGCGACGGAGCCCGGCACCACGGTCTCGCTCTGCGCGCGCGGGGATGAATTCGGCGCGGCATTCGGCGGTGCCAAACCGAAAAACCGCGACAAGCTGAAAGCCATGATCGACGCGGGCAAAATCAAGCTGTACCTGAAGTCTGCGGTCAAGTCGATCAAGCCGCGAACCGCCGTCGTCAAATTCGGTGACGAGGAGGCGGAGATCCAGAATGACGGCATCATCGTCTGTGCCGGTGGCACGCTGCCCACGCCATTTCTGAAACAGATCGGCGTGATGGTGGATACCAAGTTCGGCACTGAATAGCGCAGGGTGAGGCGGGGAAATTGGTGCCGCTTGTCGGATTCGAACTGACGACCTACCGCTTACAAGGCGGGAGGTGTGCCCAATGAAATCAGTGTTTATTGTATTTTGTGCTATTATTTGGGACAATTTTGGGACACTGGATTCAACATGGCAACGATAACAAAGCGCGGTGACTATCAGTGGCAGGCCAAGGTCAGGGCAAAGGGCTTTCCTTCACAAAGCCGCACTTTCAGTTTAAAGGGTGACGCGGAACGCTGGGCAAAGGAGACCGAGATCGCAATTGAACGCGGACTCTTCTTTGATAGAGCTGCTGCAGAGCGAACGACCTTATCTGAAATCATTGAGGATTATCGTAAACTAATTCTACCTACAAAGCGTGGTAAGCATTTCCCCTCCGCATTGAACATGCTTGAGGTAGCCCTCGGCCAACATTCGCTCGCCAGCATTACGAGCATTATGATTGCCAAGCATCGAGACCAAAGGCTCGCAGGCACATTGCTACTGAACGGCGAGCCAATTAAGAAGGTAAGCGCATCCACAGTCAAAAAAGAGATCAACCTTCTGTCTGTCCTTATAGATTGGGCAGCCAATGAGCGAGATCCAGCTGCACCCGTCTCGTTCAATCCGTGCTTGTCGGTGAAGAGACCTGTGGAACCCAAGGGGCGCGAAAGGCGGCTTGAAGGCGATGAGCTTGAGCGACTCATCCAAGCGTGTCGTACATCATCCCCAGAGCTTGAGGCCATCGTGCTTATGGGGATCGAGACAAGCGCGCGCCTTTCTGAGCTGCTGAACCTTCGCTGGACGGAAGTGAAGCTGAACGTGGCAACGGCGACGCTATTGAAGACGAAGAATGGTGAGACGCGCACCATACCGCTTTCATTGAAAGCAATAGAGGTGCTGAGCGGCATGAAACAACATGTCAGCGGTAGAGTCTTTTGGCGCTGGGCAGCGGCAGATAGCTTTAATAAGACCTGGCGTCGCGCTTGCGAGCGCGTAGGCATTAAGAATCTGCGCTACCACGACTTGCGGCACGAAGCTGTTTCACGCCTCTTTGAGATCGGAACGCTCGACACAATGGAGGTCGCGGCGATCTCCGGGCACAAGTCACTGCAGATGCTCAAACGCTACACTCACTTGGATGCTCAGAAACTGGCGAAGAAGCTAGGATGAATCACACCAGTCGAGCAAACTCCCGCCTAGAAGTAGCTGGCTTTTATTGCTTTTGCTAATTGAGCTCCCAATACAGGGGGCACTGCGTTTCCAACTTGCGTGAACTGCCTAGCTACTGGGCCAGTAAAGATATAGTCATCTGGGAAAGTTTGGATTCTTGCGCTCTCTCTTACAGACAGCGTCCTTGGTATGTATGGGTGAAGGTGTGACCGCCCCCCACCATTATTTCCACCAGCGATAATCGTTTTAGAGGGTTTTGACGGATCCAGCCTATCTACTCGCCCAAGCTGATCGCGTTTGCCATAAGCAAGCTGCATATATCTAGCAACCGACTCTGCAGAATGCTCCCTAGTTACATGGTTTGCCGCATTGCCTAATGGAATTTCAAAAACAGATCCACATGCCATTGGCATATCAGTTGGGATCGGCTGCTTGAATGTTTTTTTGCCTCTAGAGCCAATAATAAATAACCTTACACGCTGCTGGGGAACATTATGGAATGCTGCCCTGATAATCAATGGTTGATTTACTGTATATCCAGCAGCTTCCAGCTCCTGATAGGCTCTTCTTAATTGCTCACCACCATCCACTTCACCTAAGCCCGGAACGTTTTCAATCAGAAATACTTTAGGTTGGAAATGTTTGATCAGCTCGATGTAATCAAATAGGAGATTGCCGTTCGTTGCATGTGCGAACCCAACCCTTTTGAAGTTCTCTCCAGCTTTTGAAAATCTTTGATTTGCCGCTATCGAAAAAGGCTGGCAAGGAGGCCCACCGACAAAGACACCATCAAACTTTTTTCTGGTGCCGATATGCTTCTTTATTACAGAGATCATTTCCTCTTTTTGGGAAACATCTCCTGAGTGAACGCTCCATTTAGGGCGATTAAAATTCAAAGTCTCACAAAACAAAGGGATTTTTTCCACCAGTAGCGAATGAGAAAAACCCATAGCCTCGAAACCTAAATCAAGACCTCCCGCCCCAGAAAAGAAACTGACCATTGGAATCTCAGTGTCATGTTCTTCGAAATCAGAAAGAGTAAGAAACTTTTGCTTAGGGAAATCTGGCCGTGAATTGTCGAGGTAAGTTAAGTCGTCATAGGTCAGACCCAATTCTTTTAACTTTGCCGGCAAGCTAATTCCTTGACTAAGGCAATTGGTGATAATTTTGTTTAATTTTCTTTGCATCTTTGAAATTGGTTTATGTGACCCACGAGAGGGAAGAATAGCTACTAATCACTAATTAACGACTATGCGAGGACAATTTTATTCTTAGCTTCTGAGTATACAGCTTTGGCTTCCACATAGTTTCTGAAGTCCTTTAAGCCATTATCCTTTAACCAACCGCCATAATATTTATGCGTCGCCCTGTGGCAAGTAGGACATAAGCCAACCAAATCTTTCAAAGATGTAGTTCCGCTCTCGACTCTAATTGGCGATGAGAGTGGGAGTAAATGATGAAGCTCAATCACATGCTGAGCCCATGGATACCTCTTAGCAGTGTCAGCAGCACACATATGGCAAACCGCAGGTCGGGTTACGTTTGAAAAATAGAATTGCTTTAATTGGCCACTCCTCTCGGTTCTAAGGTGTGTTACACGAACCTTCTTACCTTCAGTAAACTCTTGCTCAATAGACTCGACCTGCCTAATCGTCAATGATCCCAATGAGTCACCAATAAAGTTGCTGCCCATTTGCAGGATTTCGTTCCCCGCATCTGGTTGACGATCATAAATTCCAGGGGCAAGACTTTTCTCGATTTCGAAAAGCTCAGCCTTGTCTGACACCTCAAGGAATAGATTGGGGCCATTCCATTTCAAAAAAGAAAACTGACTAACAAACCTAATCATTTCACGTAGTTGTCTAGGCTCATCTCCACTGAGACTATGATTGGTTTTCTTGAGTTTCGCAAAATCAGAAATGGGCTCAAGACCAGTCACATTATTGCCAATTAAATATTCAGCAATCTCATCCAGAGAAATGCTGTACTTGGATTTCGTCAAATTTTCTGAAATTAGAAGTTTGACAATGGCAATTATTGGAAATATTTGCTGGCCAGCTGTTGTATACCCCTCAAAAATCGGAGATGGATAATAAAAATTTCGCGTGACATGAGCCAAATAATCATCAACGTCAACATCATCAGGCGAGTTAGCTAATACTTTACACAACTCAGTTGCATAAATTTTACCGCCCACCTCGGTTGCAAGTAATTGGCAGCCAAAAACGCGTTTGTAGTTTCTCCATACATAGTAATCATTAGGAGCGAAAGGCAAACGTGAAACGCCATTTAACGTGGATCGAATCAAATCTGGTTGAGGCGCACGTGGCTTGGCTATACCATCAAGCGTAGCTAAGGCTCTCGCTATCGCTTTAATTTCATCAAATTGAAAGTAGTCGAGCCTCCCTTGATCAAACCGCCACGTAGTCATTAAATTCCCCTTTGCAGTCGTTTTTATAGCCGGCACATACCGAAATGACAGTAATTAGTAAAAACCGGCGCGTGTCAAGGTAGTTGTCGCCTCGGTCATGCTGCCAACGGTTGAATATGACTGCTCGCCAAATGCGTCTTTATAATGGAGTCGCGTTCTGGATTGAGCGTAACGGCACCGACGGGCAACCAGTTTCGAGTATCCCCGGACCAGCGCGCCGGGTTGAGTTCGCGAGCCGTGCGATACAGGGCGTGTCGGGCAGCCAGAATGGCGTGATCCTCTCCGGCGTGGCGCTGGGCGGGGCTGACGTAACGGATGCCGCTGTGGCGATGATCGAAGTTGTACCAACGCACGAAATCGGTGGCCCAGGAGCGTGCTTGATCGAGGTCAACGAAGCCTTTGGCGGGGAACTCTGGCCGGTACTTGGCGGTACGAAACAGCGACTCGGCATAGGCGTTATCGTCGCTGACGCGGGGCCGGGAGTACGAGGGTTTGACGCCCAGCCAGTTGAGCATCGCCAGTACCGTCGTGGCCTTGAGCGTAGAGCCGTTGTCGCCGTGCAGCACTGGCTTGGCGCCCATCGCGGCAATCCCCTCGGCCAGCGCGGTGCGGCGCACCAGGTGCGCGGCATGGTCGGCGTGATCGGCATCGTGCACCTCCCAGCCCACGATCTTGCGGCTGTACAAATCCAGAATCAGATACAAGTAGAACCAGCGTCCCATCACTTGTGCCGGCAGGTACGTCATGTCCCAGCACCACACCTGCCGCGGTGCGGTGGCGATGTGCGTGGTCGGCGGTCGGACCGCCTTGGGCGCCTTGGCGCGCCCACGATGGGCGGTTTGCCCGTGCGCCTTCAGCACACGGCTGAACGTGGATTCGCTGGCCAGATAGATGCCTTCATCGGCAAGCATGGGCACGATGCGTGCCGGTGGCACGGCAGCAAAGCGCGGCTGGTTGGCCACGGCAAGCAGGTGCGCACGCTCGGCATCAGACAGGGCATGGGGCGGTGGCGGGCGCACGGCCTGCGGCCGGAGATCGCCGTTGACGAGGCCATCAGCCGCTTGCCAGCGCTGGAGGGTGCGCAGATCGATGCCGGCAATCTCGCAGGCCGGCTTGAGCCGGGCGCCGGCGGTGTGCGCCACATCAATGTTTCGGGTCAGGGCTTGGCGATCTTCGAGGCCGATCATTCGCCCTCTCCCCTGTTGAAGATCGCCGCGACTTTTTTTGACAGGACGAGCAGCGCGGCTGTCTCGGCCAGGGCCCGGTCTTTGCGCAGCAGTTCGCGTTCGAGTTCCTTGATGCGCTTCTTGTCTTGCCGCGTGGCCTGCGGGCTGGCGCGAGCTTCCTCCGGTTCTGCCAGCGCCGTCGTGGCATTGAGGTGCCACTTGTCCAGTTCGGCGGGGTATACGCCGTGCTCGCGGCACCAGGAGCTTTTGCCGGCTTCGTCCAGGGCCGCTGCGGTGATTACCGCATCGAGTCTGGCACCCGCAGTCCAAGTTCGCCCTGGGGCGGGCCTGGACTGCACCTCCTCACGCCATCGTTCCAATGTTTGCACCGTCACTCCAATTTCTTTCGCCGCCAAAACTACATTGGCGCTCTCCGGCGGCAACAAACGCGCCACCACTCTGTTCCTGAATGCTTCTCCGTATCGTGCCATCGTTCTTCCTTATCGCCCCCAAGTTCAAGATTATATCGAGGCGACAACTATTCTGACGCGGGGGGCAGGTGTATTGGGTGGTGGCGTCCGCCGTGTTGGCGTCGCCGCGTCGGGTCATGCTGATGCGCTGGCCGCTGGCATCGTAGCTGTAGTCGGTGGTGCGTTGTTCGGGGGTGCCGACCGCTTCGGTGGTTTTAAGCAGGTTGCCTTTGCTGTCGTAGCTGTGCTGGGTGATGTGGCCGTTCTCGTCGGTGGTTTGGGTGACATTGCTGTAGCCGGGTTCGTATTGGCTGCTGGTGACACTGCCGTCCGGGTAGACGGTCTTGGTGATGTTGTCCCATTGGTCGCGTGTGACGGCGGTGTTCAGGCCGCGGGCGTCAACATCAAGGCGATTGTGCGAACGCAACGCAGCACGAACCACGGCGGGATGGGCGCGCCGTGGGGTGGTCGTGTTGTGGGTCGTTGCTTGGGTCATCGTTTGTTCAGTTCGTATTTCGTTCTTTGAAATTTATTTCGAGCCTGGCCCGTTTTGCCGTTCTTTAATTAGCCTGGCCCATTTAATTGTTTTCTCAAAATAAAACCTATTAACACGATCACAGCCGCAGCAATATATTTGCCATTACTACCGAGAATACTTGTAGCTATCGCAATCAGAATTCCTGCAACAAACAGAAGTCCAAGGAAAAGGCCTCCTCTCTTCCAGCCATGAGACCTCACCAGAACAAATGTCGAAAACAAAAATACCACCAGCACAACCAAATCGAGTAAAGAGAGGTTATCTACACTCATAGTCACATCCACCACCTTCGTTTGGATAATCTATCGCTTGCTTTGCCGCATACTTACCAGCAGCAATCGCCCCTTGAACTGCAATTTCATTCTTGATTCTCGAAGTATGCCTAGCCATCCGGCCTCCTAACTTGCCACGCCTGTTCGCTGTTCTTGCTCTAGGCCATTGCGCTCCCAGGCTTTGTTTAGCCTTATATGATTTATATGTTTTCCCGACAGAACCTAAGGCACTTGGCGCAACAGCACCTACAGCCCCCATCATCAGGACATCAGCCCAATCGATGCATCGGATATTGCCGCCATTCATAGCCATTTGAATCCCAAACTCAATCCCGGCACCAATCATGCCTCCAACAATTCCAAATTCACCCGTGGGATCTATGTAGCTTTGTGGATTACTGTATACATAGATGTACTCATTGACCCCGCCCTCCAACCCAATCGGATCACTCGTCGAGTAGCGCCCAGTTGCTGGATCGTAGTAACGATTCCAGTTGTAATGCATCCCCGTCTCTTCATCCTCATACTGCCCCGGCAACCTCAAGTTGCTGGTGATGGTTGATGCCGGGTCAACCGTCGCCCTCCCGAACGCGTCATAAGTCGCACTCCAAACGGTGATGCCACTCTGGTTCAACAACTTCATCGGCGTCCCCAGATGATCATTCTGATAGGTGTAATAAGTCGCCGCCGTCTGTGTGCCGCTCGCCGGTACTTTCATCCACAGGGGATTGGTGGTGAAGGTTGAGCCGGGGGCATAGCCGTAGCTTTGCGTGAGCTGGCCGTTGGCATCGGCTTCGGCGATCAGGCCTTCTGCGCTGTAGAAGTAGTAGCTGCTGCGGCTGGTGCTGCCGGTGTGCAGGGTCTTGCTGATGCGGCGTCCGAAGGGGTCGTAACGATAGGTGGCGATGATGGCGTTACTGGCGTCGTGCACTTCGGTGAGGCGGTTGTCGGTGTCGTACACGTAGCTTCTTGTGTTGGCCGGGTTGTTGGTGTCGGTCTGGCTGAGGGTGTTGCCGTTTTCGTCGTAGGTGTAGCTGATGCTGCCGGCTTGGGTGAGTTGGTTGTTGGCGTTGTAGCTGTGGCTGGTGCCTTGGGCATTCGCGTTGCTGCCGGTCACTCGGTTGGCCAGTGGGTCGTAGGTGTAGGTCTCGTTTGTTTGGGTGCTGTTGGTGTGGGTCGCGCCGGTGAGGTGATCGAGGGTGTCGTAGTTGTAGTTGGTGGTGCCCTGCTCGGTGGCACGGCTTACGATGTTGCCGGTGAGGTCGTAGCCGTACTGGTAGCTCATCACCTGGCTTTGGCCGGGGTCTTTGACGGCGAGTTCTTTGAGGCGCAGCAGGCCGTCGTAGCGCAGGTTGCGTACCGTGCCGCCGGGCAGGGTGATCTGGCTGGGCACGGTCCACAGGTAGCTGTTAAGGGTGATGCTGCCGTAGCCGGTGGGCAGGTCGACCGTGGAGAGTTGGTTGTTGGTATCAAAGCTGTAGGTGTAGGTCGCGCCATCGGGGTAGGTTTGGCTGCTCTTCTGGCCGAGGGCGTTGTAGGCGGTGCTGCTGGCTAGGGTGAAGGGGCCGTAGTTGAGGCTTTCTCCAATCTGGCGCAGTTGTTTGGTGTCGTAGGTGTAGACGGCGGTGGTGCTGCCAGCCTGTGGTGCGCTTGTCGAACTGCTGTAGCCGGTTAAGCGGTCCAGGGTGTTGTAGGTGTAGGTAATGGTTTTGACGGGGGTGGTGCCTGCGGCGTAGTGCTCTTCTTTGAGGCGGCGATGGGCGGCGTCGTAGGTGTATTTTTTGATCTGGCCTAATGCGTCGGTGACTTGGGTGAGGTTGCCGACTGCGTCGTAGGCATAGTCGATGCGCTGCCCGAGCGGGCGGGTCTCTTGGACCATGCGGTCGAGTTTGTCGTAGGCGAAACGGTGGGTGTTGCCGTTGGCGTCGGTGACGCTGGTGAGGTTGCCGCGCGCGTCGTAGCCGTAGCGTGTGCTGTGGCCTGCGGGGTCGGTGGTTTTAGTGATTTCGCCGTGGGCGTTGTAGCTGGTGCCGTTTGCGCGGCCAGCCGGGTCGGTGGCTTGGGTGAGTCGCCCTGCCCAGTCGTATTGGATACGGGTAGTCTGCGTGGCGGCACTGTCCAATGCCAGTGCGTTGCCGGCGGCGGTGTCGCTGCTTTGGGTGATGCGGTTGCGTTGGTCGTATTGCAGGTCCTGACTTAAGGTCGGGTAGATGATGCGGGTCAGCAGGCCGTTCAGGCCGGATGCTTGGTCGCCGTACTGGAATTGGGTGACGTTGCCGTTGCCGTCGGTTTGTTGGGTGAGGCGGTCGTTGAGGTCGTATGCCTGGGTCTGGCTGTGGTTGGCGGCGTCGGTCAGGGTGATGGGGTTGCCCGCTTTGTCGTAGCTGTAGCGGGTGTTGGCACCATAAGGGTCGGTGATGCTGAGCAGGCGGCCTGCGGCGTCGTAGCCGAGGGTGCTGGTGTTGCCGGCGGCGTCGGTGAGGCTGATGGGGAGTCCGGCTTTGTCGTAGGCGATGCGGGTGGTGCGGTTCAGCGGGTCGGTGACGCTGAGCAGGTTGCCTCGGTTGTCGTAGCTGCGTTTCCAGACTTGGCCGTTGGGGTCGGTCTTGGTGAGGGCGTTGCCCAGTGCGTCGTGGGTGTATTGGGTGATGCCGCCTGCGGGGTCAGTGATGGTGAGGAGGTTGCCGTAGTTGTCCCAGGTGTATTGGGTGATGGCATCCGCTGTGTTGGCGTCGCCTTTGCGGGTCATGCTGATGCGCTGGCCGTCAGCGTCGTAGCTGTATTCGGTGGTGCGTTGTTCGGGGGTGCCGACCGCTTCGATGGTTTTGAGCAGGTTGCCTTTAGTGTCGTAGCTGTGCTGGGTGATGTGGCCGTTTTCGTCGGTGTACTGGGTGAGGTTGCTGTAGCCGGGTTCGTATTGGCTGCTGGTGCTGCTGCCGTCCGGGTAGACGGTTTTGGTGATGTTGTCCCATTGGTCGCGTGTGACGGCGGTGTTCAGACCGCGGGCGTCGGTGTAGGTGGTGGTGCGCGTGGCGGTGTCCAGACTCTGTTTGGCAACGGTGACTCCGTTGATGTCCTGGCGCTGGAATTCGCCCCGGCCACGGTCTTGTTTGAGGCCGTACCAAGTCTCGATGACTTTACCGCTCGTCTCGGTGCGCCGTTCGTAGAAGGTTTCTTTGGCTTTGTCGAAGTCGAGGCTGATGCTGCTGCTTGTGCCGTCGGGGCGGGTGATGCTGACAGGGGTGCCGTTGTTGTTGAGCAGGCGTGTGGTGGTGCGCCCTTCTGGATCTGTCTGGAGATAACGGATGTAGGTGGTGATGTAGGTCTTGGTGTTGCCATCCGGGTCTTTATAGGTGACGCTTCTTTGTTCGACGGCGATGCTGTATTTCCAGGTGTTGCCTTGTGCGTCGGTGTAGCCGCTGAGCTGGTGATCGGCATCACGGGGATAAAGGACGCTGCGGTTGGCGCGATCACGCACCCGGGTGATGTCGTTGCCGGTGTAGTCGAACCAGATGGCCTGATTGCCAACGGCATCCAGTACGCCAGTGAGCCGTCCGGCACTGAGCGGGGTGCCGTTGTTATCCAGCACGGCGCTGCCGCTGTATTGGAAACTGGCTGTCACCCCATTGCGATTGCCGTAGCGGACAACTTCGCCCGCTATGTTGTATTCGATCCAGTTACCGCGCGGGTCATTCCAGCGGTATCCGTCCGCTGTTTGACGAATGATGTTGTTGTATTGGTCCTGAAATACGCCGGCTGCGACTCGGTCATAGTCGGTATGGCTGCGACGAACGCTCTTGAGACTGTTGTCGAAGTTGTCGTAGGTGACGCTGATCGGTACCCAGTTGAGATTGGGATACCAAGCCCCTTCAAAATACCCGTGACGAATGACGATCTCGCCATTCTTGACCTTCAACACCAGGTCCGTTTGCTCGGATTGGAAGATCGCCTGGTTCGCAGGGAGGGCGGCTTGGGCTTGGCCACTTAATGTAACCAGAAGTAGCAAAGCATGGAGAACAATCACTCCAACGCTGTATCCATAGGCTTTGCGTTTGGGCGTTGCCCCCTGCTCTGCTACTTCAACGACAGACTTCTTTTGATCTGCTGACATGCAATCTTTCCAAATTTGTTTCATTCGTGTCCAACCCGCGGCAGGACGGCTCATCGACGATCTTCACTTTTGCGGGATTCGTGAAAGGCTCCAAATGCCACTGGCTGTACCAGCAAACAGGAACGCCAACAATAACGCGGTGATAGCACTCAGCAATCGCCAGGCTTTGCATCCTCCGGCATCGCTAATGCTGTCATGATTTCCGTATTGTTGTTGTCGCTCTAATTGCATATCTTTTCTTTCACTGATTTCCCTGATCTTCTCTATAACCAATAAGGTACTTTGCTCGTTGATACCGTCAATTCGCTGCTACCAGCCTGCTCCATCTGCTCCGCCACCACCTGCTCCGCCACCACCTGCTCCGCCACCTCCACCTCCACCTCCACCTCCACCTCCACCTCCACCTCCACCTCCACCTCCACCTCCACCTCCACCTCCAC
>Ga0210027_1004347_pt1 | contig 10899 bp, 11 predicted proteins | sample CryGeymeta201510_FD_183978 | JGI IMG/M metagenome (GOLD analysis project Ga0210027, IMG submission 183978) | Groundwater microbial communities from Crystal Geyser aquifers in Utah, USA - Crystal Geyser metaG 2015-10 (SPAdes) (version 2) | ecosystem: Environmental > Aquatic > Deep subsurface >...
ACAGACCAAGGAAAACTACTGGAAAAACCAACTAAACCACAAACACAGACCGCGATCTCGAAAAAGGGAGGGGGGAAGGCTGACTAAAAACAAAACGAGAACGCAGGTTGCCTGATTGTATCAGGGCTGTGAACCTGATTACTGTGCTATAATAAGCATGATTAGAAAGTATATTTATGGGCGGCGTAGGTCGTCCTTTTTTCTAAAAACTATAATATAAAAAACATGGATACCCAAACCTTATCTGCCCGTACCGAATTTGCCGCCGCCATCAACCAAATATGTTCCGAGCGTGGTATCTCTCCCGAGATAGTTCTTGATGCCATCAACGGAGCTTTGGTGGCTTCCTTTAATAAAGACTACCCGGAGCAAGCTCTCAAGTTCGAAGAAGATGAACTGATTGTTAGTGCCGATGTCGACTCCGAAAATGGCCAATTCCGGCTTTTTGTCGGCAAGGAAGATGCCAAAAAGAAAGATCTCAAAGAAATTACCCCCCCGGGCTTTGGCCGTATCGCCGCCCAGGCAGCCAAGCAGGTTATCCTCCAAACCATCCGAGAAGCGGAACGAGAAGCGGTCTTAGCCGATTATCAGGAGCACATCGGTGAGGTCATGACCGGTATGGTCCAGCGCATGGACGGCCGCAACGTCGTCATCGACCTTGGTCGAGGTCAAGCCGTCATGCCCCCGGAAGAGCAAGTCCACACTGAATTTTATCGCCTCAACTCCCGCCTCAGCGTTTATCTCAAAGAAATCACCGAAACGATCAAGGGCAAGCAAATTATTGTTTCCCGTGCCGACGACCGCCTTCTGGCAGGTCTCTTCCAAAGAGAAGTTCCGGAGGTCAGCTCTGGTGCCGTTGTCATCAAAGCTATCGCCCGCGAGCCCGGATCCCGTTCTAAGGTGGCAGTCGAATCCACCCAAGCTGGCGTCGACCCTGTAGGTTCTTGTGTCGGCCAAAAGGGTGTTCGCGTTCAGGCGGTTATCAACGATCTAAACAACGAAAAAATCGATATTATCCAATATGCAGAAGACAAGGATAAGTTCATCAAGTCCGCTTTAGCTCCTGCAGATGGTCTTAATATGTCTTTCGACAGCCGATCGGGCGAAACAACTGTCACCGTTCCCTCAGATCAACTCTCACTTGCTATTGGTCGTGGTGGTCAAAACGTCAAGCTGGCGGCCAAGCTGACCGGTAGCAAACTTCGTATTGTCTCTGAAGCGGCTTCACCTGAGTCAGCGATTGTGGCCACCGGAGCGGAAGAATTCGAAATAGACCAGCTAGACCTTGAAACCAAAGCCCGAAACATCTTGGTTGAGGTCGGTCTCACTCACATTGAAGATCTCACGGAAGACAAATTGGACGCTGTCAAAGGCATTGGCCCCAAAACACTTGAGAAAATCAAGGCCCAGCTCGCCTCATACAAAAGATAATTAAATCCTATGCCAGAAAACATTAAGGACACCTTGCCCGCCGAGGTGGGCCGACCACCGGTGGTTACTATTCTTGGCCACGTTGATCACGGCAAGACTTCGTTGCTGGATCGTATTCGTCACGCCGAAGTGGCCGCCGGAGAAGTCGGAGGTATTACTCAGGCCATTGGCGCTTACCAGATTGAATACAAAGGCAAAAAAATCACCTTTATCGACACTCCAGGTCATGCCGCCTTTTCGGCCATGCGTCATCGTGGCGGCCAGGCCGCCGACGTAGCTATTCTTTTAGTGGCCGCCGACGATTCGGTCATGCCTCAGACAATCGAATCAATCGAACACATCAAATCGACTGGGATACCCTTTGTGGTGGCAGTCAACAAGATTGATTTGCCAGGTGTTAATCCAGACAGAGTCAAGACTGATCTGGCTAATAATGGTGTTTATGTGGAAGGGTACGGCGGTAATGTCCCCCTAGTAAATATTTCCGCCAAAACAGGCATCGGGGTCGACGAACTTTTGGAAATAATTCTCCTTTTAGCCGAGCTGGAAGAACTCAAGGATACATCCGCCCAAACTCCCGCCACCGCCCTCGTTATCGAGTCTTCTCTTCATCCGCAAATCGGTCCTCTGGCCACCCTCCTAGTCAAAAAAGGAGTTTTTAAAAAGAACGATAATCTATTTTTGTTTAAGAAAAACATCGGCAAGATTCGTTCCATGATTGATTACAATAGCAAGACGCTTCTCGAAGCCGCTCCCTCGACTCCTTTTCAGGTTATTGGTCTCTCCGATGTCCCCAGTGTTGGTGACCTTCTCACCGATATTGCCTCAGCGGGAACTGTTCCAGTTGGATTAGAGCCGACTCCTTCCGTGTTGCTCTCTGATGTGGAGAAACCAACCATTCTTCTGAAAGCCGACGTTCAAGGATCTCTGGAAGCAATTCTCGGCACCATCCAAGATCAAGCCAATATCGTTTACTCGTCAGTCGGGAATATTTCTGATACGGACATTCAAACCGCCTCTTCTGCCAATGCAGAGATTCTTGGCTTCAACGTTCGTATCTCCAGCTCTGTTGCTAAGTTGGCAGAGATCGAGAAAGTCAAATTTACTAATTTCCGCATTATTTATCAGCTCTTTGATTATTTAAAGGATCTTCAAGAAAATAAGACCATTGCTCAAGGTCCAAAAATAATTGAAACTGGTCAAGCAACCGTTCTTAAGATTTTCAATTTTGGTGGCACTATTGTTTATGGTTGTGTTGTCATTTCTGGAAAAATAAAAATTACCGACAAGATTCAAAACTCCAAAATTTCTTCCTTACAGGCTAACAAAGCAGAAGTCTTGGAAGTTAAAAAGGATCAGGAATTTGGCCTTACTCTTATTCCCCCAATCGAATTCAAGCCCGGTGATATAATGCTGTCAACTACTATAGAAGCCTAACTATGGAAGACAAAAATCAGTATATTTCAACAAAAAAACTTTTAGACTCCGCGCAATCTCTCATTGTTGTACTTCCTCCCGATCCGTCAGCTGACATGGTATCCGCCGCCCTCAGTCTACATTTATCCCTCAAAGCTTCAGATAAAAAATCCCAAATCGGCTGTGGCAGTGAAGTACAAGTGGCCTCGAATCTTCAAGGCGCCCATGAAATCGCCGACAGTATCGGAGCCCGAAACCTGGTTATTTCCTTTAATTATCACGAAGATGACTTGGAAAAAGTCGATTATGATGTTCGTCCTGACGGCAAGTTTTATCTCATGATAAAGCCCAAAGAGAATGCCCCCGTTCCCGATGTCAGCAACGTGAAGTATGCTTACTCCGGTGCTTCCGCGGATCTCGTCATCACTTTTGGTATAGGATCTCTTGAGGAACTGGGCAAAATCTATGCCGATGAGAAAAAATTTTTGGATGAAGCAAAAATACTCAGTCTGAACATTTCCCCCAAACCAACCTCGTTTACTCCGAACCTGTTACACCAAACCTCCGGTTCGTTTTCCGAACTGGTTGCCGTTCTCATGGAAAAAATCGGTCTCAAACCTTCTCCAGATGCAGGGAAGAATCTACTCGGCTCCATTTACGAAGAGACCAAGGAGCTCACTAGCCCACGGATGACGGCCGATACTTTTTCCGCCATCGCCTTTCTCATGCGACATGGTGCCCGCTTACCAAACCAGCAAGCTTTTGTTCCCCGATTCGCTCAGCCCGCCTTCTTCGAAACCCCCTCTGATCCGAATGTGCCCGAGGAAGCCGAGGAGGGAAATCTATCCACCGGCGAGGAGGAGATACCTCTCCCTTCCGAAGAAAATTTGCCGGCTGACCAAGCCGATATCTCCACCGGACCCGTTCCGAAAGACTGGACCAAACCCAAGATCTTCCGCGCCACCGACCTGTAGTACGATTCCGTTAACTTCTCACACTAAAAGGAGGTCCCGTGAAACCCGTTATTTTGACAGAGTTTGCCGAAATTGGTCATAACTTGGAAGAATTTCCTGAATTTTTGACATTAGCTAAACAAGAAGGGATAAATAACTTCGCCGACGCCCTCAAAGAATATCGTTTGTTCTCTCTTTCAGGAGACAGGCGACTTAAACGCATGCTAGCCCAATTTATCCTATGGCTAGGAATGGCTTCTGTCGGTGACTTCCGAGTACTTGTAGGAAAATCCTACGAGGTCCTTAACCATTACGAGACCATGGAGATCCTGATTCCAGAAGGTCAGCTCGAGATATACAGACAAGCTAAAAAGATGTATGAAAATGTACTACGTGTCAGTAAAGGCAAAAGAGTCTAGTTTTTCCGGACCCCCATGCGGGGTCTTTTTATGCCTGTTGGCAAAACTGCCCGCTTCTGGTACAATACCAACTTGATATGGCTCTAAAACATGACACCAAAATAGACATTATTAAGAAGTTCGCCACTAGTCCCAAAGACACCGGCTCTCCCCGTGTGCAAATTGCCCTTCTCACCTCTCAAATCGAAGAGTTGACCCGCCACCTCAAGGTTCACAAAAAAGACAACCACTCTCGCCGTGGTCTCCTTAAGATTATTAGCAAACGCCGCCGCCTTCTTAACTATCTCAGTAAATCCAATCCCAAGGATTATCTTGAAATTGCCAAGTCTCTTAAAATTACTAGCCAGTTGCGCTCGGCCGACTAATATTTTGAGGAGTAAATAGAGATAATCTGTTTTGGTTCTTTCTGTTTTCTTCTCAAGAACCTGCGGTGGAGCGCACATATTTAGAAAGGAAACCGGATATGACCTATCCATCCACCACCATTGTCCTCAATGGTAAAACCATTACTATTGAAACCGGTCGTTTCGGCGCCCAAGCTTCAGGCTCTGTCACTGTTCGTTGCGGTGACACGATTGTAAATGCCGCCATAGTCGCTTCCAAGAAAGTTAAAGAGGGTATCGATTATTTTCCTCTTTCTCTTGATTATCAGGAGAAGTTTTACGCCGGAGGCGTCATCAGCTCCAGCCGTTTTATCAAACGTGAAGGTAGGCCTTCCGAAAATGAAATCCTTACCGACCGAGTTATTGACCGTTCCCTTCGTCCCTTATTTGATCAGCGCAGTCGCAACGAAGTCCAGATTATGGCCTCCCCCCTTTCCATTGATGGTCAGGAAGAGCCTGAAATTTTAGCTGTAATTGCCGCTTCCGCCGCTGTTTCTATTTCCGATTATCCCTGGGCCGGCCCTGTCGGTGCCGTTCGCCTCGGTATGACTCCTGATGGTCAATACATTGTTAACCCCACTACTGAACAAAAATTAACATCACCACTTGATCTCGTCGTCTCCGGACCCAAAGGCGGTATTAGTATGGTCGAAGCGGGAGCCAACGAAGTTAGCGAAGAAAAAATGATTGGGGCTCTTAAGTTCGCCCAGGAAAATGTGGACATTGTTTGCGACGCTATCGAAAAATTTGCCAAAGAAAACGGTAAGAAAAAACGCAATCTGGTTTTTTCGGAAATTGATCCGGCTGTCACGAAGATTGTTAAAGACGAAATCAAAAACATCGAAGAGATTCTCGTCAACGAAGCCAAAAAGTCCGGCACCCAGATGTCAGAATACACCGCAGCTATAGTTACTTCTCATCCGGAGATTGATCCCAACCGGATTAACGAAGTCGCCGATGGCATGCTTCGCGACCTTGCTCGTGCCGGAATTTTGGAAAAGGGACACCGTCCTGATGGCCGAGATATTGAAGAAATTAGAAAAATTAATATTGAAGTTGGTCTCCTGCCTCGTACACATGGCTCTGCTTTCTTCCAAAGAGGATTGACTCATGTTCTTTCCGTCGTTACCCTGGCTTCTCCTTCACGGGAACAACTCATCGATGGTATGAAGGGTGAATCCACCAAACGTTACATGCATCACTACAACATGCCTGGCTACGCTTCCGGTGAAGTCGGCAGACCCGGTACCGGACGGCGCGAAATTGGTCATGGTGCTTTGGCTGAGAGAGCTATTTTCCCCATGTTACCTTCTACCGAAGACTTTCCCTACGCCATCCGTGTAGTTTCCGAAGTTATGTCCAGCAATGGTTCTACCTCACAAGCTTCCGTTTGTGGATCGACCTTATCTCTTATGGACGCTGGGGTTCCTCTCAAAAAACCAGTTGCCGGTGTGGCCATGGGTCTAGTTACGCAAGGTGATAAATATGTAACCCTAACCGATATTAGTGGTCTGGAAGATCATCTCGGTGATATGGATTTTAAGGTCGCGGGAACAGTAGACGGTATCACTGCCTTACAGATGGATATCAAAGTTACCGGAGTCAACGCCGATATTTTAGTCAAAGCACTTGAACAAGCCAAACGTGGCCGTCTAGAGCTTCTCGACATTATGAACGAAACCCTATCCGCTCCTCGTCCCAAACTTTCTCAATACGCACCTCGAATTATGTCTACCAAGGTTCCCCAGCTCAAGATCGGAGAAATCATTGGACCTGGCGGCAAGATGATTCGTCAGATTCAAGAAGACTTCGAGTGTGAAATTGATATTCAGGAGGATGGATCGGTCACTGTTACCGGCAAAGATCAGGCCAAAGTTGATGGTGCCGTTGCCTATATTGATTCTATGGTTGCCGAAGTTGAAGTGGGCAAAACCTACGAAGGAACTGTGGTTCGCATTGAAGCATTTGGTGCATTTGTGAACGTCATTCCTGGCAAAGACGGTTTAGTTCATGTTAGCCAAGTCCACCCTGAAACTTTCAAAGCCATGAAGATGGGGGACCAGGTCAAGGTCAAGTGCTACGAAATCGATTCCATGGGCAGAGTGAACCTGACCATGCTAGAAGAAGGTGAAACTCCCATTCGTGCCGAAAGACCGGCTGGGGGTTCTGGTTTTGGTGGAGGACAGCCCTCAGGCGGACGAGGATTTGGCGGCGGTGATCGAGGTGGCAGTCACGGTGGAGATCGTGGAGGTCGTGGAGGTCGACCGGGTGGCCCGCCTGCCGGTAGGCAAGGCCATCCTTCCTTCAGTAAGTTCCGCGACACCCGCTAACTTATCGTCATTGCGAGGAGGTACCAGGCAACCTGCCTGCCGGCAGGCAGGTCTCACTCCATCAATCAATTCACAAGTGTTGACAACTAAATACATATAAACTACAATAGGCCTATGATTAAGCTCCAAATTACTCTTACCGACGAAGAAAATGAACTATTAGCTATGCGGGCAACAGCTCTGGGCTACGACGTAACTAAATATGCTAAATTCCTTTTAGCCAGAGAGGCAATTGACCATCTCAAAGAAATTCCAACATTTGAGGCAAGTTCCAGCATGGAGAAAGCCATAAAAGAGGCTCGACATGCGTACAAAACTGGAAAATTAAAGTCTTGGCCGGTCAAGTGAAGATTTTAGGAACGTCGCCCCGTTTCCCCAAGAATTTTTCTAAGTTGTGCAAAATTCGTGGAAAAAAATTTCAAACTATTATTGAAAAAAAGATTGAGCTTATGTTAAGGAATCCCAATCACAATAGTCTACGTCTCCATAAGATAAACGCAAAAGGAGAACAGGCATGGAGCATTAGTGTCGACATGAAAATCAGGATATTATTCGTCTACGAAAAAGACGGCATTGTTTTAGTCGACATCGGCACACACGACGAAGTATATTAGCTCGTATATAATGAAATCAGATGGATAATCCTGCCCCTACATCAGACGCCAATTCAGTCGCGAGACGTGACCTTGATCTTCTCAACAAAAAGCTTGAGGGTGTGGAGATGCCTCCGGAATTAAAAGAGAAAGCTCTCGACATGGTGGCTCGACTGGAGCGCATGTTCACTCAGGGGTTTTACTCGGAAGAATTCGAAAAGGTTTCTCACTATATTGACTGGATCATCAAAGTACCTTGGGTCAAGAGGGTTGATAGAGCCATTGATTTGGTTGCCATCAAAGAGACTATGGACAAAAGTCACTACGGCATGGACTTAGTCAAAGAAAGAATTATCGAATACATGTCGGTTCTTAAGCTCCGTGCCAGCCGGAACCTCGGCGCCGCCCGCGCCCCCATCATCTGTCTCGTCGGCCTTGTCGGTACTGGTAAAACTACTTTTGCTTATGCACTTTCTGAAGCATTGGGCCGACCGATTGCGCGTATTCCTTTTGGAGGTTTAGGGTCGGCGAGAGACTTGCGTGGTGAATCTCGTCTCCACATCGAAGCCGAACCCGGTTACGTCGCCCGCGCCCTTTGTGATTCCGGAGTCAAAAACCCTATTATCCTTCTCGATGAAATTGACCGTGTCACCGAAGAGGCTCGTATGGATATCATGGGTGTCTTGGTCGAGTTGCTTGATCCCAGTCAAAATAATCGCTTCTTGGATCACTTTATCGATTATCCGGTCGATCTTTCTGAGGTTATGTTTATCGCGACCGCTAACAATACCGGTAATCTGGCTACCGCTGTGATGGATCGTCTCGAACCAATTATGATGCCTTCGTATACCGATGAAGAGAAAATGCATATCGCCCAAAGCTACTTATTTCCCAAGGCTCTCGAGGCCGCCGGCATGGATCCTGCTACCATTACCATCGACCCCACGCTTTGGCCTACCATTATTCGCCCTCTTGGTTACGACGCGGGTATTCGTACCCTCAACCGTACTATCGAAAGAATTGTGCGTAAGGTAGCCATGATGGTCGTTACCGGTCAAGCCAAAACAGTCTACCTGACCCCCGATAACATCAAGTCCTTCCTGCCTAAGTGGTGAGTTTGCTGGGTTATAATCCTCTGTATGGAACGACAAGCGCCATTTCTCAATGTAGAAACGTCTCACCTCGAAGGATACGATGTATTGACTAATCACGCTCAAAGTTCGATTCCGGAAAGCGAACTAACTAAGTTGCGGCAAATAATTGAAAACCAGCTGAAGGGATCGACAAGAGGTTTGTCCCCATCTTGGACACACATAAAAGGACACAAGGACTTACTAGTCGACGATGAGATACACCCACATTATCTTGCAAAGGGGAAAGACATGCCCATAATTGTTTCAACTCTCCGATCGATCAGGGAGGGTACGCCTGTGGAAACACGAGATTCTCTCAAAGATAGAGTAACTGCCATCTCTGCCATATCAAGCGAGTTGTCTCTCTCCCCAAAAATTAAGAAAATTATTTCATCCGACGAAGTGCAACAAATATTTAAACCATATATACACTTAATCGATTATGTCGAACCACTGATAGGCATCATTTGTCGTGCAACTGGACAAAAATACCTGATTTATCAATATATAAGAGGGAATAACTTTGATAGTTTCTCTAAAAAAAGTTTGGAGATCGCTGTTGAAATCAGTAAGCGAGTTGAAATTCTTCGCGACGTTTTTAGAAAGAACCAGATAGAACCATATGATCTGTTGCCTCGACAGCTGATGATGGAGGAAAAACCAGGCGGTCTTTTGGTTATCCATTTGATTGATACTGAAATGTACTGCAAATTGCCATCTTGAATTTTCAGTCATTTCACAAGCAACTCTTTCATTTTTTCCTCAATCATCACCGCCCTTTTTTTATTTTTCCCAAAAACAATGTAGGACAAATATCCATCGTAAAGTAAATTTGATGAGCAGATTACAAGTCCCTCTTTGGTTTTTCTGGAAAACAAAATTGGTACCATCAGTTTGTGAAGCTTCTTAAACGTAAACTTTTTTGGTGGGATGCTATACATATTATTGGACACCACAAAACTTTTCTTCGTAAAGTTTCTCCCAACGAGCTCTTTCCGCGCTTCATATACATGTGTTCCTCCAGTCACTCTTACGTTCGATTCGCTTACAAAGACGTCACCACCTTTAGCGGCAATAAAATCCACATCAAAGTATCCTCGATATCCGTCTTTGGAAAATTGCTCGCCGATCAAATACCCAATATCGGTCACTCTCGATGCCACCCTTTTAGGCAAGACATCTTCGCCAATTTCTACTCCCCCAAACTCACCTTTTGTGTTTACTCTCATTCCACAATAATACAGAAATTCTACATTACCATCCTGCCTGATGAAGAACTCTGCGTTTGGAAAACCACCACCAATCCTAGGGTTTGGAGTGACGAGAGATTCCACCACGATAGGGAACCTCTCCCAGTAAGCATCTTTCTTCATTATTGCCACAAGTTTCTTCTCGCAATCAGCAAACTTCTTCGGCAATTCTCTTTTTCGAAAAATCAAGACGCCTGCTCCCGAATGTCCCTTATTGGTCTTAATCACCACTCCGCCTTCTTTGATATATTTATTTGCCGCAATTCCGGCCGTATCAATTATTCCGGAACTGACTACTCCGTCCGGCATCTTAAGATCTGCTCTGATAGCCCCGTTTATCTGAGTCAGCTGCCGGATGCCGGACTTACTGCCGTAAAAGTTGACCGTCCAGGCATTTGCTTTCTCCGGTGCTTCGGTGGTCCGCACTTCGACCCCACTGTTTTTCAATGTTTCCACCAGCTCCAAAAAATATGGCGTTGTTGAATAAGCCGTCAGGTTCAATAGCTTGTATTCTTTACCCAATTGAATTAGTCTTTTCATCACCACCCTATCATTTAGGACATCTTCGCAGAGCTTTCCGGTATGCCTTTTTGTTACCAAGATTTCCAGGTCCCGTACCTGACACAGCTTTTTGTAATAATCTACGAATAGGGGATCAATGGCCTTCGGGGTAATAAACGTAAACTCAAACTCTTCGGCCATTGAAAATAGATCCTTATCCGACAAACTAGCATTCTCATCTATTTCCCATTTTTGTAATTTTTTATCTCCATAAGCTTCAATGAAAGGCCATACATCCTCCGAACAATTAAATATTCTGACCACCCTCTCCCGCTTCTTGCCCCTAGGATCCTCAGTATTTACCGTTTTCTTTGTCTTTTTCACTTTCCTTTCAGTTTACTCGCCTACCCCAATTTGTAAAGATCACAAAAATCCCCGCCAACTGGCGGGGATATATATCTAAGAGAATGGGAAAAAAGTCACATGCGTA
>Ga0210027_1004377_pt1 | contig 10835 bp, 8 predicted proteins | sample CryGeymeta201510_FD_183978 | JGI IMG/M metagenome (GOLD analysis project Ga0210027, IMG submission 183978) | Groundwater microbial communities from Crystal Geyser aquifers in Utah, USA - Crystal Geyser metaG 2015-10 (SPAdes) (version 2) | ecosystem: Environmental > Aquatic > Deep subsurface >...
CGGCAAGCCGGAAATCTTCAACAGCGACCAAGGCTCGCAGTTCACCAGCGAAGCTTTCACCGGCGTACTGAAGCGGGAAGGGATCGCCATCAGCATGGATGGCCGGGGGCGAGCGTTCGACAACATCGCAGTCGAGGCTCTGGCGCAGCGTCAAGCATGAGGACGTGTACCTGAAAGGCTATGCCACGATGGGCGAGTTATGGTGGACATTTGTCTTATGACAAGCGGTGGAATGTAGCAGAGTAGCGCGGAAAGGGGTATGGGGGATTCCCCTATTTAAAAATAGGGTTTTCCCTTGCGTTTCTAAAAAAACGTATAAGTAAACAGAAAAATATAGAATGGCATGTTAGCGCAGTAATCGGCTCTCAGCCGAAAATCGCGCCGATGAAACACTGTAGATACTCTGTTCGAAAGTAAGCATTTTTCTGTGATTTTTGCACTTTCCGGCTTATTCTGGAATGGCGTAAAAGCGGGTGTTATCGAAAGGGTTTGTCATATTTCAACATGCCGTGGATGGCATGCAGCAGTTTGCGCATGACGGCGCAGACTGCCTGCAATGGTTTCTTGCCGTTATTCACTGAGGGTTTGTTGGGCTACGGTGCAAAAAGCCGCGCTTAACCCGATATGATATGACCAGGCGGGCAGTTACGGCTAGCTTACGGCTGCGCGTTCGTTGGTTAGTGCGACTTCGATCTGCAACCGGGCGAGCAATTCCAGCACCCGGTCGCGTTCATGGATCAACTCCTGGGCCAAGGCACGGGCCTGCTCCATTTGGCCGGTATCGCGCAGCAGTATGATGTCCTTGCCAAGATCGTGCACGCGCTCGTGCAGCGGCCCGATCTGTTCAAATTCCGGCAAGTTGCCGTAATATTTCATGCCGATCCCGTGATACCAGCGGCCGAAGCGGCAGTGATGGTGGTTGACCAGTTCGATCGGTGTGTGGGGTAGCTCTTTCTCCAGCGCATGCAGGACACGCGCGACCCAGTGCTTGTGGTCGATCCCGACCGTCAATAGCGGGTATTCCTCCCGGCCCCAGAGCAGCGGGGCTGCATCCCGCCAGGCTTGGGCGGGTTGGTATTGCCGCACCCATTCGGGCAGGCTGTCGCCGGGCATGGGCCGGGCGATGCCGTAGCCCTGTGCCAGATCGCAGCCGAGGCGCATCAGCATGACGCCATGCTCGACAGTTTCCACGCCTTCCGCGATAACGGTGCGCTGGAAAGCGGTAGTCAGTCCGATTACGCCCTCGACGATGGCCAAGGCCTCCGGGTCATCCAGCATGTCGCGGATGAATGACTGGTCGATTTTTAGCGTGTCGGCCGACAGGCGCTTGAGGTAGGACAGCGATGAATAGCCGGTGCCGAAGTCGTCCAGTGCGAAGCTGACTCCCAGGCTGCGGCAGGCTTCGATGAGCTTCTGGGCATACCCCATATCGGCAAGAGCGGTGGTTTCCAGAATTTCCAGTTCCAGCCAGGAGGACGGGACGTCCGGATATTCGGCGAGGATGAGCTCCAGCCGTTTCATGAAATCAGCCTGCTGCAGGTGGCGGATGGCGATGTTCACGCTCACCGGCAAGATCAGGCCGACTGCCGCCCATTGTCCCATCTGTCTGAGCGTTTCCTTCATCACCCAATCGCCGATGTCGATGATCAGGTCGCTTTCTTCAATCAGGGGGATGAATTCGCCCGGAAGCAGCAAGCCCTGCTCGGGGTGCTGCCAGCGGATCAGCGCCTCGGCACCGATCACTTTGCCGGTGCGGAGGTTGACCTTGGGTTGATAATGCAGTCGAAACTCTTCATTTGCCAGAGCGTCGCGTAGGCGTGTCAGGTGCTCACACCTGGCGCGCACCAGGCGATCCTGTTTGGCGTCGAACATGTGGTAGCGGTTGCGTCCGGCCTGCTTGGCGGCGTACATGGCCTGATCGGCCTGGCGCAGCAGCACATCAGGATTGGTTCCATCCAAAGGGAACAGGGTGACACCCATACTGGCGGAAATCTGCAATTCCTGTTCGGCCAGTCGCAAGTAAGGCGCGGACATCTTCAGCAGGATGCGCGACAGGGTGATCTCCAATTCGTCCATGGCCTTGAGGTCGGTCAGTAGCAGGACGAATTCGTCGCCACCCAGCCGCGCTACGGTATCCCCACTGCGAACCGCATCCTTCAGCCAGTTGGCGACCTCGATCAGCAGTCGGTCGCCGGTTTCGTGGCCATACATGTCGTTGATCGGCTTGAAGCTGTCCAGGTCGATGAAGCAGATGGCCAACCATTGTTCGTGACGGATGGCATGAGCGATGTCTTGCTCGATGCGGTCGGCCAGCAGGATGCGATTGGGCAGATGGGTCAGCGCATCGAAGTGGGCGAGGTGTTCCAGTTGCTGCTGGCTGGTTTTGAGGCTGGTGATGTCGGAGAAGGCGCCGACGTAATGGGTGATTTGGCCGTGCGCATTCTTTACGGCGCTGATGCTGAGCAGTTCGACGTAGGACTCACCGTTTTTCCTGCGGTTCCATATTTCCCCGCTCCAGTGACCGGTATCGTTGAGGGCTTCCCACATCACCCGGTAGAATGCGGCATCCTGCCGGCCTGAGTTAAGCAGGCCCGGATTTTGTCCCAGCACATCCTCGCGTGCATAGCCGGTGACGTCGCAGAAGGCCTGGTTAACCTCGATAATGCGGTTGCTCGGGTCGGTGATGACGATGCCGTCGTGGGAGTTGGAAAACACGCTGGTCGCCAGGCGGTGACATTCCTCGGCCCGCTTCTGTTCGGCAATGTCACGCACCGTGCCGATCGCGGCGACGGGACGTCCAGATGCGTCGAAGCTGACCAGCGCCTTTTGATGCACCCACTGGGGTTCACCTTTTACGACGATGCGATGCTCAAGGTCGTAGGGTTCGCCTTTCAGCGCTTCCTGCCATGCAATTTCAACCCGGTCGCGGTCGCCAGGATGGATATGATCCAGGAAAGTTGCATAGGTAATGGGTGAGTGATTGGGCCGGCCGAAGATGCTGAATGTCTCATCCGAGCAGGTCAGCTGGTTATGCAGCAGGTCAAAGTCCCAGCTGCCGACGTGTGCCACTGCCTGTGCACGTTTCAGGTTTTCGGCGCTTTTGCGTTCCCGTTGCTGCACACGCCAGACCTGCCTGGCCAACAATCCGATCAGCAGGCTGAGCAGCGTAGCCGTGATCGTCAGAATAATCGCCATTTCCGGGTGGCCGTGGTACAGATAATAGCCGAGCAGGGCCAGCATGCTTCCAATGGCAATCAATGGCATCAGGAAGGACGCAAAAAATAGCGGTCGCTCGGATTTTATCCGCTTTTCAAGCTCTGGTGTGGGTGGCTCAGAGCCGGGTGTTGTCGAGTCGGTCGACATCGTCATCGTTTGCGATCCATGTGAGGCGTCCAGAATGATTTGGCATCGTCGGAGTTGTTAACCCGGACGCGGTATTATTTTAATCAACAATAAAGCACTAAGCAAATAAAGTTAATATATGTCAATATGTTAGAGTAAAGTGCGTGGATCGAATTAGCGAATCCCAACGGCGCCAAACTGCGAGGAGAAGATCAGTGCCGGGTGTCGTCAAGCAGTGCGACGTCATCGAACTGGCGCTGATTGTTCTCGTGCCGCTTTTTCAGGTAATACATCATCCCGCTCACGAATAGCCCAAATAGTGCAATGATTGCGTAGACCGACAAATTCAAATGGACCAGCAACGCATAAAGGCCAGTCATGACGAGGATCGACAGATTTTCGTTGAAATTCTGCACCGCAATCGAATGGCCTGCGCCCATCAGAAGGTGGCCGCGATGCTGCAACAGTGCATTCATCGGCACAACAAAAAAGCCTGACAGAGCACCAATGAGGACGAGCAGCGGCACGGCAATCCACAGGTCGTGCACGAAATTCATGCCGAGAACGATCAGTCCCATAATGATACCAAGCGGGATCACTTTCACCGATTTGCGCATCGTGACCATTTTTGCCGCCAATACCGCGCCGATCGCAACGCCTATCGCCACCACACCCTGTAACATGCTGGCTTTGGACAGATCCATATTTAGCGCTGCATCCGCCCACTTCAGGACGATGAATTGCAGGGTTGCACCGGCACCCCAAAACAGGGTGGTGACTGCGAGCGACACCTGGCCCAGCTTGTCGTGCCACAGCAGCTTCAGGCAGTGGTTGAAATCGTGTAGCAGATAGAGCGGGTTTCTTTTCAGTATCCGGTGATCCACTCCGGTGTCGGGGATGCACAGGTTTAATGCCGCAGCAATCAGGTAAATGCTGCCGATGATGGCGATGCTCATCTCCGGGATCGTGTCGATGCCGGTGTCGATCATCGGGCAATCGAAGTTCAACAGGGCCTGGGCGATGTCCGGTTTGACCAGCAGACCCCCTATCACGGTGCCGAGAATAATCGCCATCACGGTCAGCCCTTCGATCCAGCCGTTGGCGACCACCAGCAAGCGGTGTGGCAGCAGTTCGGTGAGTATGCCGTACTTGGCGGGGGAGTAAGCGGCGGCGCCCAGGCCGACGACCGCATAGGCGGTCAGCGGGTGCACGCCGGCGAACATCATCAGGCAGCCAATGATTTTGACGCCGTTGCTGATGAACATCACCCGGCCTTTGGGCATCGAATCGGCAAAAGCGCCGACAAACGCGGCGAGCAAGACGTAGGAAACGGTGAAAAACAGCTTGAGCAGGGGTTCGTATTCCTGCGGTGCATGCATGCCGCGCAGGGTGAAGATGGCGGCGATCAGCAGAGCATTATCGGCCAGTGCGGAAAAAAACTGGGCCGACAGGATAATGTAAAAGCCACGCTTCATCGGCTATTTTTGGGTAGATCCATTCGTTATTGATGGGCTGAGAGCAAGCTCCCAGCTTTATACCATGAAACCCTATCGGGTGCCATGCGGCCAATCCATGCGGCCAATCCAGGTTCAAAATTCCCCTATCTTTACAAATCAATTTGTGATTGAATACATAATCATTAGATTTTCTTATGACCACTTATGGCAGACCGCCGACTTCAAGTTTTTTATTCAGTCGCCAAACAATTGAGCTTCACCAAGGCGGCCGAGACCCTGTTTATGACCCAGCCTGCGGTCACGTTCCAGGTCAAACAGTTGGAAGAACATTTCAATACCCGTTTGTTCGAGCGCAGCCACAGCAAGATTGCGCTGACGACGGCAGGGCATCTGGCGATGGAATACGCCGAGCGCATCCTGAACCTGTCCGCAGAAATGGAAACCCGCTTGACGGAAATGACCGGGGAGGTCAGCGGCACGCTGCTGATCGGCGCCAGCACGACCATTGCGGAATACATGCTGCCGCGCATGTTGGGGGATTTCAAGGCGCGCTACCCTCAGGTACAGGCACGACTCACGGTGGCAAATTCGGAAACGGTCGAATTCAAGGTCGCTGATCACACCCTTGATATCGGCCTGATCGAGGCACCTTCCCATCATCCCAGCCTTAAATCGGAAGTGTGCTGTGAAGATGAACTGGTGATGATATGCTCGGCTCAGCACGAACTGTCTGAGCTTTCTTCGGCATCGGCCGAGCGGCTTGCCGTTCAACCCTACATCAGTCGTGAAGCCGGTTCAGGCACGCGCGAGGTGGTGGACGATTACTTCAAGCGTGCGGGCATCTCGCCGGAGGACTTGAATATCGCGATGGAACTGGGTAGCCCGGAAGCGATCAAGGGGGCGGTTGAGGCGGGGCTGGGCATTGCGATCGTTTCGCGCGTTACCATCCTCAAGGAAGTCAAACTCGGCGATCTGGTCGCCGTGCCATTGGAACCGCGCCTGATCCGACCCTTGTCGGTGGTTTATGCCACGGAAAAATTCCGCTCCAAGTTGTTGCAGTCCTTCCTGGATTTCACGACCGAAGCGCTGAAATGAAACCGGAAAAGAAGAAACTGCTGCGCCTGTTAGAGACCCTTTCCGCAGAGCAGCAGGATACCGTGTTTGCCTTTGTCGAATTTCTTGCCGCCCGTAATCCAACCGTCGATGTTGCCATTCCTCAGGAACCCTTGGCTATTCCCCGCCCTCCTGAAGAATCCGTGGTCAAGGCGATCAAGCGGCTGCGGGAAACCTATCCGATGCTGAATACTGACAAGCTGCTGCATGAAACCTCAAGTTTCATGATGAAGCACGTCATGCACGGCAAGCCAGCCGTCGAGGTGATCGACGAACTGGAAGCCTTGTTTGCCCGATATTATGAATCGCAAAAAGACAGTGAGATATCAGCCTGAAGCAAATGCTGCGACGATTTAGCTGACCGCTGAAAGCTGACAGCACCCTACTTAAAGCACCTCCGCCGCATAATCCGCCAGCCTTGAACGTTCACCACGCATCAGCGTGACGTGACCGGAGTGTTCCCACCCTTTGAACCGATCCACTACGTAAGTCAGCCCGGAACTACCTTCGGTCAGATAAGGCGTGTCGATCTGCGCGATGTTGCCGAGACAGACCACCTTGGTGCCGGGGCCGGCGCGGGTGACCAGGGTTTTCATCTGCTTGGGCGTCAGGTTCTGCGCTTCGTCGATGATCAGGAATTTCTTCAGGAAGGTGCGCCCGCGCATGAAATTGAGCGACTTGATCTTGACCCGTGAGCGGATCAAGTCCTGCGTTGCGGCACGTCCCCAGTCGCCGGCCTCCTCGTCGGTCTTGTTGAGCACGTCCAGGTTGTCTTCCAGCGCACCCATCCATGGGGCCATTTTTTCTTCTTCGGTGCCGGGCAGGAAACCAATATCTTCCCCGACCGGGACGGTGACACGGGTCATGATGATTTCGCTGTAAAGTTTCTGGTCCAGCGTCTGCGTCAGGGCGGAGGCCAAGGTGAGTAATGTCTTGCCGGTACCGGCCTGGCCGAGCAGGGTAATGAAATCCACCTGCGGGTTCATCAGCAGGTTCAGGGCGAAATTCTGTTCGCGGTTGCGTGCGGTGATGCCCCAGACGTTGTTTTTGAGATGGGTAAAATCCTTGATCGTTTCCAGCACGGCGGTGTTGCCGTTTAATTCCCTGACGATGGCGTGGAATGGGTTGTCGTATTCGAAATAGACGAATTCGTTGATCAGCAGGCCGGCGCAAAGCGGCCCCTTGATGCGGTAAAAAGTATGGCCACCTTCCTGCCAGGATTCCATACCCTTGCCGTGGTGTTCCCAGAAATCCTGCGGCAGCGCCTTGAGACCGGTATAAAGCAGATCGGTGTCTTCCAGCACCTTGTCGTTGAAGTAGTCTTCTGCGGCATAGCCCAGTGCGCGAGCCTTGATGCGCATGTTGATGTCTTTCGACACCAGGATGACCTCGCGCTTGGGGAACTGCGCCTGCAAACTCATTACGACGCTGATGATCTGGTTGTCGGCCTTGCTGGTTGGCATGCCGGCGGGCAGTTCGCCGTTCATCTGTTTGGTCTGCAGGAACAGGCATCCACTACAGCTTTGATTGTGGGTGGAAAGGGGGAAGCCGTCTTCCATCGCGGTCTGGGCGCCAGTGACGATTTCATCCAGGAAGCGGCTGGCCTGACGCGCGTTGCGCGCGACCTCGGTCATGCCTTTCTTGTTGTTGTCCAGCTCTTCCAGGGTAATCATCGGCAGGAAGATGTCGTGCTCTTCGAAATGGAACAGGCTCGACGGATCGTGCATCAGTACGTTGGTATCGAGAACAAAGAGCTTGGAATGCATGCGTGACTTTCGTGCCATAGGAATCCTTTGTTTAACCGGCAATTTATGAAATATCCGGGTTAAGCGTCTCGATGAAATCAATTACTTCCTGGGCATGGCCGGCGACCTTCACGCCGCGCCACTCTCGCCGCAGCATGCCGCCACCGTCGATGACGAAGGTGCTGCGTTCGATGCCTCTGACCTGTTTACCGTACAGTTGTTTCATTTTGATGACACCAAACAGATCGCAGACGACTTCTTCCTTGTCGCTGAGCAAATCGAACGGCAGATTCTGCTTCGCCTTGAAATTCTCGTGCGACTTCAGGCTATCGCGCGAGATGCCGTAAATTTTGCAGCCAACGGCCCGGAATTCCGGATAAAGATCGCGGAACTGTTGTGCTTCGGTCGTGCAGCCGGGTGTGGAGTCTTTGGGATAGAAGTACAGGACTATGGGTTTTCCTTTGGTCGTGGATAAGCGGAATGGCTTCTCCCCGGTTGCGGGAAGTTCAAAGTCTGGAACAGGTTGGTCGAGCATCTTATGCCTCGCATGAACATGAAGCCGGCTCATCGGTGGGTTGAAGTGAAGTATCGCCCCCGCAAGCTGCCACCACCTCTGGCTTGGACAGCTCTCGCTCGATGATATCCATCGTGGCCCGGCCAATATATTCGCTGTTCGGATCGGAGGTTTCGATCGCTTCGAGGTAGGCGCGACCGATCAGGCGGCCGAGCGGCTTCGGATTGTATAGTAGTTTTTTGATGGTAAAGGGATTGAACGTGAGCGGGTTATAGCCCTGCTTGAGATAGCCCTGGCTGATCAGCAGACGTTCCACCGGTGTGCCGGGTTGAATGCCGATGAAAAAAATGAACGGCAGCACATTGTCGCGGCCGAACATTGCATACAGCTCCTTGATCTTGTCGACAGTCTTTTGCAGCGTTTGCACCGTTTCGCCGGGAGCGTTCAAAGGCATATAAAGTTTGATCTTCTGATCGGTGTGGCCGTTCACCTGGAACATGCGGAAAGCATCCATCTGCTGTTCCAGCGAATAGCCCAGGGTCAGCTTGTCGATGATCTCTTGCGATCCGGCGAAAGACAGGTCAACGCTGCTCATCCCCGTGGCGATCATTTTCCGCGCGATTTCCGGTGTCAGGTGGTTCAGCCGCAGATATCCCGACCAGTTGATATCAATTTTTCTTGCCAGCAATTCGTCCAGAATCTGTTCGACATGCTGGGTGCTCCTTTTTGTCGAACAGAACTGCGCATCGGTAAACCAGATTCGCTTGACGCCATATCGCCTGCTCAGTGTTTCCACCTCATTGGCGATCTCGGCCGGCTCGCGGTAGCGCTGCTTGGCGCCCTCGATTTTGTTGTACAGGCAGAAATGGCATTGAAGAGGGCATCCCCGCTTGGTATGCACGCCGATGTCGTCGTCGATGTAACGGGGGAAGTCGGGAAAAATTGATTCGACGTAAGGGAAATCGACCGCCGTAAGCTGGCGCAAGTCGAAAGTTTCCGCCCGGACGCGATGATTTACCTGGCCGGAGCGGTTCTTGTAGAAATATTCGCCGACCGGCTGGGTGAAGCCATCGACAATCGACAGCATGGTGTCCTCGCCTTCTCCGATAACGATCACCGTATCGGGCGGGCATTTCTCAGCGACATATTTGCCGAATATCGACACCGCTGTCCCGCCGACCACAACGCGCGTAGCGGGCAGCATCCGTCTGACCATCTTCATGTAGCCGAAATTGCGCAGCCGGCTGGCTATATAGTCGTAGATAATCGACAGCGCACCCGTGGCGGCTTTCAGCCTGCGAAATAATTTTGGCGAGTGGTCGAAGTTCATTACCACGCCGAGGGCGTCGTCTTCAGGGTGGGGGCCAAATGACTGCATGTTGCGCCAGGAAAAAGCTACAATGTCCGGGCGCTGCGTGCTCAGGTGCTCCTTTAAAACACGCTTGCGGTCGGATGGCGCAACCAACGCCAGGTCAAGGAGGTGCTGATGAATGTCCGGTCGCTGTTTGTGTATGTAGTCGGCGACATAGATGACGCCGCCGGGATAGATCTTCCAGCAAGGTAGGCGGACATAAAGAATGGATTTGGCTGTAGTTGACATAGTGCCTTCACTAGGGAATTTTTTGAACTAAGGGCTCGTGAATGAATAAGTTGGGCTTACGCTGGGGCTGGTTGGGGTGCAGTCCTAGGCGCGAGACACGCCGTTGTGTCATTCACAACAGGGCGGGCGTGGACACGTTAGCAGCGAGCTGCCCGTTTGCGGGGAGCGCCCGCGAGGCCTGCTCCCGCAAACTGCCGCTTCGCGGTAACGTGTCGCAGGCCTCCCCGCAACACCGGAATGCACCCCAACCAGCCCCAGCCCGAAGGGTTGCTGCGTATTCGGGCGTCTGCGGCGTTGCGAGGCTTGCGAATGGAACGACCATTCGCCGCGCCTCGCGCCTTGCATCCATCCCGAATACGCAACAACGTAAGTCCAACTTATTCATTTACGAGCCCTAAAGAGATTTCTCACGTTACAGAACCCAAGCATCTGACGGGTTGGCGCATGGGCGGAATTCCTTGTGCGATCATCGTTGCCGAGGTCACTTTCACTGGGTTGGGTCTGTGGAAGCCAGGCGCAGTTTAAATGCGCTATTCATTATAATATGAGCATCTTTTAATAGGCATTATGTTTTTGTTTGCCGTGGTTTGTCATGGTGCCTTAGAACGAAGCGATGTGAGGGATGGCTTGAAATTTTTCCTCATTCAGCCCTTCAAGGTCTTTGTCTTCAATCATTTTCCCCTCAGCAGTCTACCGAATACGATGATGAGCTGCGAATAACGGTAGTCGTACTTCCCCTCAATCACTTTTTGTTGGTCGGTTAGGTACTCGTTGATGGCCCACATGTCTTCGGGCTTTTCCGCTGTTATGGCCAAGCCTTTCAACTTTTCCATGATGGCTGCGCACTCTCTTTTCAGTGCGCGGGGCAAACCACGGGGTCTATCAATGTAGCATTCTTCTTCCGCACTCATCACCCGCCTCTCCGAACAATTCTTCCCGCAGTCGTGAAATGCACGCCGAAGTAGTCTGCGATTTGCTGGTAAGAATAACCTCCTGTCGCGTGTGCCGCGACGATGGCTATGGTGGACCCCTGAGTCAAGACAATTTTTGACTCAGTTTAAGCT
>Ga0210027_1004386_pt1 | contig 10829 bp, 8 predicted proteins | sample CryGeymeta201510_FD_183978 | JGI IMG/M metagenome (GOLD analysis project Ga0210027, IMG submission 183978) | Groundwater microbial communities from Crystal Geyser aquifers in Utah, USA - Crystal Geyser metaG 2015-10 (SPAdes) (version 2) | ecosystem: Environmental > Aquatic > Deep subsurface >...
GTACCCGGGCTTTGCAACCGGCGGATAAGTTAGTGATTTTAATATTCTTAATTTTTATTTAGTGGAGAAAAAATAATATGCAAAAACATTACGACCTTGCAGTAATTGGCGCCGGCAGCGGCGGATTAGTTGCGGCTACTTCAGCAAAAAGAGCCGGCTTATCAGTTGCGCTTTTAGAAAAGAATAAAATCGGCGGCGAATGTTTACACACCGGTTGTGTGCCAAGCAAAGCATTTATAAACATTGCCAAAGTTTATTCTTCGGCAAAGAAAACAAATTTACTTGGACTGCCGTCATTTGTTGAAAAAGATAAATTTGATTTCTCAAAAGTAATGGAACACGTAGACTCTGTTGTACAGCATATTTACAAAGATGAAAATCCCGAAGTATTTCGGAAACAAGGAATTGATGTTTACGTTGATAAATCCGGCGCGCAGTTCATCAACAATAAAGAAATCAAAATTGGTGATGAAATCATTTCAGCAGAACACACAATAATTTGCACCGGCTCATCTCCCAAAAGAATTGATGCGGTGGACATTCAATTTTTAGACAACGAAAATTTCTGGGAAATAAGAAAACAGCCAAAGAATATTTTGTTTGTTGGCGGCGGAATAATTTCGGCTGAGATCGGACAGTCATTAAAGCACTTTGGAAGTAAGGTTACTATAATTGATCACAACCAAAGGATTCTTAAAATAGTTGATAATGAAATAACCGATGTGCTTACGAAAATGTTTGTTGAGGATGGAATAGAGCTGATTCCAAATGCTGAAGTGGAGTCTTTCAAAAAGGAAGACGATTTAATTATAGCGCAAATTAAAACGGCGGACAATAAAATCATTACAAAAGAATTTGATTCTGTATTTCTAACCGCGGGGAGAATTCCAAATACAAAAGGAATGAATTTGGAGAATGCCGGTGTTCAGTACAGCTCCCGCGGAATAATTGCAAACGAATTTTTTCAAACAACCGCTGAAAATATTTATGCTTGCGGTGATGTAACGAGCAAATTTAAATTTACTCACGCCGCTTCTTATCAAGCTGATATTTGTCTTCACAATATTATAAACGGCAATTCAAAAACGATGGATGAAAAGATTGTCCCCTGGGCAATATTTACAGATCCGGAAATTGCACATACAGGATTGAGCGAAAATGATGCAAGGAAGATTTATCCTAAAGTAAATGTATTCAAAGTTGATGCAACAATTGACAGGTTTATCACTGAAGGAAAAACTACCGGTTTTCTAAAAGTAATTTTTGATGATAAAAATAATGTGGTTGGCGCAGATGCTATTGGCGCTAATGCCGGAGAGTGGATCCAAATTATAACCGTCGCCATTAAAAACAATATACCAATTGAAGCTATGGCTGACACTATTTTCATTTATCCGACATTTGCAGAAATTGTTAAAAAATCGTTTACAAGATTTCAAAGAAGTTTGAAGCAGAAATGATCTCCATCATTATTCCAACATATAATGAAGAATCTGTTATTGAAAAGACATTACAAAATCTTAAGAAAATTGATGGAATTGCGGAAACTGAAATTATAGTTGTAGATGGAAGAAGCTCAGACCGAACTGTGAGTATTGCTAAAAATTATGCATCCGTTATTAGCTCGGCAAAGGGGAAAGCGTTTCAATTGAATGCTGGAGCAAGAGCCGCGTCCGGAGATATTTTGTTTTTTGTCCATGCCGATATGACGCTGCCGCAAAATGTTTTGAAAGTTATTGAAACGAAAATTGTCAGAGAGGGCTGCGATGGCGGCGGTTTTGCAAGCGAATTTTCTTCACATAATAAAAAGATTAAAACTTTGGGACGGCTAATGAATTTTAGGATTATCAACAAAGAGCAGTCGGATAAAAAAATATTTTATGGCGATAACGGCATCTTCGTAAAAAAAACTGTTTTTGAAAAGTTAGGCGGTTTTAGAGAAATCCCAATTATGGAAGATTATGATTTTTCAATTCGGTTAAAAAAAGAATATCGTGTTGTTAAGATTGATGAACCGAAAATAATTGTCAACCCAAGGAGGCACATAAATGCCGGTTTTATTAAAACGCGGTTTCAGTGGATTGTGATACGTAAACTTTACAAACTTGGCGTCTCGCCTTTTCTTCTGGCGCGATGGTACAAAGACGTTAGATGACGATATGGGGTTTGGCATTATATTTTGTAAAACTAAAATCACAGTGCTTTCTAAAAATAGAACGGGCTGAAGTTTGTTTTGAAAGTTTAATTAAAGGAATAAAGTTATGATAACTATAAATCAAAAAGAGATAAACGATTTTTCAAATTCATCCAAATTAGAATGGATAGAGACGAATGGATTGGGCGGATACGCGAGTTCAACAATTCTTGGTTTGAACACACGGCGGTATCACGGATTGCTTGTTGCGGCTAATAATCCTCCGGTAGAACGAGAAGTAGTAGTTTCAAAAATCGATGAAACAATCGTGATTAAGAATAAATCCTATGAGCTTTATACAAATCAATTTCCGGGAGTTGTGCATCCGCAAGGTTATCAATACTTAATTGAATTCAACAAAGATTTATTCCCGGTTTTTATTTATCAAACGGGTGATGTAAAGCTAAAAAAAACAATAGCCGCAGTTAACGGGAAAAATATTACGGTAATAATTTATGATGTGCTTCAAGCAAAAGAAGAATTTGAATTAATATTAACGCCATTTATTGCGATGCGGGATTTCCACTCGCTTCGAAAAGCCGAGCCAAATTTGCAAGCAGAGTATTCGTTTCAAAGTGGGATGTTCAAATTAGATTTTCAAAACCATCCAACGACACTTTACGCTACAATTAGCAGCGGGAAATTTATATCATGCAAAGATTGGTATTACAATTTTGAATATCTCGAAGAACTTGACCGCGGGCTCGATTTTCGGGAAGATCTTTTTAAACCGGGATATTTCAATCTAAAAGTTGCTGCCGGCGAGCGGATTGTTCTTGTTCTATCAACAAAACCCATTACCAGTGATGGTGAATCTTTTTTTAAAAAAGAAAAAGAGAGACGCGAGAAAATTATTTCTGGCGCGGCGGAGGATGCTATAGAAAAACAACTTCTTCTTGCAGCCGACCAGTTTATAGCTAAACGGAAAGAAAGCGGTAAAACTATTATTGCGGGTTATCATTGGTTCTCGGATTGGGGACGCGATACAATGATTTCTTTGCCCGGATTAACATTAAGCACAAACCGCTTTAAAGATGCACAAAGTATTCTTGAAACATTTGCCGCTTCTGTTGATAAAGGAATGATCCCGAATAGATTTCCCGATTACGGCGAGTCTCCCGAATATAATACTGTTGATGCGACTCTTTGGTTTGTAATTGCTGTCAAAAAATATCTTGATGCCTCTAATGATTTTTATTTCGTCCGCGAAACAATTTTTCCCATTGTTAAAAATATTATTGAATGGCATGAGAAGGGAACGCGGCATAATATTCACGAAGATTTTGACGGACTTTTATATTCCGGCGAGCCGGGTGTGCAGCTAACGTGGATGGATGCGAAGATTGGCGATTGGGTTGTTACTCCACGTCAAGGGAAAACTGTTGAAATAAACGCCCTCTGGTATAATACTTTATTAATTGGCGCTTATCTTTCAAATTTGTTTAATGATAATGCTTGCGAAAAGCTTTACAAAGGGAAGGCGGAAAAAGTCTTAAAGAATTATCAAGAAACATTTTGGTTTGAAGCCGGCGGTTATTTATATGATTATGTTGACGGCGATTATAAGGACTCATCCTTTCGCCCTAATCAGCTTTATGCAGTTAGTCTTCCTTATAAATTATTGGATACTAAAAAAGCAAAACTTATTGTGGATAAAGTTTATGAGAAGCTCTACACTCCGTTTGGGTTAAGAAGTCTTTCTCCCGATGATAATAATTATAAACCAATTTACATTGGCAACCAGTACGCACGTGATGCCGCTTATCATCAGGGAACTGTTTGGAGCTTTCTACTTGGCGCTTTTGCAGATGCTATTGAATATGCTTATTTCGATGAGAAAGAAATCAGAATCAAAAAAATTATCGAAGATATTATTCCTCATCTATCAGTTGCCGGAGTAGGAACAATATCAGAAATATTTGACGGAGACTTTCCACATAATCCAAAGGGCTGTATTGCTCAGGCATGGAGTGTTGCCGAGTTTTTAAGAATTTATAAAAAATATAAAAGCGAATAATGATCGGCTCATTTAAGAAACATTATCCTGAATATTTAATGGAAGCCGCTGAGCTTGGCATATTTATGATTTCTGCCGGTGTATTTGTTTCGTTAATTGAGTATGATGGTTCAATAGTGAAACAACTTATTCCCAATTCTCAATTAAGATTATTGCTAATTGGTATGATGATGGGATTAACCGCTGTTCTTCTCATCAATTCAAAATTTGGTAAACGTTCCGGCGCACATATGAATCCGGCATTGACTTTAACTTTTTACAGACTTGGGAAAATCAAATTTTGGGATACAATGTTTTATGTATTGTTTCAATTTATTGGTGGAACAGTTGGCGTTTATATCGTATTTGTAATTTTTGGAAATGCGTTCACAAATCCGCCGGTAAATTTCGTTGTAACAATTCCGATGAATGATTCCATCGCAACTCCTTTTTTCGCTGAAGTAATAATGTCTTTTATCTTAATGGCGATGGTTTTATTTACAACGAACAAGGTAAGTCTTGCTAAATACACAGGCTTAATAGCCGGAATAATGCTGGCAATATTTATTTCTTTTGAAGCGCCTATTTCCGGTATGAGTATTAATCCAGCGCGATCATTCGCATCGGCTTTTCCTTCAAATATTTGGACGGCATTTTGGATTTACTTAACGGCGCCGCCAATCGGGATGCTGCTGGCGGCTCAAGTGTATATTTCAATCAAAGGTAAAAAAAATATTATCTGTGCAAAGTTAAATCATGATAACAAAGTACGGTGCATTTTTAACTGCGGATATAAAGATTCTATAAAAGCATGATTAAACATAAAATCTTAGTGCGCCTTCGTGGTAAAAAATATTTACCACAAAGGATGTCACAAAGTAACTCAAAGAGAAAATGTTATTAATTCAAAAAATCTAATCAGCTTGTAATTTCTTAATTGGAGAATAAATGGAAAATCATTATGACATAATAATTATAGGTACCGGAGCAGGCGGCGGAACATTAGCATACAAACTTGCACCAAGCGGAAAAAAGATTTTGATACTTGAACGCGGCTCTTTTCTTCCAAGAGAAAAAGATAATTGGAATACAAAAGAAGTATTTCAAAAAGATCGTTATCACACAAAAGAAATATGGTATGATAAGGATGGAAAAGAATTACATCCCGGTACAGGCTATTGGGTTGGTGGTAACACAAAGGTTTACGGCGCCGCACTTTTCAGATTACGCGAAAAAGATTTTGAGAAAGTAATTCACAAAGGCGGCATATCCCCGGAATGGGAATTAAAGTATAATGACTTTGAACCTTATTATGATGAAGCAGAAAAACTTTATCATGTTCATGGCAAACAAGGATTGGATTCAACCGAGCCGAAAAGATCTTCTGAATATCCATTCGATAAAATTTCGCACGAACCGAGAATTCAGGAAATTAACGATGCGTTATCGAACAAAGGATTTCATCCATTTTATATTCCGCTTGGCGTGAAGCTAAATGAAACCAACCGCCTCTTGAGCGATTGCATTCGCTGCGATACTTGCGATGGCTTTCCTTGTCTTGTTGATGCAAAAGCTGACGCCGATCTTGTTGGCGTTCGACCCGCCATCAAATATCCAAACGTTACTTTAATTACAAACGCACAAGTTAATCGTATTGTTACTGATGGGTCGGGAAAGAATGTTAAATATGTTGAAACAGAAATTGATGGAAAGATTGAAAACTTTTCTGCTGATATTTTTGCGTTATGTGCCGGGGCAATAAACTCGGCTGCTCTTCTGTTAAAATCTGCAAATGATAAACATTCAAGCGGACTTGCAAACAGCTCCGGTCAAGTTGGTCGCAATTTTATGAAACATCAGAACGGGGCTATCCTTGGATTAACTAAAAAACTTAATCCAACTATATTTCAAAAAACTTTAGCGGTAAATGATTTTTATTGGGGCGAAAAGGATTTTGATTTTCCAATGGGGCACGTGCAGTTACTTGGTAAAGCAAACAAAGAAATGCTTGAAGGCGATGCGCCGCCGATGACTCCTGATATCGCGTTGGATCAAATGGCAAAGCACTCAATTGATTGGTGGATTACGGCGGAGGATTTGCCCGATCCAAATAATCGTGTGAAATTAAAAAACGGAAACATTCAATTAAGTTATACTGATAATAACACAGAAGCTTATGAGCGATTGCTTAAAAGATGGACGGAAGTTTTAAAATCAATTGACTGCGGAGATAAAATTATTCCTTGTTCAATTTATCTTAAAAAGAAAATTCCTTTGGAAGGTGTTGCTCATCAAGTTGGCACTTGCAGATTTGGAAGCGATCCGAAAACTAATGTGCTGGATTTAAATTGTAAGACTCACGATGTAGATAATTTGTATGTTGTTGACGGCAGTTTTTTCCCTTCAAGCGCAGCGGTTAATCCATCGCTTACAATTATGGCGAATGCTCTAAGAGTCGGCAAGCATTTACTTGAGGTGATGACAAAATGAAAAGTCTATTAGTAACATTTGTTTTATTTCTATTCTCCGTTAGTCTGACGATTACAGCACAGCCAAAAGTTACCGCAATTAAATCCATTGGAATAACGGTTCAAGATATGAATAGATCTCTTCCATTCTACGAAAAAGTGTTACACTTTAAATTGGTGTCGAATGATACAATTCAGAGCGAAGAATATTCAAGCCTTGTTAATGTTAAAAATGCAGTTGTTCATTTAGTGAAATTAAAATTAGGTGATGAACGAATTGAACTTATTGATTTCATTTATCCTGAGGGGAAAGGTTATCCTGAAGATTCGCACAGTAATGATTTTTGGTTTCAGCATATTGCAATAATAACAAGTAATATGGATGGCGCTTATGCATGGCTAAAGTTAAACGATGTAAAAAATATTTCTGTTGAACCGCAGCGTTTACCGGATTGGAATAAAAATGCCGGCGGCATAAAAGCATTTTATTTTCAAGATCCGGATGGTCATCCGCTTGAAATACTTGAATTTCCGCCGGACAAAGGAAATGCAAAGTGGCATAAAAAATCAAACCAACTTTTTCTTGGGATTGATCACACAGCAATAGCAGTTTCAAACACAGATGAAAGTTTAAAGTTTTATCGTGATGTTTTAGGAATGGAAGTTGGCGACGAAAGTGAAAATTACGGAATTGAACAATCAAGATTGAATAATGTTGAAGGCGCTCATCTAAAGATTACAGGGCTTCATTCTGATTTTGGTTTCGGCATTGAGTTTCTTAATTATCTTACTCCCAAAGGAGGCAGATCAAATCCGGAAAATATTAATGCAAATGATTTGGTGCATTGGCAAACGAAACTATCAACAAAAAACATTGATGAACTTTTTAGTAAAATTAAGAATGCTGGTTATCAAACATACACAGGAATAATAACCATGAATAAAAATTATGCTGGTTTTAGTAAAGGATTTATAGTAAAAGATCCAAACGGACACAGATTGTTAATTATTCAAAATTAGTTTAAAGATTCTTTTTAATTAAACATTGACGAAACAAAAAGGATATAAAATGAAAATCAAATTTGTGCTAAGTCTATTAGTGATCTTTACTTCATTGACTTTCAGTCAAATGAAAAATCCAAAAAACATTCCGTTTAATTGGAACACTGATACGACATTAACAAACATTGATCTATCGGAATTGTCTGTTGTGTTGCCGCGGGGCAGCTTTGCTGTTTTAAATTATCCTAAATTTATCGGCATGGAAGATGGACTAAAAGATTTCTTTTTAAAAGAACCCGTAATTTCTGTTGAGATAAATGGTCAAGCAAAAGCCTACCCACTTAACATGCTTTCCATTCACGAAATTGCGAATGATACTTTATCGGGTGTGCCTATTCTTTCAACTTTCTGTCCGCTTTGCAATGCAGGAATTGTGTATGACAGAAGACTTAAATACAAAGGAAAAGATTTTTTACTTCAGTTTGAAGTATCAGGAATGCTGCGCAAAAGTGATATGGTAATGGCAGATAAACAAACAGAAACCTGGTGGCAGCAGCTTGAAGGGAAAGCAATTGTGGGAAATCTCGAAGGTGCAGAATTAAATGTGATACCTTCACTTGTTATTTCCGTTGAAGAATTTTTTAAACGATACCCTGATGGTAAAATCTTATCCAAAGCTACTGGCATCGAAGGTAGTGAAGAATATTATGGCAAGAATTTTTATAAGAATTATGATAAGTCCGATGGAAAACCTTACGACAGATTTTTTAGTCCTGACCAAATTGATCCAAGACTTCCTGCGATGGAAAGAATAGTTGATATAAGAAGTGCCGGTGAATTTAAAATTTATACTTTTTCTGTTGTTGTAGAAAAGGGAGTTCTCAATGATGAGTTTAACGGAAAAAATGTTGTGCTGTTCTATCAACCAGGAACAGTATCTGTATTGGATGAGAAAGAAATTTCCGAATCAAAAGATGTTGGTATGGTTACAGTATTCAACTCAAAGCTGCAGGATAAAATTTTAACCTTTAGAAAAGAAAACGGAATCATTTTGGATAATGAAACAAATTCGAAATGGGATATTATAGGTAGATGCATTGAAGGTAAACTTAAAGGAAAAGAATTACGAATCGAACCGCACGGGAACCATTTTGCATTTGCTTGGTTAGCTTTTCATCCTGAAACAAAAATTTATGGAGTTGAATAAAATTATATGAGCATATTTAAAATACATACTGTAGAATCAGCACCTAGCGCTGTGAAAAATATTTTGGAAACCACACAAAAAGCAATTGGGTTTATTCCAAATATGCACGCTGTAATGGCTGATTCACCGGTATTATTAAAAGCTTATAAAGAAATTGGAAAGCTGTTTAATGAAACTTCTTTTTCTCCAATTGAACGAGAAGTAATTGAGATGACTATTAATCAAGCAAATGGCTGCGCCTATTGCATAGCAGCCCACAGTTACTTTGATAGATTGTCAAATTTCCCGGAAGAAATATTAACGGCGCTTTTGCAAGACAAATCTTTTGAGAATCCAAAACTTCAGAGGCTTAGAATATTTACCAAAACCATAATTGAAAAGAGAGGCTGGGTACTGCCGGAAGAGATAGAAACTTTTTTATCTGCCGGATATTCAAAAGAACAAGTCTTGGAATTGATAGTCGGCGTTGCTCACAAAATTATGAGCAACTATGTAAACCATATTGCAGAAACGCCGATAGATGATGAGTTTAAGTAATTACCAAACTGTACTGCGCAACAACTAAGTCTCTTAACATCTTTATCAAAACTTATAGCTGCAATTTTTATCCCTTCTGCAAGAGTTAAATACGGATGAAATATTTGTTTAAGTTCTTGTTTTTATCTCAACAAAATCATCTTTTTTAAGATTGAAAAACTACCCGCAGTTAATCGGTAGAAATACACACCACTCGAAATTTTGCTTGAGTTAAAATTAACTTCATAATTACCTGCAGATTTTTTTTCGTTTACAAGTGTTGCAACTTCCTTTCCGAGGTTGTCAAATACTTTAAGAGTTACATGATTGCTCACTGGCAACTGAAACCTTATAGTTGTACTCGGATTAAATGGATTGGGATAATTATGAAATAAAGCATAATTAACTGGTATAGATTCTTCTTTTACAACATCTGTAGAATAATCAGTTCTCCATAAACCTCCGCCCGCTGTGCAGATAAAAATTTCGTTAGTTCTATAAGGATGAAAGCGTGCGGTATTAATAAATGTATGATTTAATCCGTTAGATATGTCGTTCCAATTATTTCCTCCATCAGTGCTTAAAAATAATGAAGGAATATCGCCGCCGATTCTGTACCATTGCTGTCCGACTGCTAATAATGTATTATCATCTCCCGGTTTAGAGGAGTAATCTATTACACGCGAGTGTTCCAAAATTTTTGTCCAACTAGTTCCGTCGTCTGATGAGAAATACAAACCGCCGTTTTTATTCCAATCAAAATTATCCGTAACTCCTGAATAAATTCCATTTGAATTAATATAGATTGATAAAACATCACCCGGGGGGAAGTTTGAAAGTTGCTGCCAATTTTGTCCGCCGTTTGTACTTTTATATAGATTTTTTAGTCCGGCGCCTCTTCTGTTCAAACCGAGGTATAAAGTTTCTGAATTACTCGGGTCATAAATTATTTCCCAAGCATATTGTGCATCGCCGCCCAATCCATTATTAATTGAAAGCCAGCTTGAACCGCTGTTAGTGGATTTATAAACTCCATGATGAAATACAGACGCATATAAAGTTCTGCTGCCGGGTTGACCGGTTTGTTTATTTAAAATAAGATCATGGCGACCGGATGGCAAACCTGAAGAAATTTCAATTTGAGTATTACCCATATCATTACTGAATAATATTCCCCCTGAACTGTAGTCTGCTAAATATCCGCCTTGAGAGCCTTGATACCTGCTGATGTATAAATCTCCGTTTAACGGATCAACTTCAATATCTTTCACCGCATCAATTTCTGATAGATTCCCAATGGTCGGGTCCATCGCCGGATCGAGCCTGATGAATGAATTTCCTCCATCCTCGGACCTGAATAATCCCATATCGTCATAACCAATCCAAAGTATATCCGGATTCGTTGGATGAAATGAAATTGTTTCGGTATTCATTAACTCAAGTCCG
>Ga0210027_1004399_pt1 | contig 10794 bp, 9 predicted proteins | sample CryGeymeta201510_FD_183978 | JGI IMG/M metagenome (GOLD analysis project Ga0210027, IMG submission 183978) | Groundwater microbial communities from Crystal Geyser aquifers in Utah, USA - Crystal Geyser metaG 2015-10 (SPAdes) (version 2) | ecosystem: Environmental > Aquatic > Deep subsurface >...
CAGCCTGTTTGGCATGGGCCATCTGCACCTGCCCGATCTGGCTTCATTGTTCGGGTTGGGAGACGAAACGCTGCAGCCGGGTGATCCCTTGCCTTATGCGCCCGGTCTGCATGATTACAAGATGCGCGTGCTGTTGGTCGAAGATGATCGCGCGATGCGCGCCATGGTTGAACAGTGGCTGACGGTGGCCGGACATCGCGTCAGTCTGGCACAGGACGGCGCCGAGGCGCTGAAGATGGCGGAACTGCATCGGCCGCAAGTGGTGATCACCGACTGGGTCATGCCGCAGATGGACGGTATCGCCCTGTGCCGCGAATTGCGCCGCACGCCAGCGCATCGCAATACCTATCTGATCGTGATGACGGCCGAGTCATTGCCGGACAAGCTGGTCGAAGCGTTCGAGGCAGGCATCGACGATTACCTGACGAAACCGCTGACACCCAAGCTGTTCTTCGCCCGCCTGCGCGCGGCACAACGCGTGGTGCAGTTGCAGGAAGAACTGGCGTTCGACCGCGAACAATTGGTGCGTTTTTCCAATGAATTGTCCGCCGCGAACAAACGCCTGCAACAGCAGGCCCTGAGCGATGCGCTGACCGAATTGCCAAATCGCCGCTTCGCCATGGAACGGCTGGAGCAGGAGTGGGCGCTCACGCGACGCGGGGAGCGGGCGCTGTCCTGCATGATGCTCGACATCGACCACTTCAAGAAAATCAACGACACTTTTGGCCATCAACTGGGTGATGAGGCGTTGAAACAGGTGGCGGATGCCCTGCGCAAGACGGCGCGCGCGCAGGATGTTGTGTGCCGCTACGGCGGCGAAGAGTTTCTGGTGGTCTGCCCGGACACGGGCGCGACAGCGGCCTATCAGGCGGCGGAACGCATGCGCGTCGCCGTGGAGTCGCTGCGCATGTCGGCGCCGGACGGCCAGCACGTGCCGCTCACCCTCAGCATCGGCGTGGCGGAAAAAGGCGAAGGAATAGCCGACATGAGCGCACTCATCAACCGCGCCGACGGCAGTCTGTACGCCGCTAAAACACAAGGACGCAACCGCACCGTGCTCAACGCTTGACGGCGTCCGCCGCTTCCTTCACCAGCGCCTGTCCGCGATAGATCAGCCCGCTGTAGATCTGCACCAGCGCGGCGCCCGCCTGCATTTTCTCCCGCGCGTCTTTTCCGCTGAGTATTCCGCCCGCGCCGATGATCGGCAGCGCGCCCTGTAACTCGGCGGCGAGCTGACGAATCACGGCGGAGGATTTTTCGCATACCGGCGCGCCGGAGAGCCCGCCGGTTTCGTTGCCGTGCGGCAGACTCTCCACGCCGTCGCGCGCCAGCGTGGTGTTGGTGGCGATCACGCCGTCAATGTGATGCTTGATAAGCAACGCGGCAATCTGTTTGATTTGTTCGTTATCCAGGTCGGGTGCGATCTTCACGGCCAGCGGCACATATTTGCCGTGCTGTTGCGCAAGCTTTTCCTGCTCCGCTTTCAGTTGGCCGAGTAATCCATCCAGTTCGTCGCCGCCCTGCAACTGGCGCAGATTCTTGGTGTTGGGCGAGGAGATGTTGATCGCGACGTAGCTCGCGTGCGCATACACTTTGCGCAGACCGGTGAGGTAATCGTCGGCGGCCTTTTCGATGGGAGTATCCGCGTTCTTGCCGATATTGATGCCGAGGACGCCGCTGAATTGCGCGCGCCTGACGTTTTCAACCAGCGCATCCGCGCCGTGGTTGTTGAAGCCCATGCGGTTGATGATGGCCTGCGCTTCGGGGATGCGGAACAGGCGCGGGCGCGGGTTGCCGGGTTGCGCGCGCGGGGTGACGGTGCCGATCTCGATGAAGCCGAAGCCGAGCGCTGCCAGACCGTTGATGCATTCGCCGTTTTTGTCCAGCCCGGCGGCCAGCCCGACCGGGTTGGGAAAGGTGATGCCCATCACCGTGCGAGGATCAGGTGCGGGCTGCGGGATCAGGCGCGACAGGCCGAGGCAGTAGGCGGTGTTAAGCGTGGTCAGGGTGGCGTCGTGCGCGGTTTCCGGGTCGAGCGAGAACAGCGCGGGGCGCAGCAGGTTGTAGGGATTCATTTTTTGGCCACGACGGAAACAGGGAAGGGTTTTTTCGGGAACAGCTCGGCGCGTGTCTTGCCGCGCCAGGCTTCGGCAATGACATCGCCCAGTTGCAGGCAGAGCAGGCCGAACAGGGCGAAGCCGAGCTGGGTGTAAGCAAACCCCGTTTGCAGGATGAGGCGGCCGCCGCCGAGGGTAAAGGCATAGGTCAGCAGATTGCCGACGATCAGACCGGAGAGTACGGCAGTCAGCACCCGGCCCCAGTCGCCCCGCGCCAGCCCGTCAAAGATGCTGCTTTCGTGCCACAACCCCTGCAGCCCGGCCAGCAACAACAGCGGCGCCGGCCACAGCAATCCGCTGCCGGGCCACACACTGCCCACGGTCAGGCCGAGCAGCGCCAGGGTCAGCAGCGCGAGGGTAAAAAACTCGCGCGAGGCAAAGCGCGGCGCGGGCCAGCCCGCCAGCAGTTTCAGCAGCGGCGCGGAACGACCGAGGGCGGCGCGCAACAGCAGCACGGCGGGCGCAAGCAGGGCGAACAGCAGGGTTTGCAGCAGACCGCCGGTGAAATTGTGGCTGGCGGGAATGAGCCAGCTTTCGGCGAATACATTGAGATAGGCGAGCAACCAGCCGAGCGGCGCACTCGCCGCGGCGAGCGCCAAGTAATAGCCGCGTTGCTGGCGCAGCAGCCGCTGCCCGCCGCGCAGTCCGGGCAGCCAGTCAGCCAGAAACAGCAACAACACGGCGGTGGCGAGGACCCAGCCCAGCGGTGCCAAGGGCATTGTCTCGGCGGCGAGCCAGTCCGGCAGTGCCTCGGCGAGCAGGCGCGCCAGCAGCGGCAGGAACAACACGGCGGCGACGAAAAATCCCAGACGGCTTAGCATGATTGCAGTTCCTCATCGGTTAATGGCGTCCAGCTGCCGTTGCGCAGTCCCTGCAAAGGACGGAAATTGGCTTTGTATCGCATCTTGCGCGAGGCGCGAATCCAGTAGCCCAGATACAGATACGGCAGTTGCAGTTTGCGGCACAGCTCGATCTGCCACAGCACATTGAACGTGCCGAAGCTGGCCTGCGCGATGTCCGGGTCGTAAAAGGTATAGACCGCCGAGAGGCCGTCGTCCAGCACATCGATCACGCTCACCATGCGCAGCACACCGCGATCGCGGAATGCCACCAACATACTGTCCACCTGGCTTTGCAGCAGAAAGTTGCGGTACTGCTCCAGCGTGTCATCGGCCATGCTGCCGCCGTCGTGGCGGGTTTTTTGATAGCGCTGGTAGAGGGCGAAATATTCCGGTTTATCCTGCAACGGCAACAGATCGACCTGCAAGCCGTGATGGCGCTGCCAACTGCGGCGCTGTGCCCGTGTCGGCGCAAACTGATCGACCGCGACGCGCGCCGGCACGCACTGCTGGCAGGTGTCGCAACGCGGGCGATAGGTGAACGTGCCGCTGCGGCGAAAACCGTGCCGTACCAGTTCTCCATACACCTTGGGGGTGATCAGAAAAGCCGGCGTGGCCACCTGCGAGCGCGCCTCCAGCCCGGCCAGATAACTGCACGGATAGGGTGCAGTGAGATAAAGCTGCAGAGTGGAGAGCGGAATGTCGTTGAGCAGGCTCATCGGAACAGGTCGGGATCGAAGCGAAAGTCGCTTACGGGCGTGCAGTTTATCAATTCCTGTACGCGGGCGACGAATTCCGTGCGCGGGATCGCGCGCGCGCCGAGCGAGGCCAGATGCGGGGTGTGCATCTGGCAGTCGATCAGGCTGTTTTCGCCATACCGGCGCTGCCATTGCGCGGCGAGATGGGCGAGCGCAATTTTGGACGCGTCGCGGCGGCGGCTAAACATCGACTCGCCGTAAAACATCGCGCCGATATGTACGCCATACAGACCACCCGCCAGTTCGCCGTCCATCCACACTTCCGCCGAGTGGGCATAGCCTTGCCGATGCAGCGCGCCATATGCCGCGATCATCTCGTCCAGAATCCAGGTGCCGCCGCCTTCGCCATCGCGCGGCGCGGCGCAGGCGCGCATCACCTGCTCGAAAACGGTGTCGGTGCGGATTTCGTAGATGTGCCGGCGCAAGGTTTTGCGCAGCGATTGGGAAATACGAAACTCGGCGGGGAACAGCACCATGCGCGGATCGGGACTCCACCACAGAATCGGATCGCCGGGGCCAAACCAGGGAAAGATGCCGCGCCGATAAGCCGCCAGCAGCCGTCCCGGCGACAAGTCGCCGCCGGTGGCGAGCAGGCCGTTGGGTTGGTGCAGCGCATGTTCGACCGGCGGGAAAGGCATGGCGTGCGAGGATACGTCGCATGGCGAAGAAGTTCAATTCCATATTGCCGCTCACGCCATGCATTGGCGGGCGGGATATAGACCTTTTGGCATATAGGCAGCGGGCGCGATCTGTGCTTATATTGCGCGGGGATGTTGGTTAAATCAGTCGGGAAAACGGGGGCGGTGTTGGGTTTATTTGGCAAAAAGTCGGATCATCCGCTGGCGGAAATCAAGTCTGCGCAAGCTTTGCTGGATGACATTCCGAAAAGTGATTCGCTCAGGGCGTTGCAGGAAATCAGCGACTGGGCAGAGGCGATCTGCGAGCGGGCGGATGATTTTCGCCTCGATCACCAGTGGGCGGTGTTGCGCCTGTTTGACCAGGCGGCGCAAGCCCATCTGCGCAAGCTGCAGCATGATTATTTTGCCCCGCAACCCCTGTCGCATTTCCAGGAAAACCGCCTGTGGGGGCTGCTCGACACTTACTACACGCGCAGCGAGGCCTGTCATTTCGATGTCCTGTCGCGCTATCGCGACGGCGCCAGGGGGGCGGCCTCGATCAAGCAGGAGGTGCCCCTGCTGTGCGCGCGCGGCATCCATGCCATTATTGGACGCCTGAAAATGGCAGGCGCGCGCTACGCCATGGTCGATCCCGCGTTGTGGCACCGTCTGGCGGCGTATTACACCCTGGCCCAGTCGCACGAGGGACTGGCTGAGCCGGTCATGCTTTACCCCGGCACCAATACCAGCGTGGGCGAATTGTTTGCCGTGCTGGTGCTTTGGTATGGAAGCAGCGCGGGCAGTTTAAGCCCGATGCAGGAGCATATCGCCGAACGCCTGTTTGCCGCGCTTGGCAAAGGGGCCGCCGTTTCCCGTTCCTATGCCGGAACCGAGTTGTTCGCCGTCGATCTGGCCCAGCCGACTCCGCCGATGCGCGCCACTGTCGGCGCGACCATCCACCCCGGTTTGCGTTTTGTCGCGGCGGACGGCGTCCGCCAGCTGCTGGCCGATATGCTGAAGACACTGGACAAGGGCATTATTCCCGACGGCTTGAATTTATACGGCGCCCGTTACGAGGTGGAGCAGGTGCGGGATATTGCACAGCGCCTGCTGCAAAGCCTGACGTTGCCGCCGCCGACGCGGCGCACCCCCCGGCGCAAGATCAAGGTCAATCTCAAAGTCGCCAACGGATTCAGCCAGATGCTGGAGCGCTCCGATGTCGGGCTGAGTTTTGGCGCGGAAGAAAGCGAAGTGTGGGAGATTGAGGATATCAGCGCCACCGGCTTCAGAAGCGTGTTGCCGGTCGCGCGGGCGGGCGGGGTGCGCATCGGCACCCTGCTGGGCAGCCAGCCGGAGGGGATATCGCACTGGGGGGCGGGCGTGGTGCGGCGCTTGAGCCGCGATCTCGAAGGCAATTTGCATATCGGCATCGAAGTGTTGAGTCCGCGCATTGTCGGCGTGCCCTTGCTCGACGCGGCCAGCTCCGCCGAAACCGGCATGCAGATCGGCATCTATCTGAATCGCCCGCACGACAGCAGCGGCGAGGCGTGGTTGTTGCAGAAACAGGATGCGTTCGTTCCCACGCGCAGCCTCAAGATGCAGGTGGAAGGAAAGGAATATCTGCTGTTGCCGCTGGCGCTGGTAGAGCAGGGCGCGGACTACGATCTGGCGCGATACCGCATGATGGAGCAGGATGGCAGCAACGAAGAATGATGTTGAAAACCCGTCCGCCACGGCTCGTCACAGATGCGCACGGATGAAACGCAGGCTTTGAATCGGCGACGGGTCGCGCCAATCCGCAGTGGCGGCTACCGGTTTAGGGTGATCTGTCGTGCCAGCCACCCGCTGATGTCGCGGATTTCCTCGGGGCACAGGGTGTGCTGTATCGGGTATTCGTGCCACTCGATCGCGCATCCGAGCCGTTGCAGGCGGGCAGCGGACTGCTTGCCCAGCGAATAGGGAACAACCGAATCCAGCGTGCCGTGCGCCATGAAGACCGGCGTGTCCCGCGCGGTGCTGATATCGGTGGCGCGGGTGGCGTCTGCCAGCGGCAGATAGGTTGACAGCGCCAGGATTCCGCCCAGATTTTCCCTTGCATGAAGTCCGCTGTGGAGGGCGACCGCCCCGCCCTGGGAAAATCCCGCCAAAAAAATGCGCGCCGGCACAATGCCGCGCGCCACTTCCCGGGCGATCAATTTTTCGATCTCGCGGCGCGAAGCGGCGATCCCTGCCGCATCCTGTTTCGCATCGATCTCGCTGCCGGCGATGTCATACCAGGCCGGCATCACGTAGCCGCCATTGATCGTGACCGGGCGTTGCGGCGCGTGCGGAAAGATGAAGCGCATCGCCTGCGGCAAATCCAGCGCCTGTGCCACCGGCACGAAATCCTCGCCGCTGGCGCCCAGTCCGTGCAGCCAGATGATGCTGTGGCGGGGATCGGGCCCGCTGTCGAGCGTGATGTGGGGGAGGAGTTTGCTCATGTTCAATTCTGTAGTCGGTTTTGCCCAAAAAACTTGGTCACGCGGAGACGCGGAGGGCGCGGAGAAATTCAACAAAAAATGAAACGAACCTCTTGCCTTTTGGCAAAGTGCATTGGCTTGCTCCGCGCCCTCCGCGTCTCCGCGTGAGTCAGATTCTGATTCAGGGTGCCGGAATGATCTCGCGCAGCAACTGGAAGATTTCGCGGTAGGCCTTCGGCGGCTTCGCCAGTTCCTTTTCTTTCTGCGCATTGCGGATCAGCGCGCGCAGGCGTTGCGCGTCGGCTTGCGGATATTGCGCGAGCAAGGTGGTCAGTGCGGCACTGTCTTCCAGCAGACGGTCGCGCCATTGTTCGACCTGGTGCAGCCAGGCCGTGTGCTCGCGCGAGGTGCCGTTCCACGCGTCCAGCTTGGCCAGAATCGGCGCGGTCTCGACTTCGCGCATCAGCTTGCCGATGTATTGCAGCTGGCGTTTTTGCGCGCCGAACTTGGTGATGCGTTTGTAGTCGGCCAGCGCTTCGAGCAGGGCTTCCGGCAAGTCGAGTGCGCGCCATTTGTCCTTGGGCAATTCGGTCAGTTGTTTGCCCAGGTCTTGCAGATCATGCATCTGTTTTTTGATTTTGGTCTTGCTGGGAGGCAGTACCTGCTCCAGGTCTGTAGTGGTATCGGATGGGTTCATCATGGCTGCCGGGGTCTGTCGCGATGTTGGTATGATAGCGCCCCTGCCGTCCCCGTCCGACTGAAAATTTTATGCCCACCTCTGTCAAAAACCGCGAAACTGCGCCGGATGCCTTGCGCGAACTGGCTGCCGACATTATCGCTTACGCGCGCAAGCAGGGCGCTTCGGCCAGTGTTGCCGAAGTGTCGGCCGGTCTCGGGCAATCGGTCAATGTGCGCCAGGGCGAGATCGAAACGATCGAATACAACCGCGACAAAGGACTGGGCGTGACGGTTTATCTGGGGCGGCGGCGCGGCCACGCGAGCACCTCGGATTTTTCGCGCCAGGCGATGCGCGACACGGTGCAGGCGGCGCTGAACATCGCGCGCTTCACCGCCGAGGATGATTGTGCCGGTCTGCCGGAGGAAGCGCTGTTGGCGCGCGAATGGCCGGATCTGGATCTGTATCACCCGTGGCCGCTCGATGTGGCGCAGGCCGTCGAGCTGGCGCGCGAGTGCGAGAGCGCCGCCTTCGCCGCCGACCGCCGCATCGTCAATTCCGAGGGCGCCAGCGTCAGTCTCGGCAGCGGCAGTTTCGTGCTGGCGAACAGCCTTGGCTTCAACGGCGGCTACGCCTCGTCGCGCCACAGCGTGAGCTGTTCGGTGATCGCCGGCAAAGGTGCCGCGATGCAGCGCGACTACTGGTACAGCACGGCGCGCCATCCTGCCGACATTCTCAAAGTGGAAGAGATCGGGCGCATCGCCGCCGAACGCACCGTGCGCCGTCTCAAGGCGCGCAAGCTGCCGACCCTGCAGTGCCCGGTGCTGTTCGAGGCGCCGGTGGCGGCCAGCCTGTTCGGACATTTTGTCGGCGCGGTCAGCGGCGGCAGCCTGTACCGCAAATCCTCATTCCTGCTCGACCATCTGGAGCAGCAAGTGTTTTCCGGAATCGTTCACATCGATGATGTGCCCGACATTGCGCGCGGTCTCGGTAGTAGCCCGTTCGACAACGAAGGCGTGCGCACGCAACGCCGCGCCATCGTCGCGGAGGGCGTGCTGCGCGGCTATTTCCTCTCCAGCTACAGCGCGCGCAAGCTGGGCATGCAGACCACCGGCAACGCCGGCGGTACGCACAATCTGCTGGTGCGCCCGGGCGGGCAGGATTTTGCCGCACTGGTGCGCCAGATGGGGCGCGGACTGATTGTCACCGAACTGCTCGGGCACGGGGTGAATGCGGTGAGCGGCGACTACTCGCGCGGCGCGGCCGGCTTCTGGGTCGAGCACGGCGAGATCCAGTATCCGGTGGAGGAAATTACCATCGCCGGCAATCTGAAAGAGATGTACCGGGGCATCATCGCGCTCGGCAACGACGTGATGGTGCAGGGCGCGCGCCGCTGTCCGTCGGTGCTGATCGAGCGCATGGCGGTGGCGGGACAAGCGTAACTCGCTGCGGAGTCAAGGGCGACTTGAGTGCTGACGCCTTGTTATTGAGGGCGTGATAAAATGCGCGCCTTTTCCGTTCACCCTTAATTTTGGAAGGCCGTCCATGTTCTCGCGCAAAAACACCCTTGCCATTGTCGATCCCGATCTGTGGGGGGCGATGCAGAAAGAAAACGCCCGTCAGGAAGATCACATTGAGCTGATCGCCTCGGAAAACTACACCAGCCCGGCGGTGATGGAGGCGCAGGGCAGCCAGCTCACCAACAAGTATGCCGAAGGCTATCCCGGCAAGCGCTATTACGGCGGCTGCGAGTATGTCGATATCGCCGAACAAATGGCGATCGACCGCGCCAAGGCGCTGTTCGGCGCGGAGTATGCCAACGTGCAACCGCACTCCGGTTCGCAGGCGAATCAGGGCGTTTATGTCTCCGTGTTGAAACCGGGCGACACCATTCTCGGCATGAGCCTGGCGCACGGCGGCCATTTGACCCACGGCGCCTCGGTGAATATTAGCGGCAAGCTGTACCACGCCGTGCAGTATGGTCTGAACGACAAGGAAGAGATCGACTACGACCAGGTGCAGGCGCTGGCGAACGAACACAAGCCGAAGATGATCGTGGCGGGGGCTTCCGCATATTCGCTGGTGATCGACTGGAAACGTTTCCGCGCCATCGCCGACAGCGTCGGCGCGTATCTGTTTGTCGATATGGCGCACTACGCCGGACTGGTGGCGGCGGGTGTGTACCCGAGCCCGGTCGGTATCGCCGACTTCGTTACCACTACCACCCACAAAACCTTGCGCGGCCCGCGCGGCGGCATCATCATGGCCAAGGCGGAACATGAAAAGGCACTCAATTCGGCCATTTTCCCCGGCATCCAGGGCGGCCCGCTGATGCACGTGATCGCCGCCAAGGCGGTGGCGTTCAAGGAGGCGGCGAGCAAGGAGTTCAAGACCTACCAGATGCAGGTGGTGGCCAATGCGCGGGTGATGGCCAAAGTGTTGACCGAGCGCGGCCTGCGCATCGTCTCCGGACGCACCGACAGCCATCTGTTCCTGCTTGATTTGCAAGCCAAGCACATCACCGGCAAGGAAGCCGAGGCGGCGCTCGGTCGCGCCCATATCACCGTCAACAAAAACGCCATCCCGAACGATCCGCAAAAACCGTTTGTGACCAGCGGCATCCGCATCGGTACGCCGGCGATGACCACGCGCGGCTTCAAGGAGCTGGAAGCGGAGAAATTGGCGCATCTGGTTGCCGATGTGCTGGACGCGCCGAATGACGACGCGGTGATCGCGCGGGTGGCGGGCGAAGTGAAGAAGCTGACCGCGCGATTCCCGGTGTATGGGGTGTAATCAGGATTTGGGATCAAGGATTCAGGATTCGGCGGGCGTAACGGTTTACCCGAATCCGGCATCCAGAATCCCGATGCCACGAACCTATGAAATGTCCCTTCTGCAAAGGTAACGACACCCAGGTGATCGACACGCGCGAGAGCGACGAGGGCGACAGCATCCGCCGCCGCCGCCGCTGCCTGTCGTGCGACAAACGCTTCACCACTTACGAGACGGTGGAGTTGCGCATGCCGCAGGTGGTCAAGCAGAACGGTATGCGCAGCGAGTTCGACGCGGAAAAGTTGCGCACCAGTTTCAGCCGCGCGCTACATAAGCGCCCGGTGCCGACCGAGCTGGTCGATGCGGCCATTGACCACGTCACGCAAAAGGTGTTCGCCTTCGGCGAGCGCGAGATCGGTTCGCGCCAGATCGGCGAGCTGGTGATGAAGGAGTTGTTGAAGCTGGACAAGGTCGCCTACATCCGCTTTGCCTCGGTGTACAAGAGTTTCCAGGACGTGGACGACTTTACCGACGCGGTGGATGCGGTGCGCAAACC
>Ga0210027_1004427_pt1 | contig 10744 bp, 9 predicted proteins | sample CryGeymeta201510_FD_183978 | JGI IMG/M metagenome (GOLD analysis project Ga0210027, IMG submission 183978) | Groundwater microbial communities from Crystal Geyser aquifers in Utah, USA - Crystal Geyser metaG 2015-10 (SPAdes) (version 2) | ecosystem: Environmental > Aquatic > Deep subsurface >...
AGAGTTAGCTTCGAGATTCCGTTTTTCAACGGAATGACCCAAAAAAAGCCAGTCATGCTGGGCTCGAACCAGCATCTCCGCCTAACCCACGCATTAATCCAAAAATCAGAAGTAAGCGATAATCATCTCTGCCAAAACCAAGCATTAATTCAAATCCCCTATATTCTAATCAATAAACAAATTACATTTCTAGATAAAAAAATCTGAAATCCAATCCATGAACTCCATTTATATCCTTTTCCTTTTACTCCTAACATTCACATTTGGACAAACAAACCCCTCAGAAAAAAAGTTTCTTTAGTAATTCTCGGAACTATTCAAGATGCCGGTGCGCCTAAAATTGGTTGTGAAAAAGACTGTTGCAAAGATTTATTCGAACATCCCGATATAAGACGACAAGTTGTGTCACTAGGATTAGTCGATTCAGAAAACAAGAAAACCTATTTGTTTGAAGCAACACCCGATTTCCCAAAACAAATGAAAGCTTTGAAAAGAATCAGTCAATCAGAAAAAGAAATAGCCGATGGAATTTTCTTTACACACGCACACATCGGACATTACACCGGATTGATGTATTTAGGCAAATAAGCCATGGATTCTAAAATGGTGCAAGTTTTTGCTATGCCTAAAATGAAAACCTTTCTTGAAACGAACGGTCCTTGGAGTCAATTAGTAAAACGCAAAAATATTCAAATTCAGGAATTAGAATCCGAAAAAGCAGTTTCACTTTCAAAAAATATTCATGTAATCCCATTTATCGTTCCTCATCGTGATGAATATTTAGAAACAGTTGGTTACAAAATTATAGGGCCAAATAAATCAGCCATATTTATTCCTGATATTGATAAATGGGAAAAGTGGGACAAGCAGATTATTGATGAAATCAAAAAAGTCGATTATGCTTTTCTTGATGCAACGTTCTTTAGAGGAAAATAGCTCAATAATCGCGATATGTCACAAATTCCATAACCCTCTTCTAGAAAGCATGAAAAGGTTAAAGGACTTAGCATAATAGTAAAGAAAAAAGTGATTTTTATTCATTTCAATCACACGAATCCAGTTAGTAACGAAAGCACCGAAGCAAGTAAATTGCTTTTGGAAAACGGCAGTCTGTGAATTAACTCAAATTTTCAAACATAAATCGGCTTTTTTTGCGAAATTCCAATGGTTTTTTAATGAAAAGACTAGTTTTTTCACAACCTGACGGATTTCAGATTGCAAGAATCTATGATGAATTTGAACTATAAGCTCCGAGATAGAAAAAGTCGCACAATTTGAATAAAAAAGATTTATCTAGTGATTCTCTCAGAAAGAAAACTCCCCATTTTGCCAAAATTTAAACTGATCCAAAAAAGACGCAAAAAGTCACACAATTTTTTGAATAAATAAGATTGATTTAGAAGTTCATTCGAAAAGAAAACTCCCCCTTTCGCCCAAAAAATAAAATGCAAAAAAAGAAGCAAGAACTTTAAATGGGGATTTCACATCATTCAATTTGATAAAAGTAATGCTAACCAATGAACTGCAAAATGATACCCCAATTATATAATTAAACTAATTATGATTTTAAGTTATTAAATAACAATCGATTAATAGTATTTGTATTTAGTAAGACCCAAATGCAGGAATTGGATTATAAAAATGAATACTTCACAGTTCTCCGATTAAAATTCACATCTGAAATTCAAGCCTAAATCCCAAACCTCTAACATCAAAAAGATGAGTCCACTCCGAAAAGTCGATTCTGTAGGCTTACACACTACCAAATTTTCCGAATTCGACGAATATATTGCTAAAAACTACTTTTCGAAGTACGCTAAAAGATAGAATTTTTAGAGATTTTAGCCCAAATCGCAAATCCTTTTTTATTGTGAAAAAAGACATTAAGTTTATTCCCTTCTCAACCAAATCTCTAAAACCCTTTACATGAATATTCGAAATCACAATCAAGCAGCTTGGAATAAATACGTCGAGAAAAAAGACAAATGGAGATTCCATTCAATGAAACAGCTATTAATGCTGAAAAAAACGGAATTTGATTCATTAAAAGCAGGTTTTACGTTAACTGATATGTACAAAGATATGCGGGGAGACGAAAATAAATTCGATCAAAATTTCACAGCGTTCATGGCAACTAGAGCGGTAAAAGTTGTAAATAAAAATGAAAATCATGTATAAAATACTAAGTAAAACAATTTGGATATTATCACTAATAAGCTTGTTCACCGATATGGCGAGTGAAATGCTCTATCCAATAATGCCGATTTATTTAAAATCCATAGGTTTTTCGGTTTTGTTGATTGGCGTTTTAGAAGGAATCGCAGAAGCTACTGCCGGAATCAGCAAAGGCTATTTTGGAAAACGTTCTGATAATTCAGGAAAGCGAGTTCCATTTGTTCAACTAGGTTATGCCTTAAGTGCCATTTCGAAACCGATGATGGCCATTTATGTGTATCCATTATGGATTTTTCTGGCAAGAACAGTAGATCGATTTGGGAAAGGAATCAGAACTGGAGCGCATGATGCTTTGCTTTCAGATGAAGCCACACCCGAAACGAAAGGAAGAGTTTTCGGATTTCATCGTTCAATGGATACTTTGGGCGCAGTTTTAGGACCATTATTAGCTTTAGCCTATTTATACTTTTATCCAAATGATTATAAAACGCTGTTTTTTATAGCATTTGTTCCTGGGCTACTAGCCATTTTTGCCTCTTTCTTTTTGAAAGACAAACCCAAAGCAAGTCTAAAACCAAAAGTTAGTGTTTCGTTTTTTACGCTGTTCTCTTATTGGAAAACGAGTTCAATAAACTATCGAAAATTGCTTATTGGCTTACTTGCTTTCACCTTTGTCAATAGCTCAGATGTATTTTTACTACTCAAAGTAAAAGAAGCAGGACTCGACGATACAGCAGTTGTAGGAATTTACATTTTCTACAATTTAGTCTATGCTCTATTTGCATTCCCAATCGGAATTATCGCAGATAAAATCGGTTTGAAAACAATTTTCATAAGTGGAATTCTTGTCTTTTCACTCGTCAATTTCGGGATGTCTTTAGCAACTGGAACGATTGGTTTCCTAGTAATTTTCTTTTTGTATGGATTGTATGCGGCCGCAACGGAAGGCATTTCAAAAGCGTGGATATCAATCATTAGCCCAAAAGATGAAACAGCGACAGCTATTGGCACGTATGCAGGGTTTCAAAGTTTAGCCACATTATATGCAAGTGCTCTTACCGGATTCATTTGGTATAAATTTGGTTCAAACATTGCTTTTTTGATTACGGCAGTTGGTAGTTTATTGAGCGCTGTTTATTTAATGAGCTTAGAGAATCCATCAAAATAGGTTTGAAATCCCTGTCATGCTGGGCCAAGATCCAGCATCTCGGCTATAGTAATCCTAACCTTCATTGCAACTATCTAAGCAAAAGACAAAATCACAAATAAGGCGGAGATCCTGAATCAAGTTCAGGATGTCGAAATCCAGGTCATACTGAGCCAGACCAAGCATCTCGGTGCAAGCAATCTCTACTTTTTTGCCACTTTCCAAGCAAACGACTAAACCCTAATTTAAATCACAGACCAATCCAGCTTTGAGGATTTTTTTACTATTTTAGCATAAAAAAATCAATCCACAAGGATACTAGGAGTAGTAGTGGTCTTCAAATAAAAAAAATAGTCTAAACTGGGTGATAAAATTTCATTTTGGGTATAAACAGTAAAGGCTTGCAAAAGTCAATCGTAAAAGAAGCTCTCATCAAAAATGATTTTACTTTTCATCTTATTATTTTTCTTTCAAACCAATACAAATACAATCTACTCGGAATGGGATTCTGTTTTGCAGGAGTATGTAAAAGATGGTTTTGTTGATTATAAAACGCTACAATATCATCCAGAAAATCTGAATTTGTTTCTCGATAAAGCGGAAAAGGTGCAAAAAAAAAATTTTCAAAAGTGGGACAAAAAAGAAAAATTAGCCTTTTATATCAATTTGTATAACGCATTAACCATTAAACTCATTTTAAGTGAATATCCTGTTGAAAGCATAAAGGATATTGGGAATTTCTTTCGAAGCCCTTGGAGTAAAGATGTATTTTTCTTGTTTGGAAAACCGATAACACTCAATAATTTAGAACATGACATTATTCGCAAACAATTTAACGAGCCTCGAATTCATTTGGCTTTAGTCTGTGCTGCCAAAGGTTGTCCACCATTGAGATCAGAAAGTTACACAGCGGAAAAACTGAATGAGCAACTGGACAATCAGGCAAAAATATATTTATCAAGCTCAAAAGGATTAGTGATTGATGAGCAAAGAGAAACGATTTTTATTTCTTCAATTTTCAAATGGTACAAAGAAGATTTTGAATCAGTACCCGATTTTATTCAAGAATATATACAAACATCCATCAAATCTTACTCCATTCGTTATCTTGATTACGATTGGAATCTAAACGAAAAATAATTTTATGCAAACTACGCAAACAGCTGTTATGGATAGCTTTAATCCAAATGTGGATTACTCAGGATGGTTTTATACCTCAAGCGGTGAATCACGTGGATACATTAAATTTGAACAACTCAAAGAATTATGGTTCAACACAGGCACGATTTGTAATCTAAGTTGTCCTGACTGTTTCGAACATTCTGGACCTGGCGTTCACCGATTGGGAATGATAACTTTTGAAGACGCAAAGCCTCTAATTGACGAAGCGGTTTCTCTCGGTGTCAAACAATTTTCGTTTACTGGTGGAGAACCGTTTATCATTCCTGATTTGGTAAAAATTCTTGATTACGCACTCGATTTTGCTCCCTGTTTAGTTCTCACAAACGGGACAAAACCAATTCGTAAACGCTTTGAACAACTAAAGCCATTGCAAGAAAAGCAGCATAAAATTTCGTTTAGAATTAGTCTTGATTTCCCAGATGCAGAAAGACACGATGAAGTTCGCGGTGAAGGCATGTTCGATTTAGCATTAGATTCCCTAAAGAAATTACATGATTCGGGTTTTACCGTTTCTGTTGCTCGCCGCAGATTAGACAAAGAAATCAGCTTTATGGTTGATAATCAATACGTTGAAGTTCTTGCAAAAAGAGGTTTACCAGCCGAAACAATAATTATCAGTTTTCCTGATTTGGAGAGACATGGAGCTCCAAAAATCACAACCAATTGCATGACTACCTATCACACAGAAAAAACTCGTTCACAGTTTATGTGTGCATTCAGCCGAATGGTTGTAAAAAAAGATGGAAAAATGAGAGTTTACGCCTGTACACTAGTAGATGACGATGAAAAATATGATTTTGGATCCACGATTGCTGAATCGATGAAAGTAAAAACAATGCTTCAACACGAACGCTGTTATACCTGTTTTGGTGGAGGGATGTCTTGTAGCGAGTTAGACAAAAGGAATGGCAAATAATGAGTTTTTGATGAGAAGAATCTTTAAAGGGCAAGCACGCTAATTCACAGCAGGGAAAGTGTCTGTTGCACAACGAAGAATTATTCGTCCTACCGGCGAAAGTAATTTTGAATAAATATGTGTTAATACCTCAGTTTAATTGAAAATTTTATCAAATAATGATTATAAATCACTTCAGTAACATATTAAATTAATAGTTTGACTGGGATTTCGCTTTGCAGCGCTTTGAGAGTATAAAAGATGCCGATGGTACTACGAAGCCAAATGACGATGAGATGGGAGTTATATAAAAGACCCTTAATCATATATCGCAACCTAAGCAAGGCTTGTAAATAAATCTCAGACAATCACAAAATGTCCAATACCTTTTTTTAAATCCGATGTACTTAAACTTCAAATTTTTAAACGAAAGAAATCAATGAATAAATGGATAAAACCAATTCTAGCTTTAGTAACATTGGTTACCATAATTGCCTTAGCAAGATATTTCCAATTTGATGAAAAACTAATTGAAATTAAAGATTGGATTGCTAACCAAGGAGCTTGGGCGCCTATTTTATTTATTGGTTTGTATGTAATTGCAACCGTAGCTGCTTTACCTGGTTCAGTTCTTACCATTGCAGCAGGTGCTTTATTCGGATCAGTTGTAGGTGTAATTACTGTGATTTTGGGTGCAACACTCGGCGCATCGCTGAGTTTCTTAATTGCTCGTTATGTTGCAAAAGACGCCATTTCAAAACTCTTAGAAAAAAACGAAAAATTTCAAAAACTAAATAAATTAACAGAAAAAAATGGAGATATCATTGTTGCCATAACGAGACTCGTACCCATTTTCCCATTCAACTTGTTGAATTATGGTTTTGGTTTAACCGCTGTTCCATTTTGGACGTATGTGATTTGGTCGGCCGTTTGTATGCTACCAGGAACTATTCTTTTTGTAGTTGGAACCGATGCGGTAACGACAGTAATTAATCAAGGCAAAATTCCTTGGGTTTTAGTATTCATAGTTTTGATAGTTATTTCCCTAATTACATTCATTGTTAAAAAAGCAAAAGCCAGACTGAAAGAGTAAAAAAGATAAGCTGAAAGACTGAAGCTAGAAGCAAGAAGCTAGAAGCTAGAAGCTGAAAGCTGATAGCTAGATGTTTCAAAGATAATTCGTAATTCATAATTCGTAAACTCTCACCTAAACCCTCTCACCTAAAATAATGTCAACACTAAATCTTTCTCCAATCGACCAATACAATCAAGAGCTTATTAATAATGTTCATCCGCAAACGTGGAAAAATCCTACGCCTCAATCCAATTATAACATGGTAGTTATTGGTGCAGGAACAGCTGGGTTGATTACGGCAATTGCAACAGCTACGCTTGGTGGGAAAGTAGCGCTAATCGAAAAACATTTAATGGGCGGAGATTGTTTGAATGTAGGTTGTGTCCCCTCAAAAGCTTTAATAAGTGCGGCAAAGGTAGCTTACGAAATTCAACATGCAGAAAATTTTGGTTTAGAAAATCATGGAATAGGAGCTGAAATCTTTCCAAAAGTGATGGAACGTCTTCGAAAAGTTCGTGCAGAAATCAGTAAAAACGATTCCGCAAAACGGTATTCAGAGTTAGGGGTGGATGTTTTTATTGGCGAAGGTGTGTTTACTGGAAAAAAAACGATTCAAGTTGGAAATGATACCCTTAAGTTCAAAAAAGCTGTTATTGCTACCGGTGCTAAAGCGGGGATTCCACCAATTTCTGGAATCAAATCCATTGATTTTTTAACAAACGAAAATATATTTAATCTCACCGAACGTCCCGAACATTTAATAGTAATTGGTGGCGGACCGATTGGTTGTGAATTAGCGCAATCGTTTCATCGTTTGGGTTCAAAAGTGAGCATTATTCAAGATCGATTATTTTTGCCTCTCGAAGATCCCGATGCGTCAAAAATCTTAGAAGAAGTCTTTCAAAAAGAAGGAATTGATGTTCATTTAAATGCAAAAATCACTCAAGTTGAACCGACTTCTGATGGACAAAAGCAAATCACTCTTGAATCAAATGGGAAAACAGTTGTTCTAAATGGAACGCATGTTTTAGTAAGCGCAGGAAGAACTCCCAATGTTGAAAACTTAGGCTTAGAAAAAGTAGGCGTTGAGTTTGATAAACGTTTTGGAATAAAAGTAAGTGATAAACTTCAAACCTCAAATAACTCAATTTATGCCGCAGGCGATTGTTGTATGCGTTGGAAATTCACTCATGCCGCTGATGCCGCTGCTCAAATTGTAGTTCAAAATGCATTGTTTAAAGGCAACAAAAAGATTAGTGATTTAACCATGCCATGGTGTACGTACACTCAACCAGAAATCGCTCATGTCGGTTTGTACGAGCGCGATGCTAAAGAAAAAAACATTGAAATCGATTTCTTTAAATTTGATTTATCTGAAAATGACCGAGCCATTGCAGAAGGGAAAACAAACGGTTTTGTAAAAGTGATGGTAAAAAAAGGATCCGATCAAATCTTAGGCGCAACGATTGTGGCTTCAAATGCTGGCGATATGATTAGTGAAATAACAACAGCTATGAAAGCAAAATTAGGTTTAGGTGGTTTTGCCAGTGTTATTCATCCCTATCCTACACAAGCTGATGCCATAAAACGAGTTGCGGGAATGTATAACAAAACACGTTTAACTCCATTTGTAGCCAAAATCTTAAAAAAATGGTTGACCTTTCAACTCTGAAAAATCATCGTTTTAGCGATGCGCTTTTAGTTGTATTAACTCGATTTCCCGTCGCTGGAAAAGCAAAAACACGCTTGATTCCAGCTTTGGGTGCTGAAGGCGCGGCCAATCATCAAAAAATGATGACAGAGTTTATCATTGATCAAGCCCGAAAAACAGGTGTTCACATCGAAGTGCGTTTTACTGATGGAAGCACAGAACAAATGCGAAATTGGTTGGGAGATGATATTTATTATAAAGAGCAAGGAACGGGCGATTTAGGCGAAAGAATGTCGCGAGCCATTTCCGAAAATCTTAATCATTCCAATAATGCAATAAAACGAGTTGGAATAATTGGAAGTGATTGTCCTGATTTCAGAACCTCAGATATGATTCATTTTTTCACTGAATTAGAGAACAATCCAGTTGTAATCGGACCTGCATTTGATGGTGGATATTACACAATTGGAATGCGCAAGCATCATCCTGAACTATTTTCAGGTATTGATTGGGGAACTGGAAAAGTATTTGAACAAACACTAAAAGTTGCAAAAACTCCCATCAAATTTCTTCAAAAATTAAGCGATGTGGATGAATTACACGATTTAGTTCCAAAAATATCGGTCATTATTCCAAGTTTAAACGAAGAAAAAACAATTCAAAAAACGATTGAATCTGCCAAGCAAGTCTATTTTACCGAAATTATTGTTTCTGATGGAGGTAGTACTGATCAAACCAAAGAAATTGCTGAAAGTTTGGGAGCAAAAGTTGTTTTATCAAAGCAGGGAAGAGGTCAACAACAACAAACTGGATTTGAAGCAAGTTCGGGAGAGCTTATTGTTTTGCTTCACGCCGATACGATTTTGCCAAAAAATTGGGATAAACTTGTTCGAGCAGCATTGGATAATGAAAAAACAGCAATTACGGCTTTTAAATTGGCGATAAGTGAATCAGGTTTCAGTTACAAAATGGTTTCTTATTTTGCAAATTTACGTTCAGTATGGGCAAAAATGCCGTATGGAGATCAATCGTTTGCCATCAGAAAATCAACATTACTTAAAATAGGCGGAGTTCCCAATCGAGTTTTAATGGAAGATGTGTATTTGGTTCGAGAAGCTCTCAAAATAGGAGAGTTGTCACTTATATCAGCTTCTGTAAAAACGTCTGCTCGTCGTTGGAAAAAATATGGCGTTTTAAAAACTACGGCTTTTAATCAACTTATTTTATGGGCGGATTCTCTTGGAGCATCGGATATTGATTTGAAAAATGTCTATTATGGTGATATTACTTTAGTAAAACTACTAAATTTTTGCTTACGATTGTTTTTGGGTAAGAATGAGAAATAAATTAAACTATTAATGTAGAAGGAAATTAAATGAAAGAAGCGCTTTCGCTACTAGCTTTTATAGAATTGGAAGAAAATAAACCAACACACGCACTTGTTCGTTCTGTTGATTTAGTCATAATTCGATATCGAAATGAAGTTTCGGTTTTGTACGGTCGTTGTCATCACAGAGGAGCACTTTTAGCAGATGGATATATTGAAGGTCAAAATTTAATCTGCGGCGTTCATTATTGGGATTATCGCTACGATACAGGAATTTCAGAATACAATAATAACGAACGATTACACAAATTTACTTCGGAAATTAAAGACGGCTCCGTTTGGATTGATCTTGCAGAGGTTAAACAATTTGAAATGGAAAATCCACAGCCGTTTAATAGAGAGCAATATTTAGGAACCTATGCGGACACACATCCTGAACCAACCGAACCTCACACCGCATACATTCAGGAACTAGCACGAAATGGGCTAAAAAAAACAGGACATCACGGTCCAAGTGCTTCAATGGGAGTCGATCGAGATATTTTACCGAAATGGGATTCTATTCAATTTTTGCCAGCACAATTATGGAAAAGACCGCTTTTAGATCATGAAGAAGTGGCAACTAAGACGGTCATCGGTAAATCAGCCAGAAAACCATTGGAATTAAGTATGCCGATATTTGTTTCAGATATGAGTTTTGGAGCTTTGTCGAAAGAAGCAAAAATTGCTTTGTCGATGGGTGCAGAAATGGCAGGTACTGGAATTTGCAGTGGTGAAGGTGGTATGTTGCCCGAAGAACAAGAAGCCAATTCACGCTATTTTTATGAATTAGCCTCAGCCAAATTTGGCTTTTCTTGGGATAAATTAGCTAAAGTTCAAGCCTTTCATTTCAAAGGTGGACAAGGTGCAAAAACAGGAACGGGTGGACATTTGCCTGGCTCAAAAGTAACAGCCGATATTGCCAAAGTTCGTGGTTTGAAAATTGGTGAAGCCGCCATTTCCCCAGCAGCATTCCCAGATTTAAAAAGCATTTCCGATTTTAAAGCAGTTGCTGATGAAGTAAGAGAACGAACTGGTGGAATTCCGATAGGATTCAAATTAGCCGCTTCACACATCGAGAAAGATTTGGATGCAGCTCTCGAAATTGGATGTGATTATATCATTTTAGATGGACGTGGAGGTGGAACAGGTGCTGCACCAACCATTTTGCGCGATCATATTAATGTACCAACCATTCCTGCTTTAGCAAGAGCAAGAAGACATCTCGATAAGCAAAATGCAAAAAATGTAAG
>Ga0210027_1004435_pt1 | contig 10733 bp, 5 predicted proteins | sample CryGeymeta201510_FD_183978 | JGI IMG/M metagenome (GOLD analysis project Ga0210027, IMG submission 183978) | Groundwater microbial communities from Crystal Geyser aquifers in Utah, USA - Crystal Geyser metaG 2015-10 (SPAdes) (version 2) | ecosystem: Environmental > Aquatic > Deep subsurface >...
ACCCGATATGATGTGTTTGCGCAAAATTAATCAGCATTTTTAGGTCGGATAAATCTTTAGGGTAAGCGATGGCAAGGGGAATTTTTCGGTAAACCGATGCATCGGTAGCATAAATTGCTTTGTGCAATTCGTCAAAGAACAATTCGCCATTAAGCTTTGATTTTAAATTATTTAAAATATTTATGTCTATCATTTTTAATGACGCTATGCTAAAAAGTGTATAAGTTAAAAATAATACTGTTATAGCTTATTTGGGAAACAAATATACGATAGATAATGAATTTTCTCCTAAATTTTGGGGATATTTCCTCTTCTTTTCTATAAATCAAGCTCTTAACTTTGTAAATGGTTTCTATTGAATGATGATTCTAAAACCATTTATAATTTATGTAAAATTTATGGACTTTGGAGACCTTTGTATCAGACAAACTAGATAACCAATCTTAAAAACTAAATCGTTGATATTATGAAACTATTTTTAGTAGCATTAACATTAATCTCAGTTTTTTCGGTAAATTCTCAAAACCTAAATTACCAAAAAGAGTTGGAACGAATGGTAAAAGTTCCTAATACGCCCGAAGCAGAGGCTTTTACCAAATATGGAAATACGAGTGTGAGTATGTATTCTGGCACACCCAATATAAGTATCCCTATTTATACCATTTCGGGTAGAGAATTGGATTTACCAATCAGTTTAACTTATGATGCCTCAGGTATTAAAGTGGCTCAATTAGCAACGCAGGCTGGTTTAGGATGGAATTTAAATGTGGGTGGTCGCGTGAGCCGAATTATTAATGGTCTTGTTGATGATTACGCTTATATTGCCCCTGGTGCCTCATCTTACACTTCCATTTATAACAATAGTAATATATATGTAGGAGGCTCTTTAACAAATAAAACTTTAAGTCAATGGATTATTAACAACTTAAATCCACCACAAACTTTCAATTCAAAACAAGACGCCATTGATTATTTCAAATTCTTAAAAGATATCAGCGATAATAAACTGGATGTACAACCCGATTATTTTAGTTTTAATGCCTTGGGCTATAGCGACCACTTTGTTTTTGATTTTAAAAGCAGAACTTTTAAATCATTAGATAACCCTCGTACCAAGGTGGTTGTTAACTTTGAGAATGGTGTAGATAATTATATTACAAGTTGGATCGTTACCACCGAAGATGGTACCAAATTCTATTTTAACCAAGCCGAAAAAACACACGCTGTAAATTATAATGATATTGGTGGGTCAAACTCTTATGTTTACCAAGACTATAATTCGTCTTGGTTACTTACCAAAATAGAATCGCCAAATTTAAAAGATATCTATGTATTTACTTATACTGATTTGGGTTTATCTAACACCCAACCTTCTATTGTTACAACTTCTGTTACTAATGAGTTAAGTGACCCCAACCCTACAACTACAGGAAGTGTAAACATTCAAAATACCGATTATAATGTCACACAATTACCCCTTACACAAATTACACATAATGGTAAGAAAGTAGTTGATATTACTTTAAAACAACGATTTGATATCAAAAATCAAAATAATTCACCCTTTACTTCGGCAATAGACAATATTGCTGTTTATAAATTTGATGGAATTTCTGTACTTAAACGCTTTACGTTTAACCATAGTTATTTTGGTATTACAAGTGGTACAAACCCTGCCATTCAAGACCCTTCAAGTATCCGTTTAAAATTAGATAGTATTTCTATAAAATCTGCAAACAATACCAATTTAAGTTCATATACTTTTGAGTATTTTTCGCCAGAATTAGTCCCAGACAGAGCTTCTTTAAGTCAAGATTATTTAGGGTTTTATAATGGTAAAACCAATAGTGTTTTATATCCAGCAGTAACTATAAATAATACAAACTTTAGTGGCGCTGACCGTTCGCCTGTATTTAGTCAAGCTATAAAAGGTACCCTTAAAAAATTGATCTATCCTACAGGAGGTTTTACTGAATTTGCTTATGAGGCCATGAAAACAACTTATACAACAACTGACGTCAGTTCAAGCACACAAGATGTAACCTATGCTTATTATAGCCTAACCGGAGGTATAGGTAGTAGTGCTAATTCAGGTTTTTGCGCACTTGATCAATATGGAGCCTATCCAAAAGTTGGTGCGGTTACATTTAGTATTACAACAGCAGGTAATTATAACATAGACTATACCAATTCATCGGGAGGCGGGGAAGCTTATTTGTTTCAAAGATCCAGTACTGCAGTTTTACCCTATAACCAGGTGATAAACCAAAGCAATTGTAACGAACTTGTTAGTATGATTTGGGCCACCTATATGGCTGGGAATAATGATAATGTGTATCTAACTCCCGGTATTTATCAAATAACGCTTGCAAAGGGACCCTATTTTACAGGAGATGGTATTATTAGTTTAAAAGTACATCGTACTGAAACCATTTCAAATACGATCGTTAATACCGGAGAAGTTGAACGTGCAGGTATCCGTATAAAAAACATACAGGATTATAGTGATAATTTTATTTTAAGCTCTCAAAAAGACTATCAATATACAACCACCTTAAATGGTAGCGATTCTTCGGGGCAAATACTATTTGACCCAGTGTCATTATTTTATTCGACAGCTACTTATCAGGTTTTTATTTCTAATCCCGATCCTAACAAAAATCAAATTTATGGTATTAACACTATGGTACGTATGACTAGAGGTGGTTCATGGAGTGGCGGCGATCGACCCCATATAGCCTATTCAAAAGTGTTCGAAATTCAAAAAGCTGGCACAAATAATAACGGTTATATAGAACACAACTTTAATGTAGACAATCACAACGGTATTTTTTCTACAGGCGTAAGCCCTAATGCAAATCTGTATTATAATAATTTTGGAACAGGTAAAGAAAGTCTTGCCAATGTGTACAAAGCTGATAACACTCTTTTAAATACCGATGGAACGGGTTATTTTAACACACAATTTAATAATATATCAACCTTTGAAAATTCTACTATTTACCTTTATAATAATATTGGAAATGAATATAAATACGTTCATATTAAACCAGATGGGAATGGTCATTATTATTATTTTTATGATTCTGCTCTCTTTGTATATTACAATATGTCAGTGGTAAATGCTAATCAACCAGCTGGTTGTTATGATGTTGATAACTATTGTATGCCAACCTTAGATTATTCTTCGTTAAATACCCGACAAACCTATGCACAGGGCAATATAGGAGGTGTGTCATCAAAAATAAATACAACTTTTTATAACGGTGTTGCCCAAACACAAACTAGTATTAATACTTACGATGCTGCTGTTGATTATTTGCTCAGACAATCGGAAAACATTACCAGTGCCGGCGATACCTTAAAAAGCAAACAGTATTATCCTAAAGATTTTAGTACAGTGCCTTACACCACTATGGTATCTAAAAATATGCTGACTCCGGTGGTACAAACCGAAAACTATAAAAATTCCAATAAATTAGGAACCCTTAAAAACGACTATTTAAATACGGGTTCCGGTATCTTTCCTAATGTTGTGTATACAGCCAAGGGAACTAATAACCCTGAAACCCGAATTAAATATGAATATAGCAATGGTAACGTGGTAAATGCTTCACAATTTTCAGGCGATGCTACAGAAAGCCACATCAGTTATATTTGGGGTTATGATAATAGTTTACCGATTGCTAAATTAGAAAATATTAAATATTCTGATATTCCACCTGCTACAATTACTGCACTACAATCGTTAAGTAATTCTGGCACCGAAGTAAATGACACCACAGAACAAGCCTTAAGAGTCGCCTTAAACGCATTGCGAACACAATTTCCGAATGCCTTAATAACGACCTATACCTACGACCCCAATATTGGTGTTAAGAGTATTACCGACCCTAGAGGACAAACTACTTATTTTCATTACGATGAATTTAACCGTTTAGAATACGTTACCGATAATGATGGAAAGGTATTAAGCAAAAACCAATATCACTTTAGAACAAACTAGACATGAAAAAGACACTTATTATACTTCCGTTTTTATTATTTACTTTGGTTATCGAAGCCCAAATCTCACAAACCCAGAATTATATACTCACAACGGTTTACCAACAGCCTTTTAACAAAGGCTCAGAAACCAATGCCATAAGTAGCGATAAACAAGAAAGCCTTACTTATTATGACGGCTTGGGCAGACCCATTCAATCAATAGGCGTACATGCCGGTGTTGGTAATTTAACCGATATCATTACCCCCATTACTTATGATGCGTATGGCAGACAAGTTAAAGACTATTTGCCTTATAGTTTAGATATGAATAAGAGCGCTTTTAGAAGCGATGCTGTTTCGGCCGATTCACTTTACCACGATACTTCTAAATATGAATATACTCAAAACCCCTATTCACAAAAGGTTTTAGAGGCCTCGCCCTTAAACCGCATTTTAGAACAAGCCGCACCCGGAACACCGTGGAAAGTGGGAAGTGGACATACCATCCGTTTTGATTACCAAACCAATACCAATACGCCCGACGGTTTTGTTAAACATTTGGGAGTTAATTTCATAGCGAATGATTATTCCAAACCATTTTTAAGCACCTATAATAACAGTTATTATCTTGAGGGTAGTTTAACCAAAACCATTACCAAAGATGAAAATTGGACTTCAGGTAATGACCATAGCACCGTAGAATTTAAAAACAAACAAGAACAGATAATTTTAAAACGAACCTATAATAACAGTCAGGCTTACGACACCCAATACGTGTATGACGATTATGGCAACCTTACATTTGTTATTCCGCCCAAAGCTTCTGATGCCATTTTCACCGAAAATATTAACGTTATTCCAGGTGTTTATAATACCACAACGAGTACTTATAGTTGGACCAATTTTGTAAGCAATCCCAGCGGTCCGGGTAGTGGTAATGTAACGGTGGGTATTGTGGCTTTGGCAGGCGGATCGTATCAATACAGCATAAGCTTTAATTTGAGTGCTTTAAGCGGCAACACCTTAAAAACAGGAAATGTATTGGCTTTGCCCAATGCCGAAAATTTGGCTAATGCTAATCTGTTTAGTGTACTTAATGGTAAATTTGGTAGTCTTGGCAATTATGCTTTTAAAATACTAAACGGTTATATCAATGTTACTTTGGTGTCGGGAACCGCTTTTGCGCCAAGTAGCATGACCCAACAAAATTCGTATGTGCTACCTACCCCACCAGGGATAACAACAGCCAGTTATACCACAAATACCGGCAATGCCTTAGATGAGTTGTGTTATCAGTATAAATACGACAAACGCAACCGTTTAATCGAAAAGAAAATTCCGGGGAAAGGTTGGGAATCTATTGTTTATGATAAACTGGATCGCCCTGTTTTAACACAAGATGCTAATTTAAAAGCCCAAAATAATTGGCTGTTTACCAAATATGACGCTTTTGGCAGACCTGTTTATACAGGCGTTTACAACAATGCAACAGCCACCACTAGAATTCAGGTACAGAACCTTGCCGATACTTCGGTGCAATTTCATTTTGAAAACAAACAAAGTACGGCGCTTAACATCAATGGTACTTCGGTGTATTATACAAACCGAAGCTTCCCTACAACTAATCTGACCGTAAATACTATCAATTATTATGATGATTACATTTTTGATACCGACGGTTTAACCACAGCCGCGACAATTTATGGTGTAACCCCAACCTCTGCAACCAAAAGTTTGCCAACTGGTAGTAAAGTGCGGGTTTTAGAAACATCAGATTGGATTACCACCATAACACAATATGACAGCAAAGGGCGGGCTATTTATGTGGCAAGCAAAAACATTTATTTAAATACCACATATATTATAAAAAACGATTTAGATTTTACGGGTAAAGTAAAAGCAACCACAAGCACCCATACAAAAGACAGCAATGCAGCCATAACAGCGGTAGATACCTTTACTTATGACACGCAAGGGCGTTTGCTTAAACAAACCCAAACCATAAACAGCGGGACTACCGAGGTTATTGCCGAAAATACCTATGACGAACTGGGGCAACTTACCAGTAAAGGCGTTGGTGGTAAAACGACTCAAAGCCGTTTACAAACCGTTGATTATACCTATAACATCCGTGGGTGGCTTAAACAGATTAATGATCCTAATACACTAGGAACCGATTTATTTGGTTTTAAACTAGGTTATAATGAAGGTGCTAACCCTTTATTTAACGGCAACATCGCCCTTACACAATGGAAAACCGCCAACACCGATAACAGTTTAAAAACCTACAATTACACTTATGATGCGCTAAACCGCATCACTAGCGGAATTGACAATACCAATAATTATAGTTTAAGCTTTGTTGATTACGATAAAAACGGCAACATTCTTCATTTAAAAAGAAACGGGCAAACAAATACCCAAGCGACAAGTTTTGGCGTCATGGATGACCTTACTTATAGTTATAACAGTGGTAACCAGTTGTTAAAAGTAGCTGATGTGGCAATTATTGATAGTTTTGGCTTTAAAGATGATGCCTTAAACACAACGGCAGATACGGCAAACGACTATACCTACGATGTAAATGGCAATCTAAAAACCGATGCAAACAAAAACATTACCGATGTTCAATATAATTATTTAAATTTACCAACACAGGTAACCATAAATGGGCAAAATATTTTGTATGTTTACGATGCCACAGGCGTTAAACTTAGAAAAACCTTGAATACTACTACAACAGATTATGCCAATGGTTTTATTTACGAAAACAACCAATTGCAATTCTTTAACCAACCTGAAGGTTATGTTATGCCAAGTGGTAGTAGCTTTAATTATGTCTATCAATATAAAGACCACCTGGGGAATATTAGGTTGAGTTATTCTGATAAAAATAATAATGGTGTTATTAATGTAACAACTGACCCTAATACTACTGAAATTATAGAAGAAAATAACTACTACCCCTTTGGGCTTGAGCATAAAGGGTACAATAATGTTGTGAATGGTACGGAATACAACTACAAGACGTACCAAGGAAAAGAGAAAGAAGAAGATTTAGGGTTAAATACTTTAGCTTTTGGCTGGAGAGATTATGACCCTGCAATTGCTCGATTTAATAAGATAGATAGGTTTGCTGAAAAGTACAGGTCTATGAATCCTTATCAGTTTACAGCCAACAATCCTATTTTCTTTAGAGAAATTGCTGGGGATAGCATTAATATTACTGAGCTTTATAAGAAAAATGAGGATGGTAGTTATGTGAATAAATCTCAAGTGAAAGCCTTAGAAGAATTTGCTAGTACAAAAGCTGGGAAAAAATATTTAGCTAAATTTGCTTCTAAAGGTCAAAAAATAGCTGGTATTGTTTTTGATAAAGATGGTAAATATCATAAAAAGAGCATCGATTTAAATATAGATGCTGATTTAACAAAAGTAAATGATACCAGAGTTGGAGAAACAAGTGTCGGCAATAACAATAATGGAAAGCCTGATAATAATAATCGTTTTCAAATAAACATAAGTTTAGGAAGTGACTCTGCTTACGATCTTTTAGACACACTAACTCACGAATTTTTTATACACGCAGTTAGTTATGCAGAAGACATAATTGATAATAATAAAGTAGATTATTCTAATATTGATAAAGATATAAGAGACGTTTATAAGCCAAATAGTAGACAGCACTATCAAGAAAATAGAAACGCAATTAATGGTACAAGTTTATTTGGTAATTATGGATACGAAATATTAAAACAAGGAAATGCAAAATATAAAAGGTTTAAAAGCAATACTGAAGTTTGGAATAGTATGTGGAGTTTTATATATTAGTTTATTATCTTCTTGTGTATACAAAAAGGCAGGCTTGCCCATAATTGAAATATCTACTTCAGGTTGTTTCAGGACTTGTCCAATCTTAGATTTAAAATTTGATAAGGGTGTAATTTATTTCCACTTAATTAAATATAATGAAAAAAAAGGCTTTTTTAAATATAGGTTAAATGATAATGAATTATCCAAATTTGATTCTCTGTTATCTTCTGTTGTCATTGATTCTTTATTAGAAAAATATATTTCATACAGAAATGATATGCAAATTTATAACACAAATATATTTTACAAAAACATTAGCAAAAAAGTGTATTATTACGAAGGAGAAGCCCCAATAGAATATGTAAGGTTAATAAATTTTTTAATAAGTCTAAGAAAAAAAGCGATTATTGAGACAGGTACCTCAGTTGATATTACTACAAGAAAAGGAATGGAATTAATAGATGTTCCCATTCCGCCAATGCCAAAAAATGATAGAGATTCAATTCCAGATTAGTGACTAGCGTAAAATAGATATTTAAGTTATTTAAAAAAAAACCGCTGCGCAAAGTCTGAGACTTTGAGCAAATAAAATAACCGCTACCAGCCAACAAAAACATTACCGCTATTCAATACAATTATTTAAATTTACCAACGCAGGTTACCATAAATGGGCAAAATATTTTGTATGTTTACGATGCCACAGGCGTTAAACTCAGAAAAACCTTGAATACTACTACAACAGATTATGCCAATGGTTTTATTTACGAAAACAACCAATTGCAGTTCTTTAACCAGCCCGAGGGTTATGTAGAAATTAGTTCTCCCCCTTCGGGGGAGCTAGAGGGGGCTTATGTTTACCAATATAAAGACCATTTAGGGAATATTAGGTTGAGTTATTCAGATGCCAATCATGATGGTACTATTACTGCTTCTACCGAAATAAAAGAAGAAAATAACTACTACCCTTTTGGTCTCAAACATAAAGGGTATAATGCCAATATTAACGGCACGCACCATAAATATATGTTTGGGGGGAAAGAACTCACAGAAGAACTCGGTTTAAATACCTATGATTTTGGTGCAAGAAATTATGATGCTGCATTAGGGAGATGGATGAACCTTGACCCGCTGGCGGAAAAAATGCGTAGGCACTCGCCATATAATTATGCCTTTGATAATCCAATTTTCTTTATAGATGCAGATGGAATGGCGCCTATAAGTTCTGTAGCTGACCCAATTTATAATAAGAAAGCTAAATTAATTGGTGATGATGGAAAAACAGATGGAAAAATACATATTGTAACAGACAACAAGCAAGCGAAAGCTATAGAAAAGGAAACGGAAGGAGGAAATACAGCTATTGATTTAACAGGTAAAGATGTCGTAACTCTTAATGGTGGTAAGAAAACTGTTGATGGTGTTATTGCTTCTGTTGATGCTCAAGGAAAAGATACTTCTTCAGGTGCAGGAGATGCAGGATTACACGAAGAAGGTGGGAATACAATAAAGGATGCTAAAGGAAATGTAACTACTGTTGCTTGGAAATCAGGAACTAAAAAAAGTAAAACAGGACACGGCACCATTAATCTTTTTAATGGTGTTTCTCAACCTAACTCGAATGAGTTGGCAGATTATTGGCATATACATACTTCTAAGACTCAAGAAGTCGAACAATCCGATGGTACAATTAAAACTTATACGGGTAGTATGGAGCCATCCGGAGACTCAAATAGTAATGCTACAGGAAAAGATACAGGAGATTACGGAGCTGCTAGGTCACTTGAGAATCAAGGATATAATGCTACAGCTATACAAGTTGGCACATCAAGTGGCACAACTGTGAATATTTATAATGGACATGGGATTATTGTAAAAATGGGATATAATGCTTTTAAAAAATTAAAAAATTAAAAAAAATTAAAAGATGAGAAAAACTATCTTAGTTATATTATTAACATTTACATTTTTAAATATATATAGTCAAAATCAAAGTAAAGAAATAGAGACTACTTTTTATATTAGAGGAAACCCAATTAAGAATGTTAGTTTTTTTGTTATTGACTCATTAAGTGCAACCCCACTTAAATATTCTAATAATAAATTAATTTTATCTAAGAAATATCTTACCCAACCAGAATTAAAATTATTAGCTATTTATAAAAATCATAAAGTAGAATTTACCATTATGCCTTATAAGTTATTTTACCTTAAAATTTTTTTTGATAATAGAATATTTAAAAGAAAAAATACACCATTTAAATTTAAGTATTTATTTAAAAAAGTTTATACTATTAGCCAAGGTTTTGAGTATGTTGAAATCGTAACCAAATCAAAGAAAACATATTTGTTTAATAAGGAATAAATTACCGTCTCCGCAAAGTCGCTACTTCGTTCGGTGCTATGGATAATTTAATTTATACCTGCCAGAGTAACAGCAATAAACTGACTAAAGTGACCGATACTGCCAATAATATTTATGGTTTTAAAGACGGTGCTAACCTCACTACAGAATATCTTTATGATGCCAATGGCAATATGAAAACCGATGCCAACAAAAACATTACCGCTATTCAATATAATTATTTAAATTTACCAACGCAGGTTACCATAAACGGCCAAAATATTTTGTATGTTTACGATGCCACAGGCGTTAAACTCAGAAAAACAGTGAATACAACCACAACAGATTATGCCAATGGTTTTATTTACGAGAACAATGTCTTGCAGTTTTTTAACCAACCTGAGGGTTATGTAGAAATTAGTTCTCCCCCTTCGGGGGAGCTAGAGGGGGCTTATGTTTACCAATATAAAGACCACCTTGGCAATATCAGGTTGAGTTATTCAGATGCCAATCATGATGGTTCTATTACAGCTTCTACCGAAATAAAAGAAGAAAATAACTACTACCCCTTTGGACTTAAACATAAAGGGTA
>Ga0210027_1004483_pt1 | contig 10659 bp, 8 predicted proteins | sample CryGeymeta201510_FD_183978 | JGI IMG/M metagenome (GOLD analysis project Ga0210027, IMG submission 183978) | Groundwater microbial communities from Crystal Geyser aquifers in Utah, USA - Crystal Geyser metaG 2015-10 (SPAdes) (version 2) | ecosystem: Environmental > Aquatic > Deep subsurface >...
GTTCCTTGCTCACGTCCGGGTGATATTTGCGCGCCAGCAGACGATAGGCACGCTTGATCTCATCCTGCGTCGCGTCGCGCGCCACCCCCATGATCTTGTAGTAGTCCTTGTATTCCATGGCTCGAATGTTTCCGTTCAATGCGGGAGAAATTCAACAGACACCAGCATAATACTCGCCGCACTACAGCTGCAATACATTGCTTGAGCAAACGGGTTATGTTGCACGGCAGATTGGTGCTGGCCGGGTACAATCTACCGGGTTGAGGTTTGGACAAAGAGCGCGCGAAAATGGGAGCGATGAGAAAGCATCACGCAATGGCCGAGTTCGAAGCAATGTGAGATGGCGAAAAAATTTCCCCTTCACCCCAAACACCCGGAGCGTATTTGCTGGGGCTGCGATAAATACTGCCCGGTTGACTCCATGAGTTGCGGCAACGGCTCGGACCGTACGCAGCATCCGCTTGAGCTGTTTGGGTGTGACTGGTTCGAATTCGGCAATGAAGAAATCGATCGGCAAAAGAAGCTAAAGAAAACTTTCTGATTCAAGGTTTGATCGCGGGCTGCATTTGGACGATGCAGGCAAAGCTTCTATACTCGTTCCCGCTGCATACCGCATTCGCGGCGCTGCAAGTCAGATGGAAAGGAGTAGCCAAATGAAAATACCGAGCCATGCTTTACTCGTCGTTGCCGCGATGCTGTTGGGCAACGCCGCCTGCGCGGAGGACGCCCCGCAGGACGCAGCAGCTGCCGCACCGCAAGCGGCAGAAAAAGCGGCGCCGCCCGCCGAGTCAAATCCACCGGCCAAGCCGGCCACAATGCCGAAACCGCGTCCCGGCGGCGCCCGCCCCAAGGACCTGGATTTGCGCCACTGTCTGGAACAGCCGACGAATAAAGAGATCGCGGCCTGCGCCGGTGAGTAGCGAGAGAATTCAACCTGGAAACCTCAGTTGACCGCTCGATTGGACATTTAACGGCATGACGCCAAAGAACTTTTTCACGATGCGACCTTTCACCCGACAGGTGGGTGCGGGAATGGCAACGGGGATCTGCTCCCGCAAACGGCTGGCTCCGCCAGTAACGTGTCGCAGTTGCCACCGTAAAAACCGCACACTCCACCACGTCCAACCAAGGTTTCCGGGTTGATCAAACTCAAGCTGCACTGGCAGATCCTCCTCGCACTGTTACTCGCCGCCCTCGCCGGTTCGCTCGCGGGCACCGACGCGACGCTGTTCGGCATGCGCTGGTATGCGGCGTTCGATTTCATCGGCACGCTGTTCATCAATGCCCTGTGGATCGCGTGCTGGACATGTGCCGCACCTCGGTGAATGTGTGCAGCGATTCCTGCGGCGCGGTTATCATCGCGCGCCTCGATGGCGAGGAGAATGTGTTGGGCGAGCCACAAACCATTCGCTAGAAAATTTCATATCCTACGTTGCATCAATCAGGAGTAACCGTTGAGCGTCAATTACGATGAATCGTCCTTCAAGGTGCTGCGCGGCCTCGACCCCGTGCGCCAGCGCCCCGGCATGTACACCACGCTGGACAATCCCAACCACATCATCATCGAAGTGGTGGACAACGCCTGCGACGAGGCGCTGGCGGGTTACGCAAAAAACATCTCCGTCACCGCGCACGGCGACGGCTCGGTATCGGTGCTGGACGACGGTCGCGGCATCCCGGTCGGCCCGCATCCGGAGGAAAAAAAGTCCGTGGTCGAGGTGGCGTTCACCGTGCTGCACGCCGGCGGCAAGTTCGACAAGGAAGCGGGCGGCGCCTACCAGTTCTCCGGCGGTCTGCACGGCGTCGGCGTGGCGGTGACCAATGCGCTGTCCACCGCGGTCGAGATCAGCGTGTTCCGCGACGGCGGCGAGCATTTTCTGCGCTTCGAGCATGGCGTGGCGCAACAGCCGCTGGCGCGCATCTCCGATTGCCCCAAACGCAAGACCGGCACCAGCGTGCGCGCCTGGCCGGATGCGAAATATTTCGACGCGCCCAACGTCAACCTCGCGCAACTGGAACGCGTGCTGCGCTCCAAGGCGGTGCTGCTGCCGGGAGTGACCGTCACGCTGCTGATCGAGAAGAGCGGTGAGAAAAAAGAATGGACTTACCCCGACGGGCTGCGCGGCTACCTGACCCAGGCGCTGGACGCGCAGGAAGACGGCGGCGCGCTGGTCGCGCCGATCTTTTCGGGCGAGCGCCACATTCCAAAAGGCGACGACAACTACGCCGAGGGCGAAGGCGCGGCCTGGGCGCTGGCGTGGACCGAGGAAGGTGCCACCACGCGCGAGTCATATGTGAACCTGATCCCCACCTGGAACGGTGGCACGCACGATTCCGGCCTGCGCGATGCGATGTTCAACGCGGTGAAGAGCTTCATCGAGATGCACGGCATGCTGCCCAAGGGCGTGAAGCTGACCTCGGACGACGTCGCCAACCGCGCCAGCTTCGTGCTGTCGACCAAGGTGCTCGACCCTTCTTTCCAGGGGCAGACCAAGGACAGGCTGGTGTCGCGCACCGCGCTCAAACTGGTGTCCAACCTGATCACCGACCCGCTGCTGCTGTGGCTGAACGAACATGTCGATTACGGCAAGCGCATCGCCGAGATTGTGATCAAACAGGCGCAGAGCCGGATGAAGTCGGCGCAGAAAGTGGAGAAGAAGAAAGGTTCGTCCGTCGCGGTGCTGCCGGGCAAGCTGACCGACGCGGCGGAATTCAACCCGGAGCGCAACGAGCTGTTCCTGGTCGAGGGAGATTCCGCCGGCGGCTCCGCCAAGCAGGGACGCAACAAGGAGTTCCAGGCCATTCTGCCGCTGCGCGGCAAGGTGCTTAACACCTTCGAGGTGGATCGCAACCGCCTGTTCGCCAACACCGAGGTGCACGACATCGCGGTGGCGATCGGCGTCGATCCGCACGACGCGAACGGGAATGCCGACCTGTCCGGCCTGCGCTACCGCGGCATCTACATCATGGCCGACGCCGACGTGGACGGCTCGCACATCGCCACCCTGCTGCTGACACTGTTCTTCCGCCACTTCCCGCAACTGGTCGCCAACGGCCACATCTTCCTCGCGCAGCCGCCGCTGTTCCGCGTCGATGTGCCGGCGCAGGGCAAGAAGCCGCTGCGCAAGCTGTACGCGCTGAACGAGGACGAGCTGACGGCCATCGAAGACCGCCTGCGCAAGGACAAGGTGCGCGAAGGCGCGTGGGCCGTGTCGCGCTTCAAAGGGCTGGGCGAGATGAACCCGGAACAACTGTGGGACACCACGATGAACCCGGACACGCGGCGCGCGCTGTGCGTCGCGCTGGACGCAGCCTTGGTCGGCGACACGGAACGCACCATGCAGATGCTGATGGGCAAACAGGAGTCGGGCGCGCGCCGCGCCTGGCTGGAATTTCACGGCAACGAGGTAAGCGTCGATGTCTGATCCCGCACAACCCGAATTGTTCGATACGCCCGCAGACGCGCTGCAACACGAACCCGTCGCGCAACAGGTGCTGCCCGCGGCCGCCAACGGCGGCGGCAATGCGCGCCAGTTCGCACCGCTGCCGCCGCCACCCGAGGGCGACTCGGTGCCGCTGGCGCAATATGCCGAACGCGCCTATCTGGAATACGCGGTGTCGGTGGTCAAGGGCCGCGCGCTGCCGGATGTGTGCGACGGCCAGAAGCCGGTGCAGCGCCGCATCCTGTACGCCATGCGCGAGATGGGGCTGGCGCACAACAGCAAGCATGTGAAGTCGGCGCGCGTGGTGGGCGAGGTGCTGGGCAAATTCCACCCGCACGGCGACTCGTCGGCCTACGAGGCGATGGTGCGCCTGGCGCAGGATTTCTCCATGCGCTATCCGCTGGTGGACGGCCAGGGCAACTTCGGTTCGCGCGACGGCGACAATGCGGCGGCGATGCGTTACACCGAGACGCGCTTGACGCCGATCGCCGACCTGCTGCTGGCCGAGCTGAACCTGGGTACGGTCGATATGCAGCCGAATTACGACGGGCATTTCGACGAACCGGCCATGTTGCCCGCGCGCCTGCCAATGGTGCTGCTCAACGGCGCATCCGGCATCGCAGTCGGCATGGCGACCGAAATCCCCGCGCACAACCTGCGCGAGATCGGCACGGCAGCCGCGATCTGCGTGCGCGACCCGAAATGTTCGGATGATGAATTGCTGGCTTCGATCAGCGGCCCCGACCTGCCGGGCGGCGGCCAGATCATCTCGTCGCCGCACGAAATCCGCGAGTGCTATCGCACGGGACGCGGCTCGCTCAAGATGCGCGCGCGCTGGAAGGTGGAAGAGCTGGCGCGCGGCCAGTGGCGCGTGGCGGTGCACGAACTGCCGCACGGCACCTCGGCCAAAAAGGTGATGGAAGAGATCGAGGAGCTGACCAATCCCAAGGTGCGCGCCAACAGGAAAGCGCTGTCACAGGAACAGGTGCAGAACAAACAACTGCTGCTGTCGGTGCTGGACAAGGTGGCGGACGAGTCGGACAAGGACCACGCGGTGCGCCTGGTGTTTGAACCAAAGTCCGGCCGCCAGTCAGCCGACGAGTTGATGACCATTCTGCTGGCGCACACCAGCCTGGAAAGTTCGCTGCAACTGAACATGGTGATGATCGGCCTCGATGGCCGGCCAAAACAAAAACCGCTGGCCGACATCCTGCGCGAATGGGCAGCTTTCCGCCTCGCCACCGTGCGCCGCCGCTGCGAACACCGGCTGGGTCAGGTCAACGACCGCATCCACATCCTCGACGGTCGCATGATCGTGTATCTGAATCTGGACGAGGTGATCGCGCTGATCCGCGAATCGGACGAACCCAAGCCCGCATTGATCGAACGCTTCGATCTGTCCGACCGCCAGGCCGAAGACATTCTTGAAATTCGCCTGCGCCAGTTGGCGAAGATGGAAGGCATCAAGATCGAGCGCGAGCTGCAACAACTGAAGGATGAAGGCGCGGAACTGGCCAAGCTGCTCGCTTCCGATGCCGCCCTGCGCCGCCGCGTGGCGAAGGAGATCGACGCCGACATCAAGACCTATGGCGACAAACGCCGCACCTTGATCGAACAGGCCGAGCGCGTGGTGCTAACCGTGCAGGTGGTGGACGAACCGGTGACGGTCATCATCTCGCGCAAGCACTGGGGACGCACACGCCAAGGGCACGGCCTCGACCTGTCCGGCGTGTCGTTCAAGGAAGGCGACGGCCTGCTGACCGCCTTCGAATGCCGCACCACCGACCATTGCATCGTGCTATGCAGCAACGGTCGCGTATGCAGCATTCCCGTGCATCTTCTGCCGGGCGGACGCGGCGACGGCGTGCCGCTGGCCACGCTGATCGAGCTGGCGCCCGGCGCGCGCATCGCGCACGTGATTTGCGGCAAGGCGGAACAGCACGTCTTGCTCGCCACGTCCGCCGGTTACGGCTTCACCTGCACGATAGGCAACATGGTCGGACGCAACAAGGCGGGCAAGCAGTTCATCAGCGTGGAAGGCGAAGCCATCCTCGCACCCGCGTTGTTCACGCCATCCGAGAGTTCACTGGCGGTGGCGGCCAGCCGCAGCAATCGCCTGCTCACTTTCCTCCCGGCCGAGATGAAACCGCTCGCGGGCGGCGGCAAGGGCGTGGTGATCATGGGCTTGGCGGAAGGCTGCGCACTGGCGGCAGTCAGCGTAATCAGCGAACCCAAAGTAACAGTGATCGCCTCCAACGGCAGCCGCGAACAAACAATGAAGCTGTCGGACAATGACCTGCAAAACCATTTCGGCAAACGCGCGCGCATGGGCCGCGCACTGGCACTGAAAGGGAAGTTCGTCGTTACGCAACTGAAACCGTGAGCATCGATGCCAGTTTGCGCCATGCCCGCGCATTGTCCCGGCTGTCCGGCGCCTGTGCGGTAGTGAAGCGCGCCATCCGGGCATGTTCTTCCGGCGCGACGGGCTGTTGCACGGCCTGCAATTTTTCCAGTACCGCCACATCGGCTTCCGATGCGTCGCCGCGCCGGCGGCGGAGACGCCGACGCAATGCGCTGTCGGCGGCATGCAGACTGGCGATGGCGAACGGCACGGCCAATTCCCGCGCAAGATTGCGGAACTGCCCGCGTTCGGCGTATTGCAGGAACGCGGCATCGACGATCACGACATAACCCGCCTGCAACATCTCCCGCGCCAGTTGATACAGGCGCGCATAGGTTTGCCCGGTCGCCGCCGCGTTATAGATGTCACCGCGACTGCGCTCGCTCGCCTGCAAACCATGCAAGCGTTTGCGCTCGACATCGGAACGGATACGCACGGCGCCCATCTGCTCGATCAGGTACTGCGCGAAAGTCGTCTTGCCCGACCCCGGCAGTCCGTGCGTGATGATGAGCGCGGGATGACGGTCGTTCAGGCAACGTTGCGCCAGCGTGAGGTGATCGCGGCAGGACGCCATTTCTGTCTGTTGCGTGTGTCGGCTGGTGCCTGCCTGTCCGGCGCGGATGGCGCTGACCTTGGCGCGCACGGTGGCACGGTAGGCGAGATAGGCGCGCAGCACGGCGATGCCGGCATAATCGCCGGTGATTTCGAGATATGCATTCAGCAGCCGCCATGCGTATGCAGGATGACCGCGATACAGCAAGTCCATCATGGCGAAAGCGATCTCGTCCATCACGTCGATCCAGCGCAGGGCGGGATCAAATTCGATGCCGTCGAACGGCACCGGCACATCGTCGATCAGGGCAATGTTACCCAGATGCAGGTCGCCGTGGCATTCGCGCACGAATCCCTGCGCGCGGCGCGCGGCAAAAATTTCGGCGCAGGCGGCAAACTCGGTTTCCGTCGCGCGCGCCAGCGCCGCCAGGGTTTGCCCGTCGGCCGTTGCATGCAGCAAGGGGCGCAACTGTTCGATGTTCTGCTGCGCGATTCGTCCTATCGACCCGGCAGTGCCATAAACCGAATCCACCGGCACAGATGGCAGGCGCGCATGGAAATCGGCAAGGCTGGCAGCCAGCGCATCGATGTGGCGCGGCAACACCTTGCCTCGCGCCAATAATCCGTCCAGCAAATCCGCCGCGCCAAAACGCTTCATCCTGACCGCATATTCAAACGCCGGCACGCTGCCGAAGCGCGGCGCATCCAGAGCGCCGCCGATGGCAACGACATCGAGGTACAAGTCTGGCGCGGTGCGCCGGTTGAGTCTGATTTCTTCCGCGCAATAATGCTTGCGCGCGGCCAGCGTGGTGTAATCGAGAAAGCCGAGATTGACCGCCTTCTTGATCTTGTAGGCGAACGGCCCCGCCAGCACGACCCACGAGATGTGCGTCTCGATCACGCGGATGTTTTTTGCGGCATGCGAGTACAGCCGCGGATGGCGCAGGGCGCGGATGAGACGAAGCTGATCGTGGTAGCCGTTCATCGCGCGCCCCATCGCAAGCCACCCGCTTTTTGTAGGTCGGGTTTGTGCGTGTGTTGTTGGGGCTTTAGCCCCTTACAACCACGGCCTGCCCCTTGCGGGTGCAACCCGACAGATTCGAGAGTGGCTGTATTGGTCTGTCGGGTTGAAACCCGACCTACAAAACCCGATGAACGTTGCGCTTTCACTCGAAATCACCCCACGCGCTCTTGCGCGACGGACGACCGCCTTCCACCATGCGCTCGATCTCGCGCCGGTCGCGCTTGGTCGGTCTGCCCTTGAGATCCGACTGCGGCAGCAGCTTGTTCTGTTCCGCCTGCAACATGCGCCGCCGTTTGCTCGCGTCGGTCTCGCGGTACAGTTTCTGCGCCACCGGCGCCGGGCCGCGCTTGCCCGACAGGCCGAGCACTTCGACTTCATGCTGGTATGGTCCGAGGCGGATGACCAGCACGTCGCCCGCGCCGACGGTCTTGGCCTGCTTGATGCGCGCCCCGTCCATGGTGACTTTGCCGCTCTCGACCGCCTCCGCCGCCAGGCTGCGCGTCTTGAAGAAGCGTGCCGCCCACAGCCATTTGTCGATGCGGAGTTTTTCGGCGGGTTCGTTCATGTTTCATCCGGAAGAAATTCGGCCGGAACCTTATCGCGGTTCGCGCATCCGATGTGGCGGATTGTGTGGCAGTCTGACGGGTGCGTCAAACCGTTACCCCATTGCGCAAGCATACCCGATAGAATCTGTTCAAGCATGACCCTTAAAAACTCAATTGGCCACAGAGAACACAGAGATCACAGAGGAAAAACAAACGGCTATTGCAAAATTGCGCTTCACCTTTTGGGTGAGCCGGCCAAACGAGGAAAAACCATTGCTGTCTCTGTGTTCTCTGTGAACTCTGTGGCTTGAATTAAGGTTTTAGAATAAAACTCCCTGCGAAAGCCCCGACCATGAATGACGAAACCTCCCCGCGCCTATCGCCCACGTTAAATCCTGCCGCGCCCGGAAAACGGCGCAAAACGCCGATTGCGCTGGGCGCACTCGTTCTGCTACTGGCCGGGTGGCTGGCGCTCTCTTCCAACAGCAACAACGGCGCGCGCTATATAACCGAAGCGATCAGCCCCGGCGATCTGGCCGTGACAGTTTCCGCCATCGGCAAGCTGTATCCGACCAACCAGGTGGATGTCGGCAGCGAGCTCTCCGGCATCGTGGAAAAAGTTTTCGTGGAAGAGAACGACCGGATCAGGCGCGGCCGGGTGCTGGCGCGTCTCGACCTGTCGCGCCTGAATGACCAGGTGCTCAAGTCTCAATCGGCGCTGCTGGCCGCCGGGGCGCAAGTGGCGCAGATGCAGGCGACGGTAAAGGAATCCCGCACCACGCTGGCGCGCTTGCGCCGCCTGTCCGAACTTTCCGGCGGCACGATGCCGTCGCCGAGCGATCTGGATGCGGCTGAAGCGGCGGCAATGCGCGCCGAAGCGAACGAGGCGAATGCGCGCGCGGTCGCGGCGCAGGCTGCCGCCACCCTGCGCTCCGACCAGACCAACCTGTCCAAAGCCTCGATCCGCTCGCCCATCGACGGCATCGTGCTGACGCGCAAGATCGAACCGGGGCAGACGGTGGCCGCCTCGTTGCAGGCGCCGGTGCTGTTCACGCTGGCCGAAGACCTGGCGCGCATGAAGTTGCAGGTGGATGTGGACGAAGCCGACGTAAGCCAGGTCAAGCCGGGGCAGGCCGCGTATTTTACCGTCGATGCCTGGCCGGGGCGGAAATATCCGGCGGAGATCGAGCGCGTGGGGTTCGGCGCGCAGACCACGGAAGGCGTGGTGACCTACAAGACCCTGCTCAATGTGGCCAACGACGATTTGAGCCTGCGCCCCGGCATGACCCCCACGGCGGAGATCGCAACGGCCAACCTCTCCAGCGCGCTGCTGGTGCCGAACGCCGCGTTGCGCTTCACGCCGACGACGGCAAAGTCAATGCCTTCCGGCGGTTTTGTCGCCAGCCTGATGCCGCGCCGCCCGGCGCCGTCCAAGCAGGTCAAGGAAAGCACTGCCGCCCACAGCGCCGCGCGCACGGTCTGGATCATGCAGGATGACAAGCCGACGCCGGTCGAGATCCGCATCGGCCTGTCCGACGGGCGCTACACGCAAGTCGTGAGCGGCGATCTGCAAGCGGGACAGGTCGTCATCACCGGCGCACAGAAATCTTCGCAATGAACGACACCCCGCACAGCGCCGAAGCGGATGCGCTGATCCGGCTTTCCGCCATTACCAAGACCTACGGCCACGGACAGGCTGCGCTCCAGGCATTGAGTGGTGTCGATCTGGTCATCCGCCCGGGCGAGTTCGTCGCCATCATGGGTGCCAGCGGTTCCGGCAAATCGACCGCGATGAACATCCTCGGCTGCCTCGACGCGCCGACCTCCGGCGCCTACCTGTTCGAGGGCGTGCACGTGGAGAAGCTGTCGCGCGACCAGCGCGCGCTGCTGCGGCGCAATCATTTCGGCTTCGTGTTCCAAGGATTCAACCTGCTGGCGCGCACTACGGCGCAGGAGAACGTCGAACTGCCGCTGCTGTATCGCGGCGAATCGGCCGCAGCGCGCCACGAACTGGCGCTGGGCGCGCTGCGCTCGGTCGGTCTGGAAGACTGGGCGCACCACACCTCGTCCGAACTATCCGGCGGGCAGCAACAGCGCGTCGCCATCGCCCGCGCCATCGTGACCAATCCGAAAGTTCTGCTGGCCGACGAGCCGACCGGCAACCTGGATTCCAAACGCGGCCACGAAATCATGGAGCTGCTGGTCGGCATGAACCGGGAGCGCGGCATCACCATCCTGATGGTGACGCACGAATCCGACATCGCCGCTTATGCCCAACGCATCGTGCATTTCGTCGATGGCCGGATCGTGCGCGACGATGCGACGCTCATGACGCAGGCCACCCCAAATGATTAATCGTCTGCATCATGAGCATTCCCTCCCTTGCAGGGCGCGTTTCGGCATAGCCGAAACCGCTCGCAAGGCGTGGAGCATGCTCCACGAAACCCCTTGTTCGCCCCCCGTCCCCCCTCTCCCGGCGGGCGAGGGGTACTGTGCGTCGCTGCGCGGGATTCACTTTGATGGGGGTGCGGCATGATGGGATGGACGACCCTGCTGCTGGCCTTGCGCGAGATCCGGCGCAACCTGATGCGCTCTTTCCTCACCGTGCTCGGCATCGTCATCGGCGTCGCCGCCGTGGTCACCATGGTCACGCTGGGCAACGGCGCGACGCAATCCGTGTCGGACCAGATCAGC
>Ga0210027_1004485_pt1 | contig 10649 bp, 6 predicted proteins | sample CryGeymeta201510_FD_183978 | JGI IMG/M metagenome (GOLD analysis project Ga0210027, IMG submission 183978) | Groundwater microbial communities from Crystal Geyser aquifers in Utah, USA - Crystal Geyser metaG 2015-10 (SPAdes) (version 2) | ecosystem: Environmental > Aquatic > Deep subsurface >...
ATAGAGCGTTTCGGTAATAAGTGTCGATTTTCCAGATCCTGACACCCCCGTTATCGCTATCATATTTCCGAGGGGTAGTCTTAGGTCCACATTCTTTAGATTGAACTGAGTCGCCCCATGCAGTTCAATCCACCCACGCTCAGTAACGAGCTTCCTTTTATTCGTGGGAATTTCCTTCGTTCCGAATAGGTATGCGCCAGTTAGTGATTTGCCGTTTTTCTCTATTTCTTTCAAAGTCCCCGCAACTACTAAATGCCCACCCTCTTTTCCTGCCTTGGGGCCAAGTTCAATCATATAGTCGGCATTTTCAATAGTCTCTTTATCATGTTCTACGATGACAACTGTATTTCCAATGTCACGTAAATGCTTTAACGTTTGAATAAGTGCATCAACATCTCGTGGGTGTAAACCAATTGATGGCTCATCAAGTACGTATAATACCCCGGTGAGTCCACTCCCAATTTGAGATGCAAGGCGTATGCGTTGTAGCTCACCTCCTGATAATGTTTTTGCCGCTCTGCTTAATGTTAAATAAGCCAGACCAACATTAGACAAAAACGATACTCTTGTGCCGATTTCCTTGAGGATGAGAGAGCCAACCTCCTTCTCATACCTGTTGAGTTTTGAGGGAAGTTTTTCCATTATGTATGGCCTCAGGTTGCTTATCGAGTCGTCACACATATCCATAATATTTTTTTCATCAATCGTTACGGCAAGTACTTCTGGTTTTAGTCTTCTTCCTTTGCATTTGTCACATTGCTCTTCCCGCATATAACGGCCAACTTCTACTTCATCCGCCCCAGTTTGCGATTCAAAAAATCGCTTTTCAAATTCGGGAACAAGCCCAAGAAATTTTTCGTGGATTGTCGTATCCTTCCCAAATCTGTTTTTGCCCACCACACGATACACCGTCTCACATCCATACAAAAGTAGTTTCATCGCCCTCTCATCAACTTCGCTCAAGGGCTTATTCATATCAATTCCCTCCTCTTCACAGAATTGTTTGAGAAGACGAATAAACCACGTGTCCTGAAAGTAAACCTTGTTGAACGGCAAAATACCGCCTTCATTGATACTTAATTTTTTGTTGATTATTTGGTCTGGATCTATTTTATAGATAGTTCCCAGTCCCTTGCATTTTTCACATGCCCCCAGGGGCGAATTGAATGAAAACATCCGAGGCTCAATTGAAGGAAGGGAAAGATTGCAGTTGGGGCAGGAAAAATTCTCCGAGAATAACGTATCCTTTTGCCCCCGAAGGATCACTAGTCCATCAGATAAAGCAAGTGATTGTTCTGAACTTGCTGTTATACGAGAACGAAGGTTTGCTATGTAAATAGTGTCTTTTATTTCTTTCTGTGTCAAATTAAACGATTCAATGACAACTTCAATGGAATGTTTATTCGTTTTCAGCAAATTAATATCGTCCTTTTGAAGGTCAAATTCTTTTTTATCAACAAAGACTTTCGAATACCCCTTTGTTCTGATGTTGTCAAAAAGGTCCTTAAATTCTCCTTTTTTTTGTCGCACTATTGGGGATAAGAGGAGAAAAGCATGAGGTTTAGATTTATCCATCAAAACATCTGCTGTTGAGGTTTTTATAATCCTATCCACTATTTCATCAAGACTGAGTTTCGTTATTTCCAAATGACAATGGGGACAATGCGGATGGCCAATACGCGCAAACAACAAGCGAAGATAGTCAAATACTTCGGTTATGGTTCCTACTGTGGAGCGAGGATTGTGAGATGGGCTTTTTTGGTCAATAGAAATGGCGGGTGAAAGGCCCTCGATCAAATCAACATCGGGCTTTTCCATAATTCCCAAAAATTGACGAGCATATGCTGAAAGCGATTCCACATAACGCCTTTGACCTTCTGCATATAATGTATCGAAAGCCAAGGATGATTTTCCTGAGCCTGAAACGCCAGTTATGATAACCAGCTTGTTCTTTGGGATGGTAACGTCAATATTTTTTAAGTTGTGTTGTCGGGCGCCCTTTATTGTTATTTGATCCATAGTTCTTATATAGTTATAAATTCAAGCTCCAAATTCAATAATACAAGAGGTGAACTTTCTTGAATTTGAATTTGGTATTTGAATTTATTTTAATTCGTGAATTTTATCACGAATTAAAATTGCCGCCTCGAAATTCATATCCTCTGCTGCTCGTTTCATCTCTTTTTGTAACCTTTTTATTGTTTTTTTTCTATCAAACGGGGTCATACCATCAGACTTGATATTGACAATATATTCTTGATACTTCCCCTTAATTGGTTCATTGAGCATTTCTAAATCTGTCTCTTTTTCGATTATCCGTTCCCGTATTGGTTTATAAATGGTTGTAGGTGTTATGTTGTTTTTCGTGTTATAGGCAACCTGATACTTTCGTCGTCTCGTGATTTCATTAATGGCCTCTTTTATGGAATTTGTTTCTGTATCAGCATACATTAATACTTCTCCCCCCACGTTTCTGGCTGCGCGACCCATTGTTTGGATAAGTGCCGTTTTAGAACGCAGGAAGCCCTCCTTATCAGCGTCCAATATGGCAACGAGACTCACTTCAGGCAAGTCAATGCCTTCCCGAAGTAAATTTACTCCAATGAGCACATCATATTCGTGTTTTCGCAGACTATCCAAAATGTCAGAACGTTCAAGTGTCTCAATATCTGAGTGTAGATACGTCGCCTTTATTCCTTTATCCTTTAAATAGGAAGTCAAATCTTCTGCTATTCGTTTTGTCAGTGTCGTTACAAGGATTTTTCCTTTTGAATCCTTCTTCACCCTCTTTTGAATTTCAATCACTAAATCCTCCACTTCATTTTTTGAAGGCCGTACGATGATTTCTGGATCCACAATTCCCGTCGGTCTCACCAATTGTTGCACAATACCACCGTGGCTCAACTCCCATTCATTCGGGGTTGCAGAAGTATAGATAATATGGGGGGGTATTTTGTAGAACTCATCAAACCTCATGGGTCTGTTGTCGTACGATGCCCTTAACCTGAAACCGAAATCAATCAACATCTTCTTACGAGCAAAGTCACCGTTAAACATTCCCCTTATTTGCGAGACGGACATATGTGATTCATCTATGACCACCAAAAACTTGTCCCCATATGCTTGTCTAAAGTAATGGAGAAGTGAATAAGGTGGATCGCCTTCTTTTCTGCCATCAAAATAGCGTGAATAGTTTTCAATACCATTCACATATCCTATTTCCTTTATCATCTCCAGATCATGAGTAACTCTCTGTTTCAAACGCTGTGCTTCAACCAAATGACCGGCCTTCTTGTGCAATTCAACTTCAAACTCCAGGTCTTTTCGTATTTGTTTCTCGGCTTCAACTATAGTTTTTGGATCAGCCATAAAATGCTTAGCTGGGAAAATTACCAATTGGTTTTGGTTTGAATTTGAATTTGTTGTCCAAAGGGCAATCGACCTTTGGTCGAGAGCTTGAATTTCCCTCCCCGTCAATGGATCAAATTTAGTTATTGAGGTTGTCAGACCATTTTCATACGTAACTCTATAACCAACATCCTCATAGGCAGGATAGATATCTATACTGTTTCCCCGTTGTCTAAATGTTCCTCTCTTAAAATCAAATTCACTGCGGTCATATTGCAACTGAGCCAATCGGAACTGCACATCATGCAAATCAAACGGTACTCCAACCCTCAAATCAAGAATATATTTTCCGTAATCAAGGGGGGAGCCGATATTATAAATACATGAGACTGAAGCAACAACGATTACGTCCTTTCGGGTGAGGATATTCGTGGTAGATTGAAGCCTGAGTTTGTCGATTTGTTCGTTTATTTGCGCTTCTTTTTCGATATATGTGTCGCTTGCCGGTAAATACGCTTCGGGTTGATAGAAATCATAGTAGGAGACGAAATAAGAAACTCCATTGGTCGGGAAGAACTCCCTCATTTCCTGGTATATCTGCCCTGCAAGTGTCTTGTTATGGGATATGACCAAGGTTGGCATCTGGAGTTTTTGAATCACGTTCGCAATGGTAAATGTCTTTCCTGATCCTGTTACACCTAGGAGCACCTGATTTTTCTTCCCCGATTCCACTCCATGTACCAACTCCTCAATGGCTTCCGGTTGATCCCCTGTTGGCAAAAATGGTGATTTGAGTACAAACATAATAAAATAATCGAACCAATAATTGTACCATAGAAACTGATACGCAGTCAATATGAGTATTGATAAAGTAGACTTATCTTGGATTTGAATTTGGAATTTGAATTTATTATGGCATAATAAGGGATGGAAATAATTAAATACATGTTCGACTTTATTCTTCATATCGATACCCATTTAGGTCAAATAATAGCGGCGTATGGAGTAATGACATACGCTATCTTATTTCTTATTATCTTCATGGAAACGGGTCTTGTCTTTACCCCTTTTCTTCCGGGGGATTCTTTGCTGTTTGCCGCAGGGGCATTCGCAGCCTTGGGTTCTCTCAATATTGCGCTCCTCCTTTTCCTCCTCTTTTTGGCAGCTGTCCTAGGAGATACGGCAAATTATTGGATTGGCCATTTTTTTGGAAAGCAGATTATTGCACACCCTAAAATACCTATAGATGAGGAACATATCAAGGAAACTCAGAAGTTTTACAAGAAGCACGGAGGGAAAACCATAATCATGGCCCGTTTTATACCGCTTATCCGTACATTTGCCCCATTTGTTGCAGGTATCGGAACAATGGATTATGTCCAGTTCCTTACATTTAATATAATCGGGGCTGCTCTCTGGGTTGCGGTAGCAACACTTGCGGGGTTTTTCTTCGGCAATATCCCATTCGTACGTGAAAACTTTTCACTCGTAATCATTGGAGTTGTTATCATATCTGTTATTCCTGTTTTTTATGAAATCATATCGAAAAAACTTAAAAAGAACACCATATAAAATCGGAGTGTCCTGTGCATTTGAGTCATCTGGAGCCTGTTTGAGCACTCGAATTACCTTGTGCGAGTTCTCCAGATGCGAAAAGACATAGGACACGGAGATATTTTTATAAACAATTTATGCTTTATCTCGTTGGCACTCCCATCGGCAATCTCCAAGACCTTTCTCTTCGACAGGCCAAAACAATTCTTACTGCAGATGTTATTCTTGCAGAAGATACACGCAGTGCAGAAACTCTTATTTCTGCAGCAGAACGATTGTTCACCATGGAGCGAAATCATCAGGCTAAAGTTATTTCCTATTATAAAGAACGGGAGTTTGAAAAACTCCCCTATATATTGGAGCTTCTCGCAGAAGGAAAAAATATCGCTCTTATTTCCGAGGCTGGAATGCCTCTTATTTCAGACCCGGGAGGTCTGCTTGCCTCCCATTGCAGGAAAAAAAATATTCCCTTCACGGTAATTCCTGGCCCCAGTAGCGTCACAACAGCCCTTGCATTGGCAGGCACAACGGCACATACATGGACATATCTTGGATTTCTCCCAAGAAAAGAAAATGAATTAAGAAAACTTATTGGAAAGATGAAACAAGTCCCTTCGTTTGGAAAAAATGACCATGTCTTTATTGCTTTTGAATCTCCGGAACGATTTGTTGATACCATGAAAGTGCTTGCCAGGACAAATCCAACAGCGAGTATTACTGTCTGTAGAGAAATGACAAAAATGTATGAGGAAGTACTTACCGGGACTCCTGCGGAGTTGGCAAAAAATAAACTCCGAGGAGAACTTGTTTTAATCATCTCCCTATAAAAGAATTTTTCCATTTGGTAAAACACGGCTAGACATCTATTCTTTTTCCGCTACAATAGTGCTTATTATGGCACATCTAGCCAAGGTATTTTTCGCCTGTCTCTTTAGACTTATAGGTAACAAAAACTGGGGACGAAGAAATATAAAATACTTTTTATCCTATTGCCGCTATGCAATGAAATATATAGTCTACTGGAAACTCCTCAAAATCCCCCTTCACTCAGAGACAATTCTCAAGTATAAACTTCATTTTTTCCACTACTCCATTTTTCTCTCCTTATTTGAAGATATGTTTCTGAATGATGAGTACTATGTAAAACTTCCAAGGAACCCCCATATTATTGATTTGGGGAGTGAAGTTGGAATATCTGTAAGTTATTTCAAATCCATCTACCCAAATGCTCGAATCGAAGCTTTTGAACCGGATCCCGTTTCATACAAATTACTCACAAAAAACATTGAGGATAATGCCATAAAGAAGGTTACGACCTACAACGTGGCTCTTGCCAATAAAGTTGGTTTAATGTCATTCTATATTGATCCATCAGTTGAGGGTTCCCTTACCATGAGTCTTTTTGAAAAACGACAGAAAAAAAGAATAGCGGTAAAAGTCGATCGATTATCTCACTACATTAAGCAGAGGGTTGATTTACTGAAAATGGATATTGAGGGAGCAGAGTTTGATGTTTTATCCGATCTTTCCCATTCAAAGAAGATTTCCCTTGTCGACACTATGATAATAGAATATCACCATCATATTGATGTGAAGAAAAACAACTTGTCACGCCTTCTTGCCCTTTTGGAAAAGAATGGATTTGGGTATCAGCTTGAAGCAAAATATCCTTTCCCCTTTAAGAAGCAAATATATCAAGATTGTCTTATCTTCGCCTACAGAGAATAATACTTGTAATCCACCCCCTTTTTTATGTATATTGATAGTATATGAGAAAAAAACATATTGTCTGGTTTGAAGAGGTAACTAAGGATGATGTCGATTTGGTTGGGGGTAAAGGGGCAAATTTAGGAGAGATGACAAGAGCTCATCTCCCCATACCCTATGGTTTTGTCGTAACTGCCGAAGCATACTATGAATTTATCACCTCAGCAAAACTTCAAAAGCAAATTGAAGATACTATTTCCATAGTGAATTTTGAAAGCCCTCGTGAGCTTGCTCAGGCCTCTGAGCACATCCAAGGTCTCATATTAAAGGCCTCTATTCCAAACTCACTCGTCAATGAGATTCTGCATTTTTATGACAACCTCGTCATGAAGGAAGAACAATATTTTTCTCAGGAAAGCACCATGCTCAAGAAAACACTGAAACGATTTTCTTCTATGTATTCTCTTCCTCTTGTTGCGGTGCGTTCATCCGCTACTGCAGAGGATTTGCCTACGGCTTCCTTTGCAGGTCAACAGGAAACCTATCTCAATGTCAAAGGAGACCATCAACTCATTAAACATATCAAGATGTGTTGGGCATCGCTTTTTACGGAGCGCGCTCTCTACTACCGCCATACTCAGGGATTTGATCACTTCAAAGTAGGGCTTGCCGCAGTCATTCAGCGTATGGTCCAGTCCGATAAATCGGGAATAGCCTTCAGCATCGATCCCGTAACGAATGATAAAACAAAAATGGTCATTGAAGCTATTTTTGGGTTAGGGGAATATATTGTACAGGGCAAAGTTACTCCGGACCACTATGAGGTTGATAAGCGTTCCTTTGTTATTTTAAATAAGTCGCTCGCGTACCAAAATGTAAAATACATTAAGTCCGGCACAAAAAATATTGAGGTGAAATTATCAAAAAGGGAAGGCTCGCTCCAAAAATTATCAGAGCAAGAGCTTACGGCAGTCGCACTCCTCGTAAAGGACATTGAGAATCATTATTATTTTCCCCAGGATATAGAATGGGCAGTAGAAAATAAACGAGTATTCATCGTACAATCTCGGCCCATTACTACAATGAATGCGGTTTCGAAAAAACAAACGGGAGACGTATTGTCTAGTACCTTGCCTCTTGTAAGTGGATCACCCGCTTCTCCCGGAATCGGTATAGGACCCGTAGTGACAATCAGGTCGCCTAAGGAAATAGGATTAGTCAAGAAGGGCGATGTTCTTGTCGCTCCCCAAACAAATCCCGATTACGTTCCCGCAATGAAGAAGGCAATTGCGATCGTCACTGAAAAAGGTGGTCGAACCTCCCATGCGGCTATCGTATCGAGAGAGTTAGGTATTCCTGCTGTTGTAGGTGCTGAAGGCGCAACAAGAATTCTTAAAAATGAAAGCATCGTATCGGTAAACGGGTCAAGTGGGGAAATTTTCAAGGGAAGCATTCTTTCGGCTGCGCATAAACATGATGTGGAGGTTATCAGAACAAGAAATGCAAAGATGAGATTAAAGACAGTTACAAAAGTATACGTGAATTTGGCTGAACCGGAAAAGGCAGCGGAAGTAGCTAAACATGATACCGATGGCATTGGACTTTTAAGAGCCGAATTTATGATTGCCGAGATTGGCACACATCCAAAAGAATATATCAAAGAAAAGAAAGAACATATATTTGTACAGAAATTGACTGATAATTTACTCAAATTCGTCAAACCCTTTAATCCGCGTCAAGTTATCTATAGGGCAACTGATTTCAAAACGAATGAATATCGCCACCTGAAGGGGGGAGCTCGGTATGAGCCGCATGAAGAAAATCCCATGATTGGGTATCGAGGTGCTTCGCGTTATATAAATGACCCGTATGAATTCTATTTAGAGTTGAAGGCGATAAAGAATATTTGGGAAATGGGATATCATAATTTGCACCTTATGATCCCTTTTGTGCGGGTTCCCTGGGAACTGATAAAGATAAAAGAAATCGTTCGAAAGTCAGGGCTTCTCGACTACCCTGACTTTAAGCTGTGGATTATGGTAGAGGTTCCCTATTGTGCGCTTAATCTAGAGGAATTTCTCAAAGTGGGTATCCAAGGAGTCTCCATCGGTACTAATGACCTCACTATGATGTTGTTGGGAGTGGATCGTGATAATGAACATGTTTCAAATATCTATGATGAACGAAATCCCATGATTGTCCAAATTCTAGAATACATTGTTACCACCGCGGTAAAATACGGAGTAACGGCATCCATCTGCGGACAGGCTGCCTCTGATTTCCCCGATATAGTGCAGCGATTGGTAAAGGCTGGCATCACCAGTGTATCGGTAAACCCCGATGCGATTGAAAGAACAAGGGAGTTAATCCATTCCATTGAGAAAAAACAGTTTGAAAGTCTCAAAAAATAATGTATGTCCCTGATCAAATCTCTATTTGCGTACGAAATAATAGACTCGCGGGGCTATCCCACCATTGAAGCCCAGTTAGTTCTTGATAGTGGGATGTCTGTTGTGACGTCTGTCCCTGGGTCACAGGGCAATTATCCCAATGAACCTAATGATGTGCGAGATGAAGATACGTTGCGTTTTTTTGGAAAGGGAGTTCTCCATGCGGTTTCCTACATCAATGATCTAATTGCTCCAAAACTCAAAGGTGTCAATCCATGTAAGTTGCAGGAAATAGATGACTGGCTGATCAAAGCGGATGGAACCAAGAATAAAAGCAGATTGGGTACCAATACGCTCCTCACTATATCCCAACTTATTGCCAAAGCTGGTGCGGTTGACCTACAGATCCCTCTTTTTAAACATCTCAATTCAGTATATTCCACGAGCTATAAATCTGAGATAGTTATTGACAAAGTTCCTACGCCCATATTCAACATGATAAATGGTGGAAAGCATGCAAATACGCCAATGGATTTTCAGGAGTTTCAAATAATACCCTCCTCATCCTTCTCATTCGGGTTAGCATATCAGAAAGCAATAGAGTTATATTCTGAACTGAAGAAAGTCCTTGAGTATAGAAATGCGACTACGGCGGTGGGTGAAGAAGGCGGTTTCAGCCCTAATCTTACGACTAATATTGACGCCCTTGAGATACTGAATGAGGCGGTTTCCCAGGTTAAAATGAAGGTGGGGCTCGACATGTTTTTGGGAATTGACTTTGCCTCCTCCTTTTTTTCAAAGAAAGGCCTCTATACCATAAAAGACAAACCCCATTCGCTCAAAAGCGAGGAGTATACAACCTTCATCAAATTTCTTTTGGAAAATTACTCAATTCTCTACATGGAAGATCCATTCGATGGAGAGGATTGGCCGAGTTGGAAAAAGCTCAATTCCTCCAAATCATCTACAGTATATATTGTGGGGGATGAACTCATTCGCATGAATAAGGATAGACTTGGGTACGCAATTAAGGAAAATAGCTGTACTTCTTTTATCGTCAAGCCAAATCAAATCGGCACCATTTCCGAGGTTTTTGAGATTGTTAATCTTGCCCGAACAAATTCTCTTACCTATATCGTTGCGGGGCGCAGGTCTGAGACCAACGATGATTTTATTGCAGACCTCGCGGTTGCTATTCAAGCAGAATTTGTCAAATTTGGAGCTCCTGTGCGAGGCGAACGAGTTGCAAAATATAATAGATTATGGAAAATTGAGAGGGATGAGCTGAAAATAAAGTAAGATTGATTTGCTTGATAGTCTTCTTTAAATACTTTATACTGCACTCATGATTGCTAAACTCACGGGAATTCTATCCGAATTTGACGAAAAATCCGCAGTTATAGATACTGCCTCAGGTGTAAGCTATGAGCTATTTATAACGCCCTCAGCACTTTCAAATAAACAGCTTGGCGATTCCCTTTCCGTTTACACCTACTTGCAAGTGAGAGATGATGCTCATATCCTATTTGGATTCGTGAGCAATGAAGAAAAACGCTTTTTTCATTTACTCATTTCTGTGCCTGGGGTAGGGCCAAAAACGGCATTCACCATTGCTTCCTATATTTCCTTTGAGCAAGCTGTTGAGGCGGT
>Ga0210027_1004490_pt1 | contig 10639 bp, 9 predicted proteins | sample CryGeymeta201510_FD_183978 | JGI IMG/M metagenome (GOLD analysis project Ga0210027, IMG submission 183978) | Groundwater microbial communities from Crystal Geyser aquifers in Utah, USA - Crystal Geyser metaG 2015-10 (SPAdes) (version 2) | ecosystem: Environmental > Aquatic > Deep subsurface >...
ATGCCGGACACGCCAATGCGAGAAAAAGTTTACCAAACGGTCGTTAAGCTGCTATACGCCAAAGAAAGCAAACAAATTTTAGAAGAACATTTAAGATATTTGATTAACAAATCGAATTGCCCGCATAGGCTGAAAATGATCGCTACAGAATTTCTCAGACACTTGCATCAATTCAGATCATACTTGCTTTATCCCGAATTAAATTTGCCAGCCACCACTAATTCAATCGAATCACTTAACAAAATTATTCGGACTCGCTGCAAACATTTGTGTACGCCAGAATCACTATTACTCAGAGTTAGAACCTTGCTGAAGATTAGAAAAACGGTAACTTGCAATCCCAAAATTTTCAACAATAATTAACTAACCATCCCTGATATGAAGAAAGATAATCAACAAATAAAAATGGGGAAAGAGTATGATCTTGACTATGAAAATAGATATTTTATGCAAAATGCCGAGGCAGCAATGAAAGGTGATTATGTTAGGGCATTGGTAGAATTTATAACCAATTGTGATGAAAGCTATAACCATTTAGAGGAGAATGGAAAAAAAATAAACGGAGAAATTCAGATTTCTATTGAAAGAAGAAGGGGAAATAAAAATTCTATTGTTAAAATATTGGATAAAGCAGAAGGGATGACTATGGAAGAAATGGTAATTAAATTAAAGAGAGTTGGTGGAATTACAAGTGGATTTTTAGAAACAAAAGGGGAGGCAAGACGTGGCCTTATGGGTAGAGGTGCTAAGGATTGTGTAGTTTTTGGGACTATAAAATATCAATCAATCAAGAATGGGCAATATTCTGAAATAGAAATTAAAAGGCCAGGTAAATTTATACCAATTTTAAGCAAAAAAGCTACAAATTTTGAAAGATTTAATACGGGTATAGAAAAAGGAAATGGCACTCTTGTTATGCAAGAAGTAGAGCCGAAATTCAAGATACCATCGCATGAATCTCTTGTAAAAAATCTTTGTAAATATTATAGTCTTAGAGATATCGCGTCAGATTCAAAAAGAAGTTTAATTCTCATAGATGTATGTAATAAAAGAAGAAAGAAGTTATCTTATGATTATCCTAAAGGCGAGATAGTATTTGATAATAAAATTAACATTCCAAGTTATCCTGAAGCAGAAACCCATTTAATTATTGAGAAATTATCTAATCGTATTAGTTGCGATAGCTCTTCACCTTACTGGGAAGGTGGAATTTTAGTTAGAAGTAAAAAAGCTATTCACGAAGTTACTTCATTATCAAAAAAAATTGAAAATAATCCGTATTTTGAATTTTATTTTGGTAAGGTAGTTTGTCCTTATATAGATGATCTTATGTCTGAATATGAAGAAATGGAGAAAAGTTCAGGTAAGCATTTAGATAAAAACCCTGATCGTATTATTCATCCGCTTAGAGATGGGCTAGTCAAAGATCATCCCTTTACAAAAGAATTATATGGTGAAATTGCAAAATGCTTGGAGGTTTTATTGAAAAATGATGAGGATAAGTCAAAACAAGAAACGAGAGAAATTGAAAATAAAAGAACTAAGGATAGATTTAAAAAACTTGCAAATGAGGCAAGTAAATTTATTAAAGACAATACGGTTGATATTAATATTGAAGATGAAAATTATCTTACGCCATCTGAAATAAAAACTGGGGGGATGGTTATTATTCCGGCGGGTTTAAAATTATTAATCAATGAAGAAAAGAAGGTTTATATTTATATCCGTCCGCTACTAGAGCAAAAAGAAAAACATGTGATTGTTATAAATAATTCAGATTTTATTAAATTAAACACTGAAATAATTGGTCTAGTCGATCGAGGTGACGGGATACTGGTAGGAGCTCTGGCCATTAAAGGTATGAAGGAAGGTTTCACAAAAATTAAATTAACCTGGGGAGAAATTCCTAAAGATTTATCCATTATAGTTATGTCTAAAAATGAACAGCCGCAAAATATTAAAGAATTTCAATTTGAAAAAGATAGCTATACTGTTAAAGAAGGAAAGAAAAAAAATATTAGAATATTTGTTCAATGGCCAGAATTTATACATGGTAGAGTCAAAATAAAAATTTCCATGGATGGGACAAACTTTTGTAAACTTCTTACTGAAAATATATTATTGGATTATGATCGTAAATTAAAAGATATTTTTGGAAGGAGATTAGCTACGGGAGTAGTCAAAATATTAGGGTTAAAAGCCGGAGGACCAGTTATTATTAGTGCTACTTTAAAGGGTAAGGAAATTCAAACAAAAATTAGGGTTGCACCCAGAAGAGAGTTTGGTAAAAATTTTGACATTAAAATTGCTGATGAAGATTTAGGCGACCAAAGAGCTCTTCTTATTGAAAATTTGATGAAAATTAATGGTCGGCATAAAAACATAAAAAGATATTTAGGTCCAGCACCAGATTTTATAGGGCAAAACAGTATTCACTTTCGTTTATTAATGGCCGAACTTATAGCTGACACAGTCGCCAGAAGAGTATTAGAGTTAAACGCCTCAAAACCAGAATATAAAGATATGGACGTAACTAGCTTTTACAGAAAGCATCGTGAATATATGAATAATTTTTTAGAAATAGCGCATAGAGTCCAAATACCTGATAATGAAATATAGCTTATATAATAATTTCACACTGCGGTCTCTGCCGCAGTCTACCTCTTAAGGGGGTTGTAGGGGGATATCCCCCTACACGCGTAAGCGTCTCGGTGGTACAATTGAGGCATTATGACAAACATCAATACGCCAATCTGGCATTGGTATCATAATGTCTCCGAGTGCCACTATCACATCCAAATTACGGTAAAATACAGAAAAGTGTTGCTGGACGAACAGGTACAAAAGGTAATTCGGGAAAGTTTGCAGGGGATAAAAGAACGCTATGCCGTTGAAATCAGCCATTACGGTTTTGATCAGAACCATCTGCATATTTTGACCCAATTTCTGCCAACGCACTCCGGCGGTCAAGTGATCAGATTGGTCAAGAGCATTTCCGCCAAAAAGGTATTCCAGCAAGTTCCAGAGATAAAGAAGGAACTTTGGGGCGGTGAATTTTGGACGGATGGCTACTACATCGCCACAGTCAGCGGGCGAGGCAACAAAAAAATCATTGAAAACTATATCATTAATCAAGGTCGGCAAGATGACGTCAGGCAACTAAAACTCTTTGATCTGTGAGTTTTAACGCCCTGCGGTCTCTGCCGCAGGGTAATTTACAAGAAATAATAAAATCAAAAACACCCCCCTTTTATCGGAGGTGTTTTTTATGTGAAGAAAGAAAAATAATACTTCTGGATTCCTGCCTACACAGGAATGACGAATAAGGAAATGGATTGTCATGGCTTCGCCAGATCTCGCGTAGCGATGATGAGGTCGGAGGCCGCAATGACAAATACAATCCCCCTAACCCCCTTTATCAAGGGGGGACTTAGCGTCTGAATCCGCCGCGGTCTCTGCCGTTGAAACGGGAACCGCCGCCGAACGAAGGCCGGCCGCCGCCGTAATCATTCATCTGCTGTTTGCCTTTTTCCTCTTTCCAAAGAGGCTCGTTGTCCGGTAGGCCTTTCATAGAGAGATTAACTCTACCCATTTCGTCTATTTCTATTACTTTAACTGATACTTCGTCGCCGATGTCAATAAAGTCTTCGGGTCGGCCAACGCGGTAAGGCGCTAATTCGCTAACGTGCACCATGCCGTCTTTATTAGGCGTTAACTGCACGAAGGCGCCGAAGTCCATCAGGCGCACGACCTTGCCTTTAAATATTTCGCCGACTTTAAAGTCGCGGATGATATTTTTTATCCAAGCTACGGCTTCTTCGCATTTAGCCGCGTCTGTGCCGCAGACCATGACCAAGCCGTCGTCATCAATATCTATGGAAACGCCGGTAGCGGCGATAATTTCATTAATGACTTTACCGCCCGTGCCGATAACTTCCCTGATGCGGTCCGGTTCAATATGAAAGCTGGTGATGCGCGGCGCGTAAGGCGATAAATCCGGCCGCGGCTTGTCTATGGTCTGATTCATGACTGCCAAAACTTCCAATTTGGCTTTTAAAGACTGGCTTAAAGTTTTGGCAATTATTTCATCGGTTAGTCCGTGGGTTTTGGTGTCCAATTGAATCGCGGTGATGCCGTCAGCCGTGCCAGTAATTTTAAAGTCCATGCCGCCGGCGCCGTCTTCCAAGTCCTGAATGTCGGTTAAAATTTCCCACTGGCTCATATCTTCGTTTGAGGCCAGGCCCATGGCGATGCCGGCCACGGCTTTTTTAATGGGCACGCCCGCGTCCATCAGCGACAAGCTGGAGCCGCAAGTCGCGGCCATGGAAGAGGAGCCGTTGGAACCCAAAGTTTCTGAAACCACGCGAATGGCATAAGGGAAATCTTCTTTAACGGGCAGAACTGGGGCCAAAGCTTTCTCCGCCAGAGCGCCGTGGCCGATTTCACGACGGCCGATGGCGCGCAGAGGTTTGACTTCGCCCACGGAAAATGGCGGGAAATTATAGTGATGCATGTAGCGCTTGGTGCCCACGCCCTCAATGCCTTCCAAGGATTGTTCCAGCCCGGGCGCGCCCAAGGTAACGATGGAAAGCACCTGGGTTTCGCCGCGGTTAAACAGGCCGGAGCCATGAATGCGCGGCAAAACGCCGGCTTCGGCGGACAGGGGCCTGATTTCGTCTAATTTCCGGCCGTCAATTCTTTTCTTTTCCTTTAAGATGGCGCGCGTAACTTCGGCTTCAACCGCTTGGTCCGCCAACTGGCTCGCGGCCTGGTGCCGCTTGTCTTTGCCCACGCCTTGGTCAAATAAATATTGGTCCAGGCCTTCTTTAATGGCCGAGACCGCGGTTTTGCGTTCGCCTTTGGTGTAATAGGTTTTGTCGAATAAAATTTTGGCGATGTTTTTATCAAGCCAGGCCTTGGCCAAAGCAAACACTTTTTCTCTTTCTTTTTCCGCTTCAATTTCATCCTGGCCGATTAGTTGCTTGGCCGGCGGTTTTTTTATGGTAGTAACATTGGCTTGCATTTTTTTAATCAGGTCAATGGCCGGTTTAAGCTGGCCTTGCCCGGCCCTAATGGCTTTAAGCGCGTCCGCTTCGGTTATTTCGTTGGCGTCGGCTTCAATCATAATAACTTTTTCCGCGGTTCCGGCCACGATCAAATCAAGGTCGGAAAGTTCGCGTTCGGCGTAAGTGGGGTTGAAAATAAATTTGCCGTCAACGCGCCCCGCCCTGACGCCGGCGATCGGGCCCTGCCAGTTCAAGCCGGCGATGGCCAAGGCGGCCGAGGCCGCGACCAAAGAAACGATGTCATGGTCGTTTTGCAGGTCGGCGGACAAGACGGAAATTATCACCTGCACGTCTTTTTTTGAATCCGCGCCGAAGAGCGGCCGGATGGCGCGGTCAATCATGCGGCCGGATAAAATCGCTTCGTCCGAGGGACGGCCTTCGCGCTTAATCCAGCGCGAGCCTTTAATAATGCCGGCGGCGTAAAGTTTTTCTTCAAACTCAACCATGAGCGGGAAGAAATCAATGCCTTCGCGCTCTTCTTTAGCCTCAACCACGGTCGCTAAAACAGAGGTGTCGCCGTACTGCACGGTCACGGCCGCGTCGGCTTGCTTAGCCAGTTTGCCGGTTTTAATGGTGAGAGGGCGGCCAAGCCACTCGGCAGAGAATGTTTGTTCATTCATACTTTTTTTCTGCTTGGCCAACAGATTGTAGGGCCGGAGTTTTGCTCGATAGCTCTAAATATCTATCGGTCAAGCGTTAACCCCGTTAAATACGCTTGCCCCGTGAAATCCCTTCGGGATGCGAAGCATATTTCACTGGGCGAGCGTAAATTTGCTACGCAAATTTATTTAACAGGGGTGAATTATCTTAATAAATATCTTTTATCTTCACTCAAATTGGTAAAGTCATCGGCTTCTTCAATCAGTTTGCCGGAGGCGGTCTGGCGGAAAGCCATGACTTCTACCAGGCAGCCCTTGGTGTTCTGCAGATAATTTACCAATGGCACATAATCGCCGTCGCCGGTTACCAAAACTACCACGTCTAATTTCTCCGCCAGTTTAATGGCGTCAACCGTAATACCCACGTCCCAATCGGCTTTTTTGGCGCCGCCGGCGAAAATCTGCAAGTCTTTCATTTTAACTTCAAAGCCTTGCTGGCTCAAGGCTTCAAAAAAAGCATTGCCTTCTTCGCTTTCGGTTTTGATGACATAAGCGGTGGCGCGAATTAATTTTCGGCCGGCCACGGCTTCTTTTAAAATTTCTTTAAAATTAACCCGGCGTTTAAAAAGATTCTTGGCGCTATGGTACATGTTGGAAACATCCACCAAAACGCCGACTCTTTGCTCCTTGTGTTTAATCATAAATTTTTATTCTTCATTATTTTGGTTATTTTTATTTTCTTCCTCGACCCGCTTTTCTTCCGCCAGCTCGGCCGCTTCGGCTTTGGCTTCCTGCTTGGCCAAGATTTCATCTTCAATTTTTTGCCTGGCCTCTTCGTCTTCAATCATTTTTTTGGCGATTTTCAGTTTTAAGATTTTCGCCAGCTCGTCAAAGGCCTTGGCATCCTCTTTCTGTAAATATTTTAATAAGCGCCGGCGCTCACTGACTTTTTTCAGTAAACCGCGGCGGGAAGAATGGTCATGCTTGTGCTTTTTTAAATGCTCGGTTAGCTGTTTGATTTCTTCGGTAAGAATCGCGATTTGCACTTGCGAAGAACCCGTATCAGTAGCGTGAATTTTAAATTTGTTAATGACTTTTTGTTTGGTTTTTTTGTCTAACATAATGCTTTCGCCCGCTCCGAGTGGGGGGAGACAAATCCCCGACCAAGAGCGGGTACGGTTATTTTTTAATAAATTATGAGCTTAGACTAACACAAATTGTAAAAAATGGCAAGGTGTCGTAAAATAATAGTATATGGATAAGATAATTAATCAATTTTTGGAATATTTAGAAGTGGAAAAAGGGTTGTCAACCAATACGACTGACAATTATAAGTTTTATTTGCGCCGTTTTGCCGATTTTGCTAAACAGGCGGGCGTGGCCAGCCCGGCTAAAATTAGTAAAGAATTAGTGCATCGCTATCGGTTGTGGCTTAATCGGTTGAAAAAAGGCGGGGAGGGCTTAAAGAAAAACACGCAAAATTACCATTTAATCGCTTTGCGCGGGTTTTTAAAATATTTGGTAAAAACCGACGTTAAATCGCTTGAACCGGAAAAAGTGGAACTGGCCAAACAAACGCCGCGGCAAGTGGATTTTTTGAAAGGCGTTGATTTGGAGCGAATTTTAGAGGCGCCGCTTAAGATTGATTTGCCCGACATCATCAGGCGGCGCGATAAAGCGATTTTGGAATTGTTTTTTTCCACTGGTTTGCGCGTCTCTGAATTATGCAAACTGAAAATTGAAAATATTAATTTAAAAAAAGATGAATTCACCGTGCGGGGCAAAGGCGCCAAACTGCGGGTGGTGTTTTTATCCGAGACGGCCAGGCGCTGGCTGGGAGATTATTTAAAAGTTAGACCGGACCTGAATCCTTATTTATTTGTCAGCCATGACAAAGCGGCGTCGGGACGCGATGAGCAAATCGGCCTGTCGCCCAGAAGCGTGCAACGCTTAGTGGAGAAATACGCCAAGGTCGCGGGCATCACCAAAGAAGTCACGCCGCATACTTTGCGCCACAGTTATGCCACCGATTTACTGATGAACGGCGCGGACATCAGGAGCGTGCAGGCCATGCTCGGGCACTCTTCAATCACCACCACGCAGGTTTATACGCATATTACCGACCAGCAACTCCGCGACGTGCATAAAGCGTTTCATGGGAGGAGGAGAAAATGATAATTGTCATTGCGAGCCTCGTACTCGAGGCGAAGCAATCTCCGTTAAAAATCTACGTACGTGCCGTTGAACCAGAGATTGCTTCGTCGCCTGCTGGCTCCTCGCAATGACAGTAATCCTTTTGACAACTTACATTTTTATCGTTAAGATTGGGTTATTGCCCAAAATTGGCAATTTTATTTTAGGCTCCCGTAGTTCAATGGACAGAACACCAGACTTCTAATCTGGATATGTAGGTTCGATTCCTACCGGGAGCACCAGTAAGGAAAAGTCAAATTTCGTTGGCTCGCCTCGCGGAGTTTATCCCGCTTTTGGCGGGACTCGGCGACTAATTCGTATTGGATTTTCGGGGCAAAAACTAATTGGCGGTTTCGCAAAATATGGTTCGAGCCGATGTTTTTCAGAAATGTTGGCATTTCGGATTTGTTTTGAGAGGTAAGCAGATTCGCGGCTTGATTCAAGGATTTTACGAACTCTGTGGATTCTATCGAAAGCGACTATCAATCGAGTATTAGAATTTATGAACGCGGAGATAAAATAGAAATACCAAAATTGGACAATGTGAAAATAAGCCACGATGGTAGTCCTGTTAATGAGATTTATTTTGAAAAATGAATTTTGCATTTTAATAATTTGCCGCCAAAGAAAAATTGGAAATTGTTAAATCTCGCGGCGAAGCCGCTCCGAATTCCCCCCGTTCACCCGCCTAAATTTTCTTTCAGAAAACTTTGGCGGGCAAGAATCCCGAAAAGCGGCGGAGCCGCACCGCTGAAAACCGCAAAAGAACCCGGAGAAAAACATCGGCTTGAACCATATTTTAATTTTGAGGGAAGAAAATTTTTTATAAATCTTAACTACAACCTTTATGATCATATTTTGGATAATCGTATTTATTATTTCATTAGCAGTGCTCGTAAAAGGTGCTGACTGGTTAATCACGAGTGCGGAAAAAATAGGACTCTCTCTTGGTTTATCGCCTTTTATCGTTGGCGTTACCATTGTTGGAGTCGGCACATCTTTCCCTGAACTCATTTCATCTTTCGTAGCGGTATTCAAAGGAGTGCCGGATGTTGTTGCCGCAAACGCGATAGGTTCAAATATCGCAAACATTTTACTTATTGTTGGTGTTTCTGCGGCCATTGGTAAACGACTTATAGTTACAAAGAGTTTAATAGACTTAGATCTTCCGCTTCTTGCTATTAGTACTGTTTTACTTTTGGGCATAGTGTGGGATAAACAAATTACTTTTGGTGAATCTATCCTGATGCTTGTTACTTACGGCATATATTTGCTTTATACAGTTTTGCATAAAGACACCGAGGATACAAGCGAAACAGCCGAGCTTTTACCGTCGCGACAAGAAAGAAGAAAACACATTGCCGCCCACAAGAAAGAAGAATTTACCCGTCCAAAACTTGTTGCGAAAGATTTCATACTCTTGATTGTTGGTATTCTCGGTTTAGTTTTTGGCGCAAAATATCTCATTGATGCGTTAGTGAATCTGTCCGCGATGCTGAACATTGCAACCGGAGTGATTGCAATCACTGCTGTCGCGGTCGGTACTTCTTTGCCTGAACTTCTGGTTTCCGCGAAGGCGGCTCTCCAAAAGAAATCAGAAATCGCCTTTGGAAATATTTTTGGTTCAAATGTTTTCAATGCTTTAGTTGTTATCGGCCTTCCAGGATTATTTCGCATTCTTCCGGTGGACAGCCAAACCTTTACAATTGGTGTTCCGACAATGGCTCTTGCCACGCTTCTTTTTGTTATTTCGGGTATTTCGAGAAGAATCCACATGTGGGAAGGTGCGTTTTATCTTTCGGTTTATGTTCTTTTCATTGCGAAACTTTTCAATTGGTTTTAATACCGCCAAAGAAAAACTTGAAATTGTCAGCGGTGCGGCTCCGCCGCCTTTCGGATTTTTCGCGGGGGGATTTCCTCGCCGCCGCAGGCGGCGAAATGCGTTCGGACTAATTCAAGAATACTGCACCAGTTGATTAATTTTTTAAAAGTTATATAATACAAGTACAATTTATATTTCAGGAAAGTCCTCGTGCGATTCGAGGCGCTGTGCCGCAACTGTAATGCCCTCCGGGGACAAGCCAGAATGCTGATAATTCAAATAATTCTTCGAGCAAAGAGGCAGATTGGCTGCTATTTATTACCCGCTCGAAGGCGGGTTTTTAAATTATGAAGACAAAGAATTTAGCCATAATTTTGTTTCTGCTAATCGTGCTGGTCGGTGGCTTAGCGGTTTTTTTATCTAAAGAAAAAAATCAGCCAGCGGCAAGTGAGCAGTCTGGAGCGACCGAAAAACAGGCTGAATCGTTAGATGATGAGCAGGCTGAAGCTGCGCCCGTCGCGTCGAAGCAAGTTGTTGAACTAGAAAAGGCGGAAACGCCGAAGCCGGTTAGCGCTCCGGCCGAAGAAAAAATTAACGCTGTAATGATAATTAGCGGCCTTAAACATGAAGCCGCGGTAAAGCCGGGCGGCTCGGCTTATGATTTAATGAATTTATTGAAAATGGAAAATAAAATAAATTTTTCCGGAAAAAATTACTCCGGCTTGGGATTTTTCGTTGAAGAAATCAACGGCCTGAAAAATAATCCATTGGGAGAAAATTGGGTTTATTATGTCAATGGCCAGCCCGCGCCAGTAGGCGTGTCTAATTATTCAATTAAAAATAATGATTTAATTGAATGGAAATACCTATAAATTAAATCAAGTGTTTAGATATTAGCGGATGTTTCAGTGGTTCATTACATTGATATCATATCAGCGCATCAGTCAAACAGCGGTAGG
>Ga0210027_1004493_pt1 | contig 10633 bp, 11 predicted proteins | sample CryGeymeta201510_FD_183978 | JGI IMG/M metagenome (GOLD analysis project Ga0210027, IMG submission 183978) | Groundwater microbial communities from Crystal Geyser aquifers in Utah, USA - Crystal Geyser metaG 2015-10 (SPAdes) (version 2) | ecosystem: Environmental > Aquatic > Deep subsurface >...
GAGGCAACGACGAAACGGATGATTTAGAAGTGGATTAAATTGCTAGACTTCCAGCGATGACCGCCACGCTCCTAGCCCACACCCCCATGATGGCCCAGTACCAATGGGCGACTTAATTTTCAGCTTTCACCATTGGCAAACGCTAAATTCAAATCACAAAGTAAAACCATCAGTCCCCCTTGAGTCCCCTTTGGACAAAGTAGCAAATGAGGGAATTTGACGGCACGTGATGCAGCCAAAATCACCACTGGCAAGCTAAATGAACCTCTGTGGACCCGCTATCGCTGCAGTACAGCCACACAGAATTTATGCCAGCACACCCAGTCCGTGCTTCTGGACTACTGCCAATAATTTGAGCGCCATGCCGCTGGGTTGTTTGCTGCCAGACTCCCACTTTTGAACTGTGGATTCGCTGGTATTGAGGTATCTCGCAAAAACAGGTTGACTGACATGCGCTTGTTCGCGAATGCGTTTAATTTGCGTCGGTTCCAGGGCTGTTGGCACAGCCAGGCAAGCTTCATCAAATTGACGCATCGTGGTCTGATCAATGGCGCCGACCTTTTGCAAGGCAGTTGCAGAGGCATGGATTGCAGCAAATGCATCACTCTTGAATTTCTGTTTTGTCGTCATGGCATATCTCTAAAACCCGTTCATCACCCGACTGGATTTGGTCAGCAGCAGGCTTTGACCCAGCGGCAATAGAGCAACAGCCTGTTGCACGAATTCTGCCTTCGGCCAATGTTCGTCAAAACTGTGCAGGTACAGCAGGTTGTGAAGTGAAATCCCCTTCATTTTGGCCATCCATTCAAAAAATGTATTGACATAGTAAATACAAAATGTAAAATTTTCCAATGGACGTGAACTATAGACTTAATGGCACTGACTTTGTCTGGGATGCACGCAAGGCGGCGGGCAACCCAGGCAAGCACGATGGCATCACCTTTGAACAAGCCGCCAGCGTTTTCTTTGACCCCCTGTTTCGGTTGGCAGATGCCGAACGCAACGCCGAGGCGCGCGATGCCATCATCGGCTTTGATGCCAGTGGGCGATTGCTGTTTGTTGTGCATATCCAGTTTGAGGATGCCTTTATCCGCATCATTTCGGCCCGCAAGGCCAGCCAAGACGAAAGGCGTAACCATGAGCATTTCTGAAACTTTGAGAACACGGCTGGCAAAAGACCGGCCCATGACCTCCATCACCCTGCGTATTCCTGTGGACGTGGTGGAATCGATGAAAACGATTGCCCCCCAACGCGGCTTTACCGGGTACCAAACGCTGCTCAAATCGTATTTGAGCGAAGGTTTGCGTCGAGACGAAGCGCAGTTTGCCTTCAGCGCGCAAGCGCGGCTGCTTGAGGTGTTAAAAAAACACGGCGTGCCGCAAGAGACACTCGACCAGGCCGCTCTGGAGTTACTGGCTGCGTAGCTGTGGGTGCCAGACCCGTGGTAGCGTGACATGGTGGCGCATGATCTCCTACAGCAATTCATCGATGGTCTTCATACCACACATGACAGCGCACAGGAATTCGCGGATGCGGCTGCAGGCGTCGTCGGCACACCAGAGTTCGTCGGTAATGGGGACGATGCCGTCGGCTAAACCAAAGAGGTATGTCGTGCATTTGAAGTTGCTAGACTTCAACCGATGACCGACATAGCAAAACAAATCACCCCCATGATGGCCCAACATGTGGGTTAGCCAGATTTCATAAGGCTTTCAAGCTATTTTTTATAAATTTGGCACCAATTTGGCACCAATTTGGCACCAAATATGGCGTAAATTTTCGGGGTTTATCCGCTCGGTTTGGCACCACCCCCATCACACTGCCTTTCAAGTTCATTTCGGTCGATTTAAACTACGAAAACGACTGCTAACTTGCCGCCAAATTCAGATCGTTAAAGTCTGAAAAACACCACACTTTCATACCATAGTGCATCAGACTTTTCGGCCATAAACCTATTGGCATGTAGACCCGCACTTGGCCACAAACAGTTAGATGATTTGATTGCCTGTGTGACAGGTCAAGACACTTATGTACAGTTCCCAGTTGCGACCAGTTTTGGGTCGCGTGGTTGGAACCCCTGTGACAGCAGCGTCAAGTGGTGCGCAAGCATCAAACCTGCCAAACCCCAAACTGTACGATGTTGGTGAAATCCAATTTATTGCATCTTGGTCAAAATCGAGGCTGCAACCACAATTTGGATATTTGGGCAAAAGATTGAGAATTTGCATCAAATGAACGCTACATCCGAACTCACTCGCCCATGGAAGCTTGCCACCCTTGCAATCGGCGTTGCCTTGTTGGTCGCTGGGTCGTACTTTTACGAGGCGCCAGACTGGGACATACCCATCAGCTTCATTATGGCTCTGATGGCCTATCTGACAGCTTCGTGGTCAATGCACGTCATGGTCGAACGTAAGTGGCGGCAATGGCCTGTAATGCTGTTCTGGACGTGGTTCACAGTGGATGGATGCTACTCGCTATATTGGCACTTCAAGAACCCTGTGGCACTTGAAATGATGCGTCAAGCCAATGCACCAGCGTCACTTTCGCTTTACTGGATGTGCGGGCTGGTTTGGTACTACCAAGGCACACTGCGCGAAATGTGGACTGACCTGAAATTGGTGGTGAACAAGTCGATGTCTGATGGTTGACACATAAACACAAAGGCACGTCTAAGCTGACTCATTGGTTGCCAGTAAAAACTTAGGCCCAACATCCCGGCCAAACAGGTGAGCACAGATCATGGCCCTGGCGAACTTACCAAGCGGTGCATTTGCCTTGTCTGCCCGGTGTTGCAAGCCAATTTTCAATTTGGCTGGCAAAAATATTTTGAGTGCAAAGATGTTCTTGCCCATTTCTGGCACAGGTTCATCGAACGCAGGGCTGTCGTCTTCGGTTTGAGGACCCTCGTAGGGGTCAGCATCAAGAAAACCCATGTCATCGGTGTCATACAACCCGCTTTGGAGGTCACGCATGCGCATAACTTCGTGGACACCATACAAGTAAGTTGCAAATAATTCAGTCAAGTAGGCAGTGATGCTCATGCCCAGGCGATTGCAGACTTCCATCAAGGCGGTTTTGGCAGGGTCTGGCAACCAAATGCGGAGTTGTTCGTCCTGAACACTAAGTCCTGCATAGTCACGACGCGGAATTAGGTCGTCTGAAAGCGCCAAGTCTGTTGCAGATTGCCCCCAATGGGCCATGGTTTCGCGAGCAATCCTCATTTTTCCCCTATGGTTTTTGTTGTGTTCAGAAGGCGGCACACATAGACTGGCTTTTGACTGTGGTCCAGCAAAAGGTCAGGTCAACAAGCTAATGTAGGTTGAATTCAAGGAGGAAAAATGGCATCGGTCAATAAGGTAATTTTGGTGGGAAATCTGGGCGCTGACCCAGAAATTCGTCACACAAGCAGCGGTGACCCGGTATGTTCGCTGAGTGTGGCCACCTCGGAGAAGTACAAAAACCGAGACGGTGAACTTCAAACCACAACTGAGTGGCATAAGGTTGTGCTGTTCAGGCGATTGGCGGAGATTGCTAACCAATATTTGCGAAAGGGCTCATCTGCCTATTTTGAAGGGCAACTGAAAACCCGCAAGTGGACTGACAAAAATGGGCTAGAACGTTATACGACAGAAGTCGAAGTCAATGAACTGAAACTGCTGGATCGGCACGATACCCAGTCAGAGGTGGTGAAGCCGGTTGCTGCTGCAAAGAAAAATGTGGTGCCACCCAAAGCCAGCTATCAACCAGTTTTCGCTGAAGACGATACCGACATACCGTTTTAAGTGATGACAGTGCTCAGTTTCCAGACAGGAAATTGCGCAGATAGCCAATTTAAATCCAGCCCATCAACCTGATACCCTCTTGCCATGGAACTCAAAGCGCATTTCTCAAACATCCACAAGGTGATCATCTGTCACCTGGAGCAAGCCCAAACCGAAATCGTCGCGGCAATTGCCTGGTTCACGGATCGTGACATCTTTGAGGTGCTTTGCAAAAAAGCCCGCTCCGGCGTCAAGGTGTCGGTTGCACTCATCGGCGACGAAATCAATCAGGGGCCTGGAGGGCTGAATTTTCAGTGGCTCAGTAATTTTGGTGGGCAGGTGGTTTTTCTGCCGCCCGGCAGTCGCGATGCACCGACCATGCATCACAAATTTTGCGTCATCGACAGTGCCACCGTCATAACAGGGTCGTACAACTGGAGCCAAAAGGCCCGCAGTAATGACGAAAACATAACAATAGTCACCGACGCAAAAGACTTCGCAGGGAGTTATCTCAGTACATTCGACAGTCTTATTGCCCGCAGCGGCCACGGTGCTCCTGTTGCAGTTGATGCTGACGCAGCAAGGCGGCGACTGGAGATGATTCGCAACCTGGTCTTGCTGGGCGAACAGGATGATGTCGCCACCCATGTCCGTAAATTGCGCCCTGTTGCCGAAGCCCTTCATGTGTCCGCAATCATCGCGGCCCTGGATAAAGGCGAGTACACGGCAGCGCTTGAAGCAATCGATGCCTATCTGCGCAAGGCAACCGCTCTGGTGGTGGCGGGATTCGCTGATATTCCCCTTTTACAGTTCCAACTCAAAACCCTCGAACTGCGCCTCGAATCCCTGAGTGACGAAAAGGCTGAGCTGGAGCGCCGACTGATTACCTTCAACCGACGCCATGATGATGCGCTGGGTGACCTGATCAAGCGCATCCTCAAAGCTCGGGCCGAACTGGCACGGCTGCACGCAGATGACCAGAACACCAACAAGAAGCAGGAAGAAGCGGAAGCGAAAGCACAAGAGGCCCAGGAAACCTACGAGGACTACGCCAATCAGCACGAGGAGTTGCGTCGCGCAGAGCCCTTGCCAAAACTCGATGCGGAGACTGAGCGGGAACTGAAATCTCTTTATCGCAAAGCATGCAACCTTTGCCATCCCGATAAGGTTCCAGAAGAAAAAAAGGAGGCAGCACATCGGATATTTGTTGATCTACAAGAGGCCTACAAGGCCAATGATCTGGCCCGCGTACAAGAAATCCATGTAACGCTTGCCTCAGGCGGACTACCGGAAACCCGCTCCTCCACCTTGAGCGTAGCTGAAGCACTGAAGGCGGCGATTGCCGAACTGGAGTCCGCCATCGCCAGGCTGGTGACTGAACTGAAGGCGCTGCAGGAAAGCGACGGTATTCATCTAGTCGACTCAGCAGGTGCCACCGAAGTGGAATGGGAAATTTTCTTTAACCAGCAGCGCGAAACACTGGAGATAGAACTGGTCAATATCGTATCGGCCATCCTGGCTGCACAGACGGAACAACAGGATTCTCATGAGTGAGCAAGAAAGTGAAAGCCGGGCTCTGACCCCTTATGCGGCGAACTCTCCAGCGCGGGTGCAAGTAGCGGGGCGGCAACTGTCTATTGCTGCGCAACTGAATCAAGACATTGAACGTGGGCGACTGGTGACGATTCTCAAGCGGATTTCTTCCACAAATGCAGTTACTTTTTTATCGATGAGCCAAACGCTTGATGGCGATCTGATCGAACGTTTTGCGGATCATTGGGACTGGGATTGCATCTCCCGGAACGAAGCACTACCTTGGTCGATTGAGCTGATCGTGCGCTTCAAATATCGTTGGAACTGGGGTTACCTCTCCGGTAATGAAGCACTGCCTTGGTCGATTGAGCTGATTGAACGCTTTGAGAAGCATTGGGAATGGGGTCAGCCTGGGCTGTCTGTAAATAATGCGGTGCCTTGGTCGCTTAAGGTAATCACACGCTACGAAGCCCGTTGGGATTGGGTAAGACTTTCCAAAAGTAAATCCCTACCATGGTCACTTGAGCTGATCGAACGCTATGAGGATCACTGGAACTGGTGGCACCTTTCAATAAACGAAGCACTTCCATGGTCGATTGAGCTGATCGAACGTTTTAAGGACCGATGGGACTGGGAGAGGCTCTCCAAAAATGAAGCACTGCCATGGTCGCTTGAGCTTATCGAACGCTACGAGCAGCGATGGGAGCGGGAGCGACTCTCAATAAATGAAGCACTGCCATGGTCGCTGGAGCTCATTGAACGATATAAGAATTGCTGGGACTGGGACGACCTCTCATGTAATGAAGCACTGCCATGGACGATCGAGCTGATCAAACTCTATGAGGATCGCTGGAATTGGTGCCGCATTTCCAGAAATGAAGCACTGCCCTGGTCGCTTGAGCTGATCGAGCGCAATGAGGATCGCTGGGACTGGTTCGATCTCGCGACAAATGAAGCACTGCCATGGTCGCTTGAGCTGATCGAACGCTATGAGGGGCGCTGGAAATGGTGCGGCTTCGCCAGAAATGAAGCTCTGCCATGGTCGTATGAGCTGATCAACCGCTATGAGGACCGCTGGGACTGGGCCAACCTCGCATTAAATAAAGCACTACCATGGTCGATAGAGCTCATCGACCGCTATGAAGATAAATGGGGATGGGATGAGGATAAAGACGACCTGCTCTTCATCAAAGTTTTTCTCTCATGGAGTAAAGCATTACCGTGGTCACTTGAATTAATTGAACGCTTTTCGGATCGCTGGCACTGGGGCTATCTCGCCAGTAATAAAGCCCTGCCTTGGTCACTCAATTTGATTGAACGCTTTTCGGATCGCTGGCACTGGGTCGGTCTTGTCGGAAATAAAACTCTGCACATGCCATTACTCCAACTAGAGGACATTGTTGAAGTCATGGCGTATCATTTTTCTGATGACTCCCCACGCAAAACCACTGCTTTGGTCGCCTAGAACCAGTGCTAATACGTGGTGTGGATCAAGCAAGCGATTCGAACGGTAACTTAGCGACTATCACTGCATGATTAACCTTTCAGTTCTCTGGCTCCTCCGTTGTAACCGCACTGTAAACCCCGCCAGGGACGGATTATCAGGATACCGGGAACCACACGGCTCACTGCGTTTCGCCTGATAGGGGAGCGCCCCAAGGGTCGTGGAATATACCCGCGATGATTTTATTAATCGGCATTAAAGATACTTATGTACAATTTTTACAAATAAGGGTATTAAATGAGTGGCTTTAACACTGGCGAATACGTTTGGATTGGTGACCTCGATTGTTATATCAATATTAACTCTGCAGATTATAGGGACGATGAAGAGATAGATGGTCCGGATGGTGACCTCAGATGTAATGGTTTAGCAAGTAGTCTAGAATTACTTGGTGGAGAGTTCATAGAACCCATTTGGTGTAATTTACAAATTGCCAAATCAGAATGGAAATTTGAACTCTATAGAGCCAAGCGTTATCTTCGAGAGGAAGAATCTTGGGAATATTTGGAGCCACTACTAATAAAATCGATTCTTTCGGAAGGACGTAAATATGCAGTTAGACGTTATGCCATGGAAGAAAATATACCTGTAAATGAAGCAATTATTGCTGCATTGCCAAACGGGTTGCAGGCATTGCTTTCACAATTTTTAACTCGACATCAAATTAGCTTATCAAAATATGATTGGCAAAAGCTACATAGTACAATCCAAAATTCAGTCGACTCAAAACAACTTACTGCTTATAGCAAAACAACACTCATTCGAAATTGGTTATTAAACTCAATATATGGCATTGATCAGTATAAAAGCACTAGCAAATTAGATCTAAAATTACTAAGAATTCTTTTATCCCAGGTACGTCTATACTTTTCTGTAAAAGAAATTGCAGTTATTAGTTTTTCAGATCTAATAAGCATTGAAGACAGATATAAAATTCAAAAAAATAAAGCCTATCATGATGACTCTAATGAGTATTCGTCACCAACTCGAATTATAAAAAATTGGAAAATTCGACATCTGAGATCATTGCTTTATTATTATCCATATGAATTTCGACATGCTATTTCTCGCGGGCACAGGCAATCACTAATATTAAATGACGAAAAAATCAACGAAAAAGCAGCTAATGAATTGGCATTACTTTACTGTTCAATAAATATAATAAAAAAAACACGTACTGAAAGAAAAGGAAAAATTGAAAAAAGATATTATAAAACTCAAAATAATTAATCCTAAATTAATTTATGATTAATATATGTCGCTATCAAGAGCACTCAGAAACATTAGATCAAAAGCAAAAAATTCAACTTAGGAAGAAAAAACAGGAATCGGTTCCATCATGGTTTTATTTAGGTGCAGATGCAGAGTTTTTGTGTGATGAGCATGGACGGCGATCATTAACTACTTTCGCATGCCCAAGCAATCGAATTTCACTTACGCTAACGCAGCGTGAAGCGGACCTAATCGCAATCAACAATCCGGGGCAGCGTCCACCAAAAGCCCTAGAAGTAATTTTTCCGTGGCTTCCTCCACAAAAATATCTAGCTAGTGCTGAGGATGAATATAATCTTTTAATATCTGTAATACGAAAGTATTCTGCACATTTTATTAGTTCAACTAATTTTTGCAATCTTCGATGGAATACCGTTTGCAATAGTGTGCGCATGGTTAGTAGTCTTGATGCTCGTTTTTACAGCGCTTGGCATCTTCCTCTGCAGGATGCCTTTGTGTTAGAGGAGACGCGCCCAGATCGTACGGTAATTTCAATTGATTACAATGCCATGTATGCCGCTTGCATGCAGCATATGTTTCCCAATCCTGGTGCGCTGAGATTGGTTCAATTTAATCGAGAGTTAACGCCAGACGAACCTCTCGTAACAGGGCTATACAGATGTCGCCTCAGTGGAGAGATTAGCCAATTTATAAAAAAATACAATCCTTTCAGGCATTTTCTTTCAGGGCGATACATAGGTTTTTTACTAGAATGTGAGCTCTCTGTAGATTTAAATGAATTTGAGTTGAATTTTTATAAGAGACATTTTTCAAAAATCTACATAGAGGACGCAGTAGTATCAGAAGAATTAATCGTACATCCATTAGCCCTGGAAACACGTAGATCATTTTCACGCCGTAAGAACTTCAAATCTCAAGAAAATAAAGCACTTGCAGATCGTGAAAAGTTTCATATGACATTGATGGCTTCATCAACCAATCGGCCAAACAAACAGGTTCATAAATTTTCTGAATTTAAATCTGCTTTAAATTTCTCAAGACAAAGATTTGGAATTTGGCCACATCAGTCAGAGCCAGTTGCTGCAGTTGAAAAATGGCTATCTGGCAAAAAGCAAGTATCATTTTTCATGGATGAAAAATATACTTTTGTCAACATGCCAGCACTTTACGACGGTTCCGCCTGTTTTAGTTTAAGTCAGCGAATTATTGCAAGAAGCAGAACCATTGTGCTTGAACAAATGGAAAAGCTAACTAGTTTCGCCTCATCCATAGAGATATGTTATTGTAATATTGATTCAATTCATTTTTCATTGCCATCAAATCTTCTGCCATTAGTGTTTGATAGGCTACTGACGAATGTGTCAGACAAAATGGGCGATTACAAAATAGAAAGCCTTACCGCCAATGGATTGTGGTTAGAGCCAGGTAGGTATTGGCTCTACACCAAAAATATTGAAAAATTTAAAAATAAGGGAGTTGGTGATGGTGTAAATCCATTCAAGGAGCGCAAGAGTTATATTGTAAGTAGAAACATCGAAGGCCTACATATACCTATTCGTGCAACCATTTCTATGGCCAATACCTTATCGGATTCAAAAGGATTAATACCGGATTCGAAGACTGGTCTAAACCGGCATCATTTTTTGAAGATATCAAATTCGTTTGAATATGAACATGTACTGGATCAGTTTATCTTGAATCGAGCACAAGTTATTCAGCACAAAATGACTGCATTTTATCAATTAAAAGAAAGGTTGAAACCAACCTTGGAATGAGATTACATTGCAGTGCTGCCACACTGCAATGTAACATTGCCATACTATAAGTTGCGACGCAGGAGCCACGAAGTGGCGTGTTCGTAAGAACACTCTCCTCAAGAACTGGAGAGTCTCCAGAGCAGATCTTGATTCGTCAGTGTATTCGAAGACGGAGAGGGAATTCAATTTTTCTGTATCAAGTATGGAGAAAAAAGGGAGCCAGGATTCAATGGCACTACCGTACCTCAAGCCGACGTCACAATAAAAACATTGGTTGATAAGCGAAATTTGGTGGATTTCATCGAGCCAGTCCTCACATCAGCGGAAATAGGCATCTGTCATGGTCGCTTGCGCTGATCAAGGGTAATGAAGATCGCTTTTATGGGGGTACCTCTCCGAAAATGAAGCACTGCCATGGTCGCTTGAGCTCATTGAACGATGTAAGGATTGCTGGGACTGGGACGACCTGCCGTGGTCACTTGAATTGATTGATTGCTTTGTGGATCGCTGGGACTGGGGCTATCTCCAGTAATAAAGCCCTGCCTTGGTCACTCAATTTGATTGACCACTTTGCGGATCGCTGGCACTGGGCCGGTCTCGTATGAAATAAAACTCTGAACAAGCCATTACTCCAACTAGCGGATATTATTGAAATCATGGCGCATTACTTTTCTAATGACTCCCCACGCAAAACCTTTGGTTTGGGCGCCCGGCACAATCCACCGAAGTTAAGCCATGTCACCCCTTGTAAGCCAGATTTGGATGCGGCTTTACCGAATTTTTCGGTCGTGGCTGTTTGCGATCAGGCACTTGCCGATGGGAATTGGCGCCCAGCAGTTCG
>Ga0210027_1004504_pt1 | contig 10618 bp, 9 predicted proteins | sample CryGeymeta201510_FD_183978 | JGI IMG/M metagenome (GOLD analysis project Ga0210027, IMG submission 183978) | Groundwater microbial communities from Crystal Geyser aquifers in Utah, USA - Crystal Geyser metaG 2015-10 (SPAdes) (version 2) | ecosystem: Environmental > Aquatic > Deep subsurface >...
CGCTGAACCGGAGCGTTCGCGCCGCTCCGCGGCGCGAACGGGGGAATTGCTCGACAACTCCAATGGGTTGCCCAAGCCGCTGCGCGGCTCGAACAACCCATTGGAGCGGACAACCCTCCGGGCTGTCCGCCGCGTCGTCGGGGAACCGCGAACGCTGCGCGTTCGCCATCCCCCTCCTCCCGCGGTTGCCGCTCAATTCCCCCGTTATGCGGCCAGAACCGGCCGGGACATGAGGTGATCAGCGATGCCCCAAGCTCTCTTCTACCCGTGGATAGACATCCGAGATGAGGCGTGGTTAAGAACGTCTCTCCTCTACTGGGATTCGGTGCGAACCATCGTTCCCGAGCCGATCGACGCCCCCTACTCAACTGAAGTCGGCCGCGCTCTCGAGGAGGCTGGCTTCCTCGTTCCTCTTCGAGTCCACTCGGGAATGGACGAGATCGAGGAGCTCACCGGAGAAGTCCTGTCGTACTTGGGCACGACCGAAGGCGCGGAACTCCTCGTCGCTGAACGTGGGAGCCACCGTCACGACATCCATGTGGAGAAGCTGCCTTACAGGCTCGGCAGGCTTGCTGAGATGCACCCGGAGAAGTTGCCCCACGAGATACGGCACATGCTTCGCAGCCTCGCAGCGCCGTCCGAGCGGGGGCCGGATTGGCTGCGTGTCGATGAGGGCTTCGCCAACTTCTACATGACTCTTCTAGCCAGCCGCCTGTCTGAGCGGGTTGGCGCGCACCTACTGACCTCGCTTCCAGCCGCCGACAGACTCGCGGTGACGGCACGCTTCGACGCTCAACTGAACGGGTTGATTCCATGGGGCATGCACGGCCCTTGGCGACACTGGCGCGAATACGAAGCCTTCGGTCCCCGCCGACGAATGCCGCGGCATCTGGCTCCCGGTATGCTTGCCAACTTGGCCATCGAGCGAATGGGAGTCGCGCCGGATACGCCGATTGATCTCTTGATCGACTTCAGGGAGCGCCATCGTGACGAGTTGTCCCTGTTCCGGAGCAAGGTCGAGCAACTCGCCGCCGCCGTTGAGGAAGACCTGTCGGCGGAGGCGCTTCGCCAGCGAATAGCGGACCTTTACGCGAACGAGGTGTCCCCAGCGATAACGAATCTCAAGGCAGCGCTCGACGGGCGGCGCATCCGCTGGATGAGCGATGGCCTGCTGAAGGTCGCCTTTCTGTCGGCAGGGTCGTCAACAATGCTTGTGATGGCTGGGCTCGCTGTCCCAACTGCTCTCCTTGCGGGTGCCGGAATCTCGCTCATCGCCACAGGGACCATGTACAACGTTGACAAGCGAGAGTCGCTGCGAGCGAATCCGTTCGCGTACCTGCTCTCGGTAGAGCGGGAACTGACGTGAATACGAAATGCCGCATAACAACCGGTTGCAGCGGACGGTCCGCTACGCGGCCCGCCGCTGAACCGGAGCGTTCGCGCCGCTCCGCGGCGCGAACGGGGGAATTGCTCGACAACTCCAATGGGTTGCCCAAGCCGCTGCGCGGCTCGAACAACCCATTGGAGCGGACAACCTGCGGCCCAAAGGGCGCCCCAGGCTATCCGCCGCGTCGTCGGGGAACCGCGAACGCTGCGCGTTCGCCATCCCCCTCCTCCCGCGGTTGCCGCTCAATTCCCCCGTTAGGGCCGGGTGATCAGCCGATCTACGGTGACATCTGGATCCAGCAACGGCTCTGGCCGACGTGCATCAGGTGGAATTCCTTGCGGCGAATCGACGGCACTCGCTGGACTGACTCGCTTCACACATGCAGAAGCGCCTCCGTGCCCGGAATGGGCGTCGCAAGCGTCCAGGCTCGGCCCAGTTGACCGGCTCACCCAGTCCCGCCCTCGTACCAGCCCCTCACCGTCACGCCCAGGCCCCCCGCCAGCGTCGCCGTGCTGCCGCTCCCTCACCGCTGAGGGCAGACCACGCACGCCGGAGCTCGGCAGACGTAGTGAGTACAGCCGGCTCGCCGTGCGATCATGTGGCCCCGGCGCGCGGCTCGGGCGGAAACGTCAGCCGGTGGTGCAGAAAGCACCCCGCGGCCACCCCGTCAGCATTGTCGAAGCAGCCCCTCCACCTCACCAATCACGCTTGGCAGATTGGGCCGTGTGAAGCTCATTCCCTCGGCAGGTACGCGGTTGTGTTTGAGGTCCGGCGCGACGTGCTTGTGGTGCGGGTGGGTGCTCTGCAGAGTAGGGTCGTCGGGGTGTGGCTGCGGGTCGTACCAGCACAGCTCGTCGTCGCCCAGCCAGACCTCATACCCGTACTCGTCGATCCGGACGGGCAGGCGGTCGTACAACAGGCGCTCGCGGACAACGAGGCGCACCTCACCGTCGAACCGCAATTCCCCGGTGACCCGGGCAAGTGTTTGGCCCCGGTGAATCAGCCTCAGAGTAGAGCGACGGATGGAGGGGAACTGCTCGGCAAGCGTGTACAGGAAGAACTCGTAGTCCTCGATTGTGCGAAGTGCGCTGCTCATGCGGCGACTCGGATGAGCCCCGCCAGACTGGAGTCGTGTCGTTGGACTCGCCGAACCTCGTTGCGGTAGGCCGCTTGCCGGGCGAGCCAGGTTCGGTAGACGCTGGCCCATTCCCCGAAATCCAGAACCCACCGGTCGTCTTCCGGCTCCTCGCCGGCAACGTAGGCGGCATAGAAGGTCTCCGAGCGGACGCCGTACCTGCGCTCGAAGTCCAGCAGATCCTGCTCAAGGGAGTGGATGTCAGTCAGGATGTCTTGGGTCGTCATCACGTGCCTTTTGCGTGGCGGGTAGCCGGTCCGGGCCCTCCCATTCTACTGGCGGAACACGCGTCGAGTCAACTCCCGTTGGCGGTCCGCAGACACACGGGTGGCAGCTACCCATGGTGCCGCTGCCCAGCCCTTCTTACGCCTCATACCCCGCCTCCCGCAGGTACCTGCCCCGCTCCCGCCTCGCCCTCGCCAGGTAGTCCACCCACGGCTCCAGCTCGAACTCCTTCACGAGGTCTTCGACCGTCACCTCGTCCATCAGCGACGCCAGGGTGAAGTGGGCTTCGGGGTAGTGGTTCTCGATCTCGACGCCGGCGCCGTACTTCTTCAGGATCTCCTGGAACTTGTTCTGGTTGCCATCGAGGTGGAAGTGCATTCGGTCCATGTTGATGACGGCCGAGAGAATCGGCGGCAGCAGGCCGGAGCGCACCTGGTTGTCCTCCCAGCCGGTCGTGCCGAGGAAACGCCCCGCCATGTCCACCAGGTAGCTGCGGGCGGTGCAACTGCTCAGCAGGTAAAAGCCGAAGTCGCGCGCCCAGTGCAACAGCCGGTCGCCGCCGATGAACGCCGAGACGAAGCAGACCAGTCGGGCGCCGTTGGCCGCCAGCCGCTGCCCCACCTCGACGAACTTCAGGTCGAAACAGATCGCGGCGCCGACCTTGCCGAAGTCGGTGTCGAACGCTGGGGCCTCGGTGCCGGGGATGACGCCGATCTCCATCTCGCCGATGGTCGGCTGGTACTTGTGGTACTTGCCGATGACCTGGCCGTCGCGGCCGATGAAGCACGCCGTATTGAAGAGCTTGTCGCCATCGCGCTCCAGGATCGGGAAGCAGACGTGCATCCTGTGCTTGGCGGCAAGCTCGGCGGCGCAGTCGAACAGCGGCCCGGGGATGGTGTCGGCGTTGTCGGGCCACTGCTGGGACGGGAAGCCGCCCATGTTGAACGTCTCAGGGAGGGCGACCAAGTCGGGTTTCGCCTGTGCAGCCAACTCCAGGTCGGCCGCCAGCTTGTCGCGCAGGCGCTCCTTGTAGTTGTCGCCAGTTGGGACGCCCTGGAAGGCAATTGTTGAGACGCGGATGAGCTTGGACATGGATGGTCTCCTTGGCAGGAAGTTAGGCGTCAGCCGGTTAGTGAACACTGCGCCGCGGGAAGGGCGACCGGCTGACGCCTAACTTCCCGGAGGGAGGTGTTCAGTACTTCCCGTACCCCCGCGCCACCTCGACCATCTTGTGGATGTTCGCGTCGGGCGTATCGCGGCCGCACTGGTCGCCGGTGGACAGGATGAAGCCGCCACCTTCGCCGGCGTCGTCGATGGCCTGCTTGCAGGCGGTCTCGACGTCGGCCGGAGTGCCGCGCAACATGACGTTGGTCGTGTGGAGGTTTCCCATGAGGCTGACTTGGGCGCCGAATTCCCGCTTGAGCTGCCGCAGGTCGCAGTCGCCCATGGGCGGGACTTCGAGGGGGTTGATACTGGTCAGGTCGCTTTCTTGGGCCGAGATCTTGACGAGGTCGTATTCGGGGCCGCAGCAGTGGATCTGGCTGGGGATTCCAGCCTCCTTGCAGATCGCCGTGGTCTCCTTGAGGGTGGGCAACGCCAACTGCCGGAAGATCGGCTCGGGGTTGCTGATCATGAAGCCGGAGATGCCGATGAGCACAAAGTCGATTTCGAGCTTGACCAGTTCCTGGGTCCGCCGGACGATGGCGGCGTGGGCTTGCTTGCAGCGCTGGACGACGCAATCGCGGGCATCGTAGTACTCGTAGACTGACTCTGGCTGAAGCCCCAGGCCCGGCAAGCCAACAGCGACTCCGACCACGCCGTCTTCACCCATCTGCTTGCGCGCCGCTTCAAGCGCCTGCAGGCCGGTGAACTGTGTGCGCGGCTCTACGTCTTCCCAGTCGGACGGGTCGCCTTCGGGCAAGCCCACTTTGGCCAGCGGCACGCCATGGGTGGGTGGGTCGGCCCGGTAGTACACGGTGCAGTGGCCGGCCCACTGGCGGCGGCCCTCCACCGTTGCGTAGTGCCGCGTGTAGATTCGCTCCGCAGTTTGCGCGACGAGGGCTTCCCGCCACTGAGGCCGGCCGGCCGCTTCCTGCCGCTCGTACTCCAACTCGACGGGCATCGCCGGCTGCCAACCGTCGAAGCCGAAGTGCTTGACCGTGTCGCCGTACGCCTGCCACAGCGGCGGGTCTTGGTACAGGTAGATGTCCCAAAACGGCTTCCCCGTGAGCCGGCACGGGATCATGTTGGAGGTGTCGGGCGCTACGGGGACACAGTCGGGCTGACCGTCGTTCATTGCGGTCAGCATTCGTTGTCTTGGGGTCACGTACTGTCCTCCTGGGGGGGCGGGCGGCTGTACTCAGCCGGCTTCGTCAAGTTCCCGGTGCAGCACCGCAGTCAACACTGCGGCTCGGGTGGATCGGTCTCTCCGCGCCAGACCCGCTTCAGCGCCAACGCTGCTGGTTTGGGGTCTCCGTGGAAGTCGAGAATGGACGTGTTGGCGGCGCAGGGATAACAGTCGTGCCCGCACCAGAGCAGGACACCGCCGCAGCGAGGGAATCGCGACTTGCAGGCGGCGACTGCGAAGGACAGTGCCCGCGCTTGCCGCTCCTGGCTCCAGTCCACATACTCCTCGAGTGTCTCCGGCGGACGGCCGCGTTCCACCGCGAATTGGTCGGACTCGATCCACCAAGTGCTGTTGCGGCGCCACAGCGGATTGTGCGCGGAAACGGGCAGCACGTCGAGGTCGCCGGCGTACTGCCGGATGATCTCCGCTGAACAGGTGCCGGGGGCACCGGTCTCGGCCCTGAAGAGCGCGTCATCGCGGCTGAAGTAGTCTTCCCATTGGGTCAGGTCGTCCCACGGTTTCCAGGGCCCGTGCACATTCCAGTGCAGCCCCTTGCCGAAGTCCGCCGCGTCGGCGTTGAACCGGGGCCCGGTGGCGGTGCTTGGCAGAAACCGGCGCAGCGGATCCCGCTCGCGGACGACCTGCGCCAGTCTTGCGATCAGCGGGTGCGACAGATCGACCGGCACTGATCGCCCGTCTTCGTCGAGGCGCATCAGCTCGTTGCCGCCACACCAGAGCAGCAGGCAGGGGTGGTGCTGGCGGCGAGCGATGTAGGACTCGAGGATCTTGGCCATCTCCTGGGTGGACTTGTCGTCGTCGGGAGGGAAGTTGTCCACCCCCGAAGAGGAGAGCGGCGCGTCCTGCCACACGAGAATCCCCAGTTCATCGCACTGCTCGTAGAACCACTCCTTCTCCAGGTAGCCGCAGCCGTTGACGCGCAGTGTGTTGACGCCCAGGTCCCGGTAGGTGGTCAACTGGCGGACGTAGTCCGCTGGGGTCAGGTCGGCGTAGTTGGGCAACAGCGGCGGGAAGTTCACGCCCTGCAGGAAGACGGGCCGGCCGTTGACAACGCACAACCACGGATCGGCACCGGCCGGCGCGGCTTCGCACGGCTGCCACTCGATGCGCCGGAAGCCGACAGTGCGCGCCGCGGTGTCGTGTTCTATCCTCCTTGTGTCTACGACGGTGCAGAGGACTTCGTAAAGCGGCTGTTCCCCCTCCAGGTTCGGCCACCAGCGCTCAACCGGGAGCCCTTCCCAGAAAAGTCCCTGTTCGTTGAACTCCTGGACCGACAGCTCCTGCTCGCGGACCTCGCCGTGCCGGCCGATCAGCGCGACCCGGACGAACTCGCTGTCGCCGCCACTCACGCTGCCGTTCGCCCAAAGGCGGCCGCCGTTCTCGTCGATGTCCGTGGTGACGCCGAACCGGTCGACCTGCCGGCCGTCGGTCACCGCGATCAGGGCGGTATCCCAGATCCCGAGCTGAACCAAGCGGGGGATCCAGTCCCAGGTGTAGTTGAAGCGGGGCTTCCACTCGCGGACGCGCGACGTGTAGCCGAACTGCCCCAGCCAGCGGGGCGGCAGGTCGAAGACGATCCGCAGCGTGTTGCCCTCTGCCAGCAGGTGCGGTGTCAGGTCGAAGACATGGGGCACGTGCGTCCCGCAGAACTGCCCCACCTCGTTGCCGTTGAGCCAGACGCTCCCGCTGTAATCGAGTCCCTGGCAACTCAGCCGGTGCGTTCGCCCGGGCTGGATCCACTTGTCCGGCAGTGCCGTCTCGTAGATCCAGTGGCGATGCTCAACCCACTCGCAGAGTCGGCTGTTGAGCCCCTCGTTCCAGTCCGGCAGCAGACCGGCGTCGCGGAGAGCGCCTTGCACCGAGCCGGGCACTTTGGCCGGAATCGGGGCGAGGTCGGCATCGGGGGTCACGCCCACCTCCATCGTCTTGAGCAGACGCCAAAGGTCCGGCGTCCAGCCGGAGAGGGTCCACTTGAGGTGGGCGAGGTTGTGCCTGATCTTCATGGTCACACGTCCATACGCGTCGCGCGGTGCCCTCGCGGACTGGCCCCGTCACTTGCCCTCGACGACGACTGCCCCGGCCGGCTTCTTCGAGAAGTCCAGGTAGTCCCTCAGCTTGAGATGGACATACGGCCGCCGGTAGGCGCACTCTTCCTGCTGGGCGTACGCTACCCACAACTCGAGATGGGTGCCGTCGTAGACTGCGTCGAGCAGGTTGCCGCCGAGGCTGCCGACGCTCTTGGAGAGCTGGATCACTGCGTCGGCGTCGTAGTGTCCGTAGTACTTGTTCAGGTGCGCCCAGGCGAGGGGGTCGCGACCTTCGCAGTTGTAGACGACGTTCTCCAGGACGTTGGGGGCCACCTCATCCTGGGGGTCGTTATCCGGCCAGATCACCAAGTCGGGCGCGTGCGCCAGCATCTTCACGGCGCGCTTGTTCTTCCCGTCTCCAATGAGGTAGTGGTACTTCTTGATCCGCTTCGCGCCCTTGATCATGGCGACCGCTTCGTCCAAGTTGTGCGCGTCGTAGAGCAGGTCGCGAAACAGCGTCGTGAAGTGGATGCCGTTGAGGTCGTACGGGTAGTCGCGGCTGGGCGAGTCGCCCATTTCGGTCAGCGTAATGCCCTCGGCGTTCATGCCGGTGTTGGCGCCGAGGTAGCCGGCAAAGGTGACGTTGACGTGGGGTACGCCCTGGTCGGGGAGGTAGACCACCAGCGCCGGGTAGTCCTGCAGCCCGGCTTCCGTGATGTAGTCCAGGTTCCGGAACTGGTAGAACGTGCCGTCGCGCGTTGCCTTGCCCCACAGCGCCACCCCGCTGCACGCGTACTCCGAGACAACCGGGATCATGTGGACGCGGCGCACGAGGTCAAAGGGCAGCCCTGCGCCCTCGGCAAGGCCGTGGAGTTCCTCGACGAACCGCTTGCTGGTGTGCGGCGCAATCGCCTTCCACGCAGCGTCGAGGTGCTCAGCGCTGTACTTCTGCCGGTCTCCCAATGTCGCCAGGCCCATGAACCGGCTCATCAGGGCTGTCGCTTCCGGCTTCATCAACTGCCCGAAGGTGCGACCCATCTCGTACGGCGTGCCCGTGACCACCACGACGGGGATCTCATCGTCGCCGGTGCCCACCGAAGTGCGGTAGCCGTCGGCAGCGGCCCCGCCGACAAGCCAGGCTGTCAGCCCGATCAACGGCAGGAGCTGGTAGGCGGTGAGTCGGTACTTCATCGAGGTATCCTCCTGACTGCGCAGGTGAGGGCGCTTGTCGGCGCAGGGCGTGTTGTCCACGGGTCCAGAGCATCGTATCCCATCACGACCGAAACACAAAGGCCGGCGTCACCGGAACAGCTTCGAATCCGGCGCGGGATCAAGGAAGAGACCGCCGCTGCACCGGTAGTACTCCTCGCCCAACGCGAACACGCCCTCGTCCGCCTGTACCCAGGGGGCGCCCGCGAACGGCAGTGCGGCCAGCATCTGCGGCCACGTCGCGTAGGTTTCGGGCCCGTTGGATTCCATGATCCCGCACTTCACGCCGGGGAACGCAGGCAGCCGGGCGGCGACGTTCTTGTTCCACTCCACCAATAGTGGCACGCAGGCATTGTCGGCGACAGATGCCGGCACGTCGGCTTCGGCAGCCGCCAAGGCCATCCGGAGTGCGACGGAGAGCGTCTTTCCAGCCGGCTTCAGCGCCACCGCGGTGTAGCCCTGGTCCACCCTCGTCTGCAGGTCTGCCACCGTGTGCAGACTCTCGTCGGCCGCCAACCGGGCAGGGACCTCGTGGACGTCGAGCCGCAGCACCTCGGAGAACGGCTCCTCGATAATGAGAATGCGATCAGCCATGCCGCGGCGCTCAGCATGATCCAGCAAACGCAGCAACGTGTCCTTGCGGGCGTAGCGGCCGTTGGCGTCGAGGTAATAGAGGATGCTGCCCAAGTCCGTCAGCGGCGTCTCGAAGGTGCGGGCAACGTCGTGGATTCTGGCGAGCCACTCCTTGTCCTTCGCCAGCATCTCTTCTTCGTCGCCTGCCTGACCAAGCTTGATCTTGAGCACGAACGCACCGTGTTCGAGAAGGCTCCGCACTTCCTCCAACGGCATGGTGTAGCTGACCGTCGGCACGAGCCCCAGGCGTTCCTGGCGCGCCGATAGGACTGGGCGGTAGGCTGCGGGGAGTAGCTGGTCGAAGGAGTCGATTCGCTGCTGCTTCGCATGAAGCAGCCACGCGGCGTTGTCCACCGCCACGAGCGCGTTCAGGGCGAAGGTGGGTCGCAGAGCGGGATTCTGGGTGGCGCGCTTGCCGTAGCCATGCACCGCCGAAAACAGCGCGTCGAGCATGGCAGGCGGCTCGGCAAAGTCCTGCCCCCTTGCCAGTTGCAGCGCGTTCTCGAGCATCGCTCCCTGCAGCAGATTGCCCCCTGTCTCCGTGTGCGCGGAGAACACGTCTTCGTCGGACCACAGCACCGCCAAGCCGCCGACACCGACGGCCTCGTTCCCCGCTGGATCTCTCAGCCGCACGGCCATGTTCCACTTCTCGTGAAACGTTGAGCCCTTGAACCCAAACGGGCGTGCGAACGGTTCGCGCTGGATTTCGAGGTCGACTGCGTCGATTCTCATGGGGACGCTGCTTGCCTTCCATCGTTGGTGGTCCGACCAAAGTGCCCGCCGAGCCGGTGCCAGTAGCGCGCACCATGTCTCCCCCCGCGTGCTCCCGAGAGGGAGGTTTGGCTGACCGTCAGAAGGTCCCCCGAGCACCTGTCTGGATCGCGCAGGCCGAAGTCAGTCAGCATCTTCGCAGTCTGCGCTTGTTCAGTTCGGCCAACGCGGACGCCGGACCCGTTACGCGCAGCCCGTCAGTTCCGAACCTCTCCCAATCGCCTTGATCGTAGGTGCAGACAGAAAGAACGCCGGCAACCAGCGCTGTGGCTGCGTGTCGGGCGTCGTGGATGCGCCTGGCTGTCAGACGGTGCGTCGCCGCCAACGCCAGTGTTCAAAGAGCTGCGTCGGCCCCGGCCTCGATCACGCGGATGGCCGACGGCGGCTCGATAAGGCGACGAACTGCCTCGGCGGCTACGGCGGGGTCCTGAGGCGGCTCGGCGCCCTCCCCGGTAAAAGCGCCGTACACCTCGCTCAGAATGCCCGCGGTAGTGCACACACGGAACTCGCCTTGTCGAGCCGCCTCCACCAGCGGCCGCGCCTCGCCATGCCTGGGGTCGTCGGCGAGTAGCGCGCCGATGAAGAGCCCGGCGTCGAACAGCGTCCATCCCACCCATTCAGGCGTAAAGGGCATCTTTCCAGCCTCGGGGAACACTTCCCTCCAATACGGGCAACGGCTTGGGGCCTGCGGCTGGCGTGAGGGTCACCGACTCTCCGTCGCTCACGCGCACCGTTAGCGTGTCCCCCTGCTGCAGTTTCCGGACGTTCAGGGTTCGTTGAGCCCTAGCGATCACCCAGACTGCTCGGGGCTTGGGCGGATCGCGTCGAACCGTTCGCCGCCGAACACTGCTATGAATGACCGCGAT
>Ga0210027_1004535_pt1 | contig 10591 bp, 10 predicted proteins | sample CryGeymeta201510_FD_183978 | JGI IMG/M metagenome (GOLD analysis project Ga0210027, IMG submission 183978) | Groundwater microbial communities from Crystal Geyser aquifers in Utah, USA - Crystal Geyser metaG 2015-10 (SPAdes) (version 2) | ecosystem: Environmental > Aquatic > Deep subsurface >...
AAGATAAATGCTTTTCTAACTTTACTCGGTGGAGATTCGGCGCTGCTTACTGAAGGTGAACCGGTTGGTTCGCACGAGCTATTTGATAGGTTGGTCTCTGTAAAATCTATCACCGGTGAAGATGAAATTGAAGAAAGTGATTTGAAATATCTTAACGTAATAAAAACTATTCGTGATAAAGAACCGGAACTATTTGAAAAAATAAAACGCCTTCCTAAAAAAGCACGTTCTGCAAAGTCTTATAGCGAACTGCAAAATTCGTTGATTACTTATTTTAGAAAAGGAAAACTTCAAAAATTTTTTATTGCAGATAATTCCACCCACTCTAAAGAACTTGATTTCATTTCCGCCGCTAAATTGTTAGAAAGTTCAAAGGAAGATGAGAAACAAAAACTTTCCGGGAATTTCTATGAACTGTTAGACAAAAATAAAAATGCTTTTTTAGATGCAACGATAGAGGAAATAATTTCACCCGAAATTCGAAGAGGAAGAGATAGTGCGCTCGGTATTCGTGCAATTTTAAAAGCAACATTTAAAAACACAATGCAGCTAACGGATGATCAGGAACTTTATCTTAAAAAAGTATTATTACAGATTGAGGAAGGCGGATTACCGAAACAAACGACTAAAGAAACGTTGAAAGCTCTCAACAATTTAGGAAACAATACACAAAATCCGTTTAGGGTATTAGCCGTTCTTCAAACACAAATACCCGAACGTCTACTCGAAGATCATTATGCCGAAAATAATCCAACTCTCTTTGGAAAGAGAGAAGTTATTTTATCAATATATCTAATGTGAAGGTAAAAATGGAAAACACAAAAATTGCCTTATTCAAAGGTAAAGGAATTCGAAAAACACTTTATAACAATGAGTGGTGGTTTTCGGTTGTTGATGTAGTGGCGGCATTGACCGATAGCGATAATCCGCGAGACTATTGGTATAAAATGAAAATCCGCGTTAAAGATGAAGATGAAGTTGAGTTGTCGACATTTTGTCGACAACTGAAATTAGAATCTACAGATGGGAAAAAATATGCTACTGATTGTTCTGATACCGAAGGTATCTTCCGTATTATTCAATCCATTCCTTCACCTAAAGCCGAACCATTTAAAAGATGGTTAGCAAAAGTTGGTTATGAACGCGTTCAAGAAATTGAAAATCCCGAATTAGCAACAAAGCGTACTAGAATGATCTACAAGCTAAAAGGGTATCCCGATGATTGGATAGAGAAGCGGATGCGTGGAATTGCTATCCGTGAAGAATTAACCGACGAATGGAAGAAACGGGGAGCTGAAGAAAAAAAAGATTATGAAATTCTAACAGCAGAAATATCGAAGGCAACTTTTGGTGTAACACCTAACCAATATAAACAGTTGAAAGGTTTGAAACGTGAAAACCTTCGCGACCACATGGATGACTTCGAGCTTATCTTTTCAATGCTTGGTGAAAGAGCCACAACCGAAATACATCGCACCGAAGATTCTAAAGGTGTGCAAAAGTTGAAAGAGGACGCTAAAGCCGGCGGTAATATTGCCGGTAACGCAAGAAAAGAATTGGAGAAAAAGCTTGGCAAGTCTATTGTTACAAAAGAAAATTTTCTAAAAATACAAAAACCTAAAAAGCAATTATCACGCAAAAGCCGGAACAAAAAGTAATGGATAAATTTCAAGCCCGCCAAATAATTCGCGAAACTTTTGAAAATCCTTTTGATAAGAGCCGGTTCTTAAAGTTTATTAAGAATCTCTTGAACTCCTATGAAATTGCACCCCTTAGTTACAAAGGAAATATTATTTACGATGCTTTCGAACACTACGTCAGTTCGATGGAGAGAATAGGAAAATATTCAGACGGTAAAAATAAAATTGATATTCTTATTGTAAGACTGAGGAAAGTAAAATCAGTAGAGCGTGCGCGGACTATGCAGAGGAATTTTATAGCAAGGTATTTGAACGGCAGCCGCGGCGGTGAAATGAAAGATGCCGCTCTTGTTGCTTTCGTTTCACCAAATGATGAAGATTGGCGATTCTCGCTCGTTAAAATGGATTACAAATTTGATGAGAAAGGGAAAGTTAAAGAAGAATTTACCCCTGCACGCCGTTGGTCTTTCCTTGTTGGAGTTAACGAAAAAAGCCATACTGCCCAAAGCCGGCTTATTCCAATACTCGAAAACGATGAACTCAATCCTACTCTTACCCGACTTGAAGAGGCGTTTAATATTGAAACTGTTACTAAAGAATTTTTCAAAGAATATCGTGATCTTTTCATTAAAACAAAAAAAGAGCTTGATAAGGTTGTAATTAACAGTCCAAAACTTAAAACTGAATTTGAAACAAAAGGTGTTGATGCTGTTAATTTCTCAAAGAAACTGCTCGGTCAAATCATCTTTCTCTATTTCCTTCAAAAGAAGGGTTGGTTTGGTGTTCCAAGAGATGCAAAATGGGGTGAAGGTTCAAAACAATTTTTAAGAGAGCTGTTGGATAAAAAGCACGGCGATTATAAAAATTTCTTTAATGATATTTTAGAGCCATTGTTTTATGACGCATTAAGAAATGATAGAAGCCACGATGACCATTACTATCCATATTTCACTTGTAAAATTCCTTTCCTCAATGGTGGACTCTTCGATCCAATAGGTATTGCTGGAGGTTATGATTGGGTAAAAACGGATATAACTTTACCCAATGAATTATTTTCCAATGTTAGTAAAACTAAACAAGGTGATACCGGCGATGGAATATTTGATATTTTTGACCGCTACAACTTTACCGTAATTGAAGATGAACCTCTTGAAAAAGAAGTTGCTATCGACCCGGAACTACTTGGTAAAGCTTATGAAAAATTTAATGCCATACGTCCGGATAATTTTGATGAATACTTAAAAGTTCTAAAAAGCGGAAAGAAAGGTGAAGAGAGCAAGTTTAACAAACAGTATGGAGTATTTTATACTCCGAGAGAAATTGTTCATTATATGTGCCGTGAAAGCTTAATTAATTATCTTGCATCTGAATTCAGCGATAAAACAGATTCTTATCAAAAAATTACCACCGACCAGCTTGACGTATTCGGCAATAAAGAAAGGAAGGGACAACTTTCGTTAGAATCAGAGTACAAATCAAATCCATACATTCCTAAAGAAGATATTGAAACGCTTATTAACTATGGCGAATTGCTTGGGGAAAATGAAGCGATAGTAGAAACAAAAGGAAAGGAAACAGAAACTTATTACCACAAATTACCCGAAAGTATTAGAAAGAATGCAAACCTTATTGATGAAAAACTTGCTGATATTTTAATCTGCGATCCTGCAGTTGGTTCAGGGGCTTTCCCTGTTGGAATGATGCACGAAATAGTAAGCACAAGAAATATACTTTCAATATTTCTAAAAGATAAAACAAGAACGATTTATAAATTTAAACGAGACTGCATTGAAAAATCTCTTTACGGCGTTGATATTGATCCCGGCGCTGTAGAAATAGCAAAACTCCGCCTTTGGCTCTCTCTTGTAGTTGATGAGGATGATATAACCAATATTAAACCGCTGCCAAATTTGGATTATAAAATTGTTTGCGGTAACTCATTACTTGGCGTTGAAAAGAATTTATTTAACAATGAGTTTTTTGCGGAACTTGAAAAAATTAAGCCTATTTACTTTAACGAAACCAACCCAACCAAGAAACAAGAATACAAAAAGCAGATTGATGAACTGATACTTAAAATCTCAAACGGACATAAAGATTTTGATTTTGAGGTTTATTTTTCTGAGGTGTTTCATTACAAGAAAGGATTTGATGTTGTTATTGCTAACCCGCCGTATGTTGACATAAAAGGATTAGAACCAAAATATGTAAAAATATTATTCGGATTATATCTAACTGCTACGAACAGAATTAATCTTTATTCAATTTTTATAGATAAAAGTTTAGACCTATTGAATAACAAAGGCGGTTTAGTTTTTATCAATCCTAACTCTTTACTTGTTAATGAATCATATCAAAAAATCAGACAAAAAATACTTCCACACGTAAGCAAATTGATTAAGCTACCTGATGATATATTTGAGAGTGCTATAGTAGAAACAATGATTTTATTGTTGAATAAAGGTAATTGCGAAGAATATGTAAAAAGTAAGGTATTTAAGAACAATGAACCATTTAATTTTAATAAAATTGGCTACAACACGCATAATAAAACGGTTTGGGAAAAAGATAATAGAAATGCTTTTTCAATATTTTTTAATAATGATGTACAAAACCTTTTAAGCAAGATTGCAAACGAATCGAAAACCTTTAGCAATTTTTCAGATTTCTCTTTAGGAATTACACCGTACGATAAATATAAAGATCATTCACAAGAATTAATCCATAAAAGAAAATTTCATTCAAAAACTAAACTAAATAATGAATATGTTCCTTTAATATCTGGTGAGAATATACAACGATATTTTATATCAAATGAAATTGGAGAATATCTTTATTATGGTGAATGGTTGGGTGCTCCTCGCGAAAGAAGGTTTTTTACAGACCCAAGAATAATAGTTCGCCAAATAATTTCTGGTAATCCATTGAGAATTATTTGTGGTTATACAACAGAAGAACTCTACTACACTCAGATAGGTTTTGGTATTATACCGAAGGATAGGAAATCTGAATCCGCAAAGTTTTTTACTGCATTATTAAATAGTTCTTTAATTAATTTTTATCATTCTTATAAATTTTTAGATACAGAAAAAGTTATTTTTCAAAAAATACTTATAGCCAACTGTAAAGAGTTTCCAATAAAGGACAATTTTAGTCATTATGTTTCTAAAGTTGTTCCTATCGTTGATAAAATTTTGAAAGCCAAGCAACAAAATCCCCAATCCAACACGAAGCACTTAGAAGATCAAATAGACATAATGGTTTATTCCGAAGGAATCCCTTACGGGACAAACTCTACAACCTCACCTACGAGGAAGTAAAAATAATAGACACAAACATAGAGAAGCTAATAAGTGAAGAAGAGTATAAAAAGTATGAAGGACATTAAAAACATTTATCTTATATTTATAACAAAAAAATAAATCTTCTATGCTCACGGATGAGTTAATATTAAAACTGATTAGAGAGGAAAAGGTTGTAACAGAACCACCTCAGAAAGAATTCAGAGTTGAAAATCAACATCTTAGAAAAGATTTTCAATTAACATCATCGGATGGTACCAGAAAATATTCAGTATTTATGCGGCTTCATATAACATTTAGGGAAAATTTCTCTATAGGATTGGTTTATCATTCAGAAGAAGGAACAAGTATAAATCTCTTTAGATGCAACGGAAATCACGGTGAGGCTACAATTGACATTTTAAATTCAATTCCCCATTTTGGATACCATACGCACAAAATTACTTCAGAGTTAATTGAAAATAATATCAATGATCCAAAACATAGTGATTTGACGAAAGAATATGCTTCATTTGAACAAGCGCTGAATTATTTTTGCCAATACGTAAATATAACAGATTCAGATAATTATTTTCCTAACATCAATCAAATTAATATGTTTGAATAAAATGATTGAAGAATATTTAAATAGAATTAAAGAACAGTTCAACAATTTCTTTTATCTAAAAGAAAAACGAGAAAATATACTTCAAGTATTTGCGCCTTTTTACCACGCTGACGGTGATATGATGGATATTTTCCTTTCAGAAATTCTAGAGACAGGACTTATTAGAATTAGCGATTATGGCTTAACGCTTATGCGTTTATCATATTCCTTTGATATCGATACTCCGAATAAAGAAAAAATATTTAATAAAATACTTGCAGAGAATTCCATTCAAAATGAGAATGGCAATCTATTTATAGAGGTAAAACCTGAATATATTTATCACGGTCTAATGCTGTTTGCTCAAGGCATTAGTAAAATTGTAAATATGAGGCTGTATAAAAGAGAAGTTATTCACAGCTTGTTTTTTGAATTGCTTGAAGAATTTGTAATGGACAAGCTGCAAAAATATAATCCACAGAAAAGGTTTTATCCGTTACCCGGGCACGAAGAATATGAAGTAGACTTTTGTTTTAATCATAGGAAAAGACCCATCTATCTTTTCGGTGTTAATAATTCTGCTAATGCCCGGTTAGCTACTATTAGCTGTCAGAAATTCATTGCTGAGAAATTGAATTTTAGCAGTTTAATAACATTAGAGGACCTTGATGTGATTGGGAAAAAAGATCAAGCAAGGTTAATGTCTGCTGCTGATAAGCAATTTCCTTCGCTAGAAGAATTTAAAAAAAATGCTGAAGAATATCTCCAAAGGGAGGAGCAGCTAAACTAAGGCATACGCCATTTGCAAAATAAAGTTATTCAACCATCAAGCCAACATAAAGCAATTATGCGAATGTATCCCTTTGAGAGAAGACCAAATAGACAAAATGGTTTATTCCGAAGGAATCCCTTACGGGACAAACTTTACAACCTCACCTACGAAGAAGTAAGAATTATAGACCAGGAAATAGAGGAGATAATAAGTAAAGAAGAGTATGAGAAGTTTGAAATGCAGTGAGAAACTTAAATGTTAAAAATATTACTGATAATTTTCTAATTCTTTGCTATATTTAAATATAAAAGAAGATATTTTTTATGGAAATTAAAAAAGAGAATATTCAAGTTTCGTCTTATTTAGTAGGTTTTCATTCATTCCGGAAAGATCACAACTATGGCTATTACAAGGCAAATTTAATTAATGATATTCAATCGTTATTAAATTTAAACTTCGATACCTTAAAAATTGGCGGTTTGGATATTCTAAAGGTAGGTCTTGAGGAATCTTTTGAAATTCGATTAACTCCAAGTACCATTGTTTATCAGGATAAGCTTGCGTTTGAAGAATTAACTTCGAATGCAAAAGAAATTTTAAATATTTGGCTTAAACATTCCCCGAATGTTAAATTATCTTTAATTGGTTTTGTCACTAATTTTGATATTACATTGGATAAGCTAACTGAAACAAATAGGTTCAGATTAAAAGAGCAGTATTTCAAAAATTTTCGAATTGGAAAAAAATTAAAAGGTATTGATTTTCGTTTCAACTACTTATTAAACTATAGAGGAAACGATTATAATGTCCATCTTTCTATGTTAGAAAAAGATGATAAGGATTATATATTACAAGGCACTGTTGATTTCAATGAAACAACTGAAAATAAAATAAGTGGTTTACCAAAAGAATCTTGCGATAGAGTCTTTTCTGCAGCTAAAGAATATTTTGAAAATGAACTTTTTCAATTTTTTAATTTAAAAGATGATAAATAACACTATGGAAAATGTAGAAATTAAAAATCAGCGAAATTACTTTTCAGAGCTACTTGGAATACAACAATATAGCTCTGGTTCTGTATCAAGTTTCGATTTTAATTTTCCTGTTACTAGTATTCCAATTAATGTTGAACAGCTAATCAAATCAGAAATTAAAAAGCAAATAACTCCAATTAAAGAAACTCAAAATGCTTTAGTGGACCAATTCGCTGAAATTTCTTTAGAGCACGAAACTATTAAAGACGAAATCAATAATTTAAGAAAGATTTACTCAGAGAATTATCAATTAAAAAAGAAGCTTAATAATATTAATACGATATTATCATTCAAAAAATTTGAAACTAACTGGAACGGAAATGGTGCAGAACCATTTTCTGAAAATATTATTGAAAAAGCATTTGCTTTTACAAATTCACAATCCTTGAAATTCCAGCCCAATGTTTTCCCAACGGGAAGGCAAAGCATACAGTTTGAATATGAAAAATCAAATGAGAATTATTTGGAGATAGAAATCTTTGAGGATAAGTATTCTGCTTATTCCGAAATTGACAACAAAGAAACCGAATATGAATCAATTTCATTTAATGAAACAATAAAGCTAATTGATGAGTTTTATTCCAGAATCTGAGATTCAAGACAGTGAAATATTGTACCGTGCCATCCATCCAAGTTTCTGGAATTATGAAGAGGATAGACCAACTTCGGCACTCTTTAAAGATAGAAAAGGTGTTTCTGTAGATAGAGATGGTGATCGTAGCGAGGATGATGCTGTAAATTTTCTTTTAAACTCACGTCAAAATTTTGGTGCGGGCAATTTAAATGCTGGTCAAACAAGAAATATCGGAACATATCTAAAACCTGATAAAACTCCCGAAAATGATTTTCACGCCTTGATCCTGGAATCAGAATCAAAAGTTCAACTATCAAATAGTAAAGCAAAAAAATTAAGCCGGGTGGTTACTATAATTAATCCTCCTTTCAACGAAGAAGTTCAAAGCACTTATGCGAATGCATCCCTTTGGGAGAAGACCAAATAGAGATAATGGTTTATTCCGAAGGAATCCCTTACGGGACAAACTCTACAACCTCACCTACGAGGAGATTAAAATAATAGACCCTAACATTGAGCAAATTATTAGCAGAGAAGTTTATAAAGAAATCCACTCAGAATAAAACTCCGTAGGAGTTTAATATTTATAAAAAAGAGATGCCATACAAACACAGAACTCCGTAGGAGTTCAATAAAGGAGTTGAATAACAGCGTAAATGATTTCTAAAGAAGGATACAATAAGTTTGAGTACAAATAAATTGTAAGGAGTTTTCTTTTAACTTTTTATGAAATAAGTTAGATTAGAGTTATGGAAAATATAGGTTACATAGAAATAATTGTTAATGGTGTCAAAGGTAAATTAAAATTAACCCCGGACACATTTGATATAAAGGAATTGACTGAAATAATTGAACAAGCAGAGAAGTTGTTATTCCCCGGTGAGAGAAAAGAAAGACCACTGATTAGCTACCGAATGGAAGAAGGTTCGGTTAAAAATATTTTTAAGACAAGTTTTCAAGCGGTAATTGGATTCAGTGCAGTAATAGGTCAAGTAGTGACAACACATAATATAGACTTCCTTGAACTAAACACGGCAAAAGCTTTCGAAACATTTCAAGAAACTGCTATAAAAAAAGATTATTCTTTTGAAATAAAAACTTCTGTAGAGAATTCACCATTATTAAAAATAGACAAATCAACTTTCTACTTTCGCACTTCAGAAAACTTGGTTGATGCGGAGTTTTATTTTTATGGTAGGATTACAAATGCTGGTGGTAAAGATAAAGTAAACATTCATTTGGTTACCGAAGAAGTTGGAACTCTATATATCCAAACCCCACAAGGAATATTAGAAAATTTGGAGGAAAATATTCTTTATAAGAATTATGTAATTAGAGCCAAGGGTAAACAGAATTCTGAAACCGGCGAAATAGAAAAACAGAGTTTATCATTTATAGAACTTATTGATTATAACACAAAATATGATCAGCAATATTTAAAGAAATTACGAAGCAAAGCAATGACCTGGCTAAGCAAAATAGAACCGGATGATTGGTTGAAAGATATCAGAGGTTATGATGCCTGAAGGTGCATTGCTTGATACAAGTTTTTTCCTAAGGTTCTTAAATGAAAATGATCCTTTATTTGACAACGCTGATAAATACTATAAATACTTTCTTCAAAAGGAAATTAAACTATTCATTTCTACGATTTCAATTGCAGAATATTGTGTGGGAGGAACAATAGATCAGCTTCCACTTAAGAATCTTATAGTTTTACCATTTAATATCCAACACGCTGAAAAAGCCGGCGAATTTGGACGAATTCTTTATGAAGCCCGTAAAGATAAAAAACTTGAAGTTGACGAAAGACCAATAATTATAAACGATGCTAAATTATTTGCTCAAGCTAATACTGACGAAAGAATTAATTATTACATAACATCAGATAAAAGAAGCATCAATTTCTACGACAGTATTAAGTCGAAATCTAACTTGGATTTTACTTTCATTGATATTAGAGATAATCATTCAGAAGCTTTTGGTGTTTTAGATTTGTAATTTATTCATCAGCAATACTATTGTCGCTACACAAAGCACTTATGAAAATGCATCCCTATGAGACAAACTCTACAACCCTGCCTTCGCTAATGCAATGGCGGGCAAGCCGGAGATGAGAAAATAATTTCTAAAGAAGAATATGAGAAGTTTGAGATAGAAATAGAAAAATGACAAGATCTATTTTATGCCAGAGTTTCATCAAATCCTTAAGTAGTTTAGTTCGTTTCTTTGCCCAATAATTTTGAATTCCTGTACATTTAGAATCATCTATGCACAAAAAAACATAAAATTTGTGCACAGTTACTTACCTATGCACAAAAAATAGCAACTTTTGGAAAATATTTAACGGCAATTAATCTGGTTTATTATAAACCACATTTCCCTAACGTGTTCTTTTATGCGGATATTAAACCATATAATGATAACATGGTCCTGTATGAACCATTACTTTTTAAAAGAGGAAGCTTGAAATATTATGAATGAGCCCGGTCTAAAAAGGTTGTTTTTAGAGATGCCCATAAGAAAAATATGCCATCCGGTAAAGAGATTTTTTATAGAGAATTTTATAATAATCGCCTTCGCTCCAGAAGAGCGAGATATTTGTAGAAACACAATACCCCAAAGATTACCGCACTCCGTTGGGCTCTTAGAGAATCACTATTGCTAATCCGTTAGCTAACGG
>Ga0210027_1004537_pt1 | contig 10588 bp, 7 predicted proteins | sample CryGeymeta201510_FD_183978 | JGI IMG/M metagenome (GOLD analysis project Ga0210027, IMG submission 183978) | Groundwater microbial communities from Crystal Geyser aquifers in Utah, USA - Crystal Geyser metaG 2015-10 (SPAdes) (version 2) | ecosystem: Environmental > Aquatic > Deep subsurface >...
TCAAGAAACTCCCCGAACGGCAGTGATGTGCGGAACAATTGGTAATACAAAAATCTGCGCGCATTGCGTTTGAATTCCAGCGGGACATCAATCGCATCGGCCGCTAAAAATTCTTTCATCTTTCTTCTTACCTCTTCCACCGTCTGCGGAAAAAATACCGTCGGATATTGCGTAAATCTCGCCTTGCCCGCGCACAACACCGCCGCGCCCATGATCGAAGCCTCCAAGCCGATGGTCGAGTTATAGACCATCACGAACTTCGATTTCTGGATCAACTCATACGAACTGAGCGTCTCTTTAGGCCCTACAAAAATAACGTTCGGTTCTTTGTCCGCGCCGCTGGCTTCGAGCCACGCGGCGACGGTCTCGCGGCTGGCTTTGCGGACGCGCAACTCGTCGGGATGGGCGCGGATGACGAATAGCGTGTCGCGGTGCTGGCGGATAACTTCCAGCGCCAGGTCGAGCCAATCGAACATATCCTCAAAGACCGTGTTGGCGTGCGGCTGGCTGGTATCGAAGATCACATTTGTAAACACAGGCACGATCTGTTTGAAGCCCGCGGCCTTTTGCAGGAACGATTCGTCGAGTCCTTTCATGTCCGCCCAGAACTTGATGCCCGCCATCGTGAAGTCGCCTTGAAAACGCTTCGCCAGATACGCATCCAATTTTGCGTTTTGTTCAGCGTTCATCTCGAACGACTCGGGAACCGGGATCGGAGACGCTGTCGCTTCGCCATCGGTGAAGAACGCCGTGGCGGGTTGGAATCCCACTTCATGCGTAATGACGCGCAGTCCGCGCTTCTGGGCGATCCAGCGCGCGGTCGCTTCGGGGAAGAACTGTCCATTGAACACGATCACTGCGCGCGGATTGGTTTCATCGAGAAACCGCGAAAACTTCTGCGCCACACTCCACGCGGACAGGATATATTCCCGCAAAAGATAGCGCGTCGGTTCGTCGTCGTTCAGGTGCTGGATTCGCAGTATCCAGCGCAATCCAGGCAAACACAGCGCACCGAGGGGAATGTTCTCGTATTCAAAATTCATTAACTCAGGGAGAGAAAGTTGCGAGATGCGGGATGCGAGTTGCGCGTCGCGATCAAAATCGAACCAGTTTACCTGTGTACCTGTATACCTATGTACCTGTATACCTGTATACAGCGTCTTCGATTGATAAATGCACGATCTGCATGGCGGTTCTTTCTGCGGATGGTCTCGGTTCGTGCCGAGAACGCAGTGACTCATCCCCGCATTGCACGCGAAATATGCGACAGGGACGCCCTGCAAGCGCAACGCCCACGAGGCCAACAGATGAAATCCGCTGTTCCACGAGAGATCGTCAATCCCCGTGGAGGCCTTGAAGAAGACGACAGGCGCGCCCGAAGGCTGTGGTTCCTGGCGAGAAACTTTTCGCGCCATCGCCGCGATCTTGAGATTATTGAGCCTGCGGACAAGTCCGCGTTTGATGCGTTGGGTGAAAAACTCTTTCATCCCGCCCTTACCAATCATTATTTTTTTCATAACCTAATCTTACCAACAAATCCCCTGCTACATCCTTGAACAACTTTTTGTGTTCCTCGCTAAAATGCTCGCGCCACCCGCCCGTCTTCCCCGCGCGGAAGGTGTGGCTTTTCTTCGGCTGGATCGCGTCCACCAAAACGGACAACGCCTGCTCGCGCGGGGTGGGGATTATGTAGCCTGTCTTCTCTACTTCTTCGAGCATGGTGTTCAGGGTTGCGTCGCGGTTATTGACCAAATCCTCATAGCGGACGGACATCACCTTTGGCTGTGCCAGCCATTGGAACACGCCCTCGTAACGTCCCTTCACACTGACCATGGTCAGCCCGTTGCGGTCAATGCCGGTGATGGCGACCTTGAGCCGCTCGCTGAAATCGGGCAGGGAATTGTAGAAGTCGTGCATCCCGTGTTCTTCATACATTTCTGTAGCAAAGAAGACTTGGGAGACGAGCAGGTCGCGCGGGTCGCGGTAAATGAAAAAGTTGACGCGCCCGCTCAAGGTCAGGAAAGAGACGTTTTCGGGCGTCGCGTCCAAATATCCCCAGCCGATCACGCCGGATGGAATCCGTTTCAGTTCCGTTGAAATTTCATCTTGCGTGTTGCGTGTTCCGTTTTTTGCGATCGTTCTTATTGGATCGGCCTCAACATAGAGATACGGCATGATCTGGGTAAAGCCGTTCAACACCTGCAACAGCAAATGCGACCCGCTCTTCGGCTTGGCATTTCCGAAAATGGGCGGCGCGTTGTTGAACGTGAGACGCTTCCAACGCGCCATCGCCTGCATGGTCTTTCCCGCAGGCCGAACGGCGCGTCGGAATTTCTGAACGACACTCATCAATTCACCATTACGGAACACGCAACACGCAACACGTTTACTCGTCGTTGACTCGGCGCAATTTTTTCAACGAACCCTTTTCAGATTCGTAGACGCGCTTCACGCCATCGCCGAGCGCGGCCTCGGTGACGCGCAGGTATTTCACCAGCCGCTCGAAGCCGCCAGGCTCCACGGACGCGGCCTGGTCACTGCCCCACATGGCGCGGTCGAGCGTGAGATGACGTTCCACCATGCACGCGCCGAGCGAGACAGCCACCGCCGAGGGGACGAGACCGACTTCGTGTCCCGAATAGCCGATGGGGTTGTTGGGAAATTCGCGGCGGAGCGTTTCGATCATTTTAAGATTCAACTCTTCGGGTTCGCACGGATAAGCGCTGGTACAGTGCATGATGACGAGATTTTCATCGCCGACGGCCTTCGCGCCTTTGTGGATCTGCGCCATCGTGGACATGCCCGTCGAGATGATGATCGGCTTGCCCGTCTTGCGGACGTGCTTGAGCAGCGCGTGGTCCGTGAGCGACGCGGACGGCACCTTGTAGGCGGGCGTATCGAATTTTTCCATGAAGTCCACCGAGGGTTCGTCCCACACCGAGGCCATCCAGGCGATACCTTTCTCTTTGCAATGGCGGTCGATTTCGCGGTACTGCGCTTCGTTGAACTCGACCTTGTAACGATAATCGAGGTAGGTGATGTAGCCCCACGGCGTCTCGCGCATTTGCTTCTGCTGTTCGATGGGTGTGCAAACCTCGGGCGTGCGCTTTTGGAACTTGACCGCGTCCGCGCCCGCATGCACCGCCGCGTCTATCATCTGCTTGGCGATGTCGAGGTCGCCGTTGTGGTTGATGCCGATCTCGGCAATGATGTAGGTGGGATGCCCGTCGCCGACCGTTCGATTTCCCAGTTTAATTTCGCGTGCCATGTTTTCTCCTATTATTAGTTTCCGTCATTGCGAGCGAGCGCTGGTCGAGTAGGCCGAGGTACTCCGAGGCCGTATCGAGACCAAGCGAGCAAAGCAATCCCCAATGTTGCGAGGAGATTGCTTCGCCACTCGTCCTTCGACTTCGGGGGTACCCTCCGCTCAGGACGGTGGCTCGCAATGACGTGCTACAGTTTATGTAAAATTAACTCACACAACTCGCGCACCGAGCCATGACCGCCGGGTTTGGTCAACACATGATCGGCGGCTTGCAAAACTTCGGGATACGCGTCTGCGACCGCCACCGCCCAACCTGCGATCTCGAAGCACGGCAGGTCGTTCAGGTCGTTGCCAATGTATACCACATGCGCGGCGTCCACCTTCTTTTCGGCGAGCAACTTTTTGAGCGCCTCGCCCTTGCCGCGGATATCAATTCCCTGGACGGATTCCACACCCATCTTTTCGGCGCGTGCTTTGACGACGGGATTGGGTTCCGACGAAAGGATCATGACCTCCACCCCGCGCTCGCGCAGATCGCGCACTCGCATCGAATCGGACCTGGTAGCGGCTACCGTTTCCTTGCCGTTTTCGTCCGTCCAGACGCGGTTGTCGGTGATGACGCCGTCGAAATCGGAAACGATCAACTTAATCGTGGACGGCATCGGCCTCCGCACGCGTCCCGCCCAGACCATGTCGAGTCTGCCTGTGGCGACGAGGTGCTCGTAGCGCGCCCAATCTTGTAGGTTGTCAATGTCAATCGTGTAGCGCGGGTCAATCACCAGCGGATAGATCGTTTTGCCACTCATCGAGCCGTTGAGAATCGTCGCCGTGCGGATCGCGTCAATGTGACCCGTCTGCCAGTAGACGGGCGGGAGAATCTGGCGCGGCGCGTTGTACGGTTCGTCAATCCCGTCCACGTCGAGCAGGTTCTTCATCGGACTGTTCTCGTTTATCAGAAGCCACATCTTGTGCGGATTCTGTCCCGCGGGGACGACCCCGCGCACGCTGTCCGCATCGGGATGCGCGAGCAGGATTTCGATGGCCTTGTCCACCAGTCCGCGCGGACGGATGGGCGAGGTCGGGCGCAGTTGCGCAACCACATCTGGCTTGTAACCTTCATGTTCGGCCAGCCATTTCAGCGCGTGGATGAAGACAGGCAGGTCGGTGGTGTTATCCTGTGCGAACTCCGCGGGACGCAGGAATGGCGTCTCCGCGCCAAATTGACGCGCCACCGCCGCGATCTCCCCATCATCGGTGCTGACGAGGACGCGCGTCACCGACGCGGATTGCTTCGCCGCGGCGATGCTCCACGCGATCAGCGGATAGCCCGCGAAGTTGCGGATGTTTTTGCGGGGGATTCCTTTCGATCCGCCGCGAGCGGGGATGATTGCGAGTATGTTCGTCATCAGTTATCAGTGTTCAGTCATCAGTAATTGGTAAATGGTAAATGGTAATTACCAATCACCAATTACCAATTACCAGGCAGTCCATCCTCCATCCACAACCACATTATTTCCCGTCATGTACGAGGACGCGTCCGAGGCGAGGAACAGCAACGCGCCGTTCATTTCATCTTTCTTTGCCATGCGACCCAGGATGGTTTTGGCGGAATAATTGGTGACAAAGTATTCTTCGTGGTTATTGAACACGCCGCCAGGTGTCAACGCGTTGACGCGGATTTCCGTGCCTGCATAATACGCGGCCAGATATTTGGTGAAACCCATCACGCCCGCTTTGGTCACGGTGTAGTAAACAGGCTTGAACGCGACGCGTTTTCCATCTTTGATGTAAATACGCTGGTCGGGACCGTTGAGTCCATAGGTCGAGCAAATGTTGATGATGCTTCCCTTCTTGCCCTGCGCCAGCATCGGCTCGACGCATGCCTGCGTGACGAGGAACGTCCCCGTGAGATTGACATCCAATGCCGCGTTCCACTGGTCAAGCGGATAGTCTTCGAACGCGCCCGGGGCGATTCCCTTCGCGGCCGCGTCGGGATCAAATTTTGGGTCGAGGGCCGCGGAATTTACCAGCACATCGAGCCGCCCAAAGGTCGAGAGGACCGAGGCGACCATCGTCGAAACGGAATCAGGCTGGGTGATGTCGGTGGCGATTCCCAGCGCGCGGTAACCGTCGCGGGTCAGGTCGTCCGCAATTTTTTTCGCGGCGTCCGCGTTCAAATCCACGACTGCGACAGCCGCGCCTGCTTCCGCGAGCGTGCGGCAAAACTCCGCGCCGAGCAGGCCCACCCCGCCGGTGACAATGGCGACGCGATTCGTCAAATCAAATTTTTCTTGAATGGTCATTTTCACATCCTCAATTTCCGCCGTCATTGCGAGCGAGCGCTGGTCGAGTAGGCCGAGGTACTCCGAGGCCGTACCGAGACCAAGCGAGCGACACTTGCCCTGGCGGGCAGTGCCAGGGAGCAATCTCCTCGCCAAGGTGGGGATTGCTTCACCGCTCGTCCTTCGACTTCGGGTCTCGATACGGCGAAAGAACACCGCCTACTCGACCCTCCGCTCAGGACGGCGGTTCGCAATGACGGACACAACAACTACGGAGGCGGCGCGTAATACACCGCGTCGCCGCCAGATTTCATGATGAGATATAAGCCGTCGGTCAACAGTTCATAATCGGCTGCGTCCTCTGAATCTACATCGAACAACACCAGCACGGCGTATCCCGAACGGACATCGTTTCGCACGAACGCCACGCCCTCGTCGAAATTGTCCCATGCGAGGCCGGTGACGGGGTCCACGCGCTCGGGGAGGACGCGGCAGCCGCGCCCTGAGTAAAGATAGACCGCGCCCGGCTCGTTGGTGTAAATGGCAATATCGGCAGGCAGGGTTCGCAAATAGTCCATGGCTTTTGAATCGTACCACTTGAAGGACGCGTAGCCCTGTCCGCCTTTGGACAGTTCCGCCACCGTTCGCGCCTGGCCGACGATGGATACGCTAAAGATGAGCAGACCCAACCCGATCACGATCCCGCGCCCCACGCGCTGACGGCGATTCCACACCCACCTCCCCGCGTTGACGAGGAGCAACAGTAACGGCAAATAAACGGGCGCGAGGATCCGCACTTTCAACGGTGTGCTGGCATCGAACAGGCTGATGGAGAACAGCACCGAAGCCATGTAACCAAAGATGTACAGCCCGTTGGTAAAGCCAATTACTTCGGGCATGGGTGTGGACGGTTTGAAGAATCGGCGCAATCCATTGAACATGACCCATGACAAAACAACAATCGAAATGACGGCAATCACCGCCATAAAAATCTCCGGCGTCTTGAACAACGGACGCCGCCACTCCTCCACAGGGATGAGGAACTCTGAGAACGTGCGCAGTCCCTGCTCGAGAGTCTCTGCCGTCACGGGATGCCAGGCCAGCGAACGGTTGGTGGCATTCCCCGCCTCGATGCGGTTGCGGATGCTCCACGCGGCAACCAGCGGGGCAAAGCTGGCGAGGTAAATGAGCGAACTGGTAATGCGTTTTTTCCAGGTGTCTTGCAGGAGGATGAGCGAAACGACAAATGTAGCCACCAGCGCGAGGCCGGAATAACGCGTCAGGTAGGCGAGGGAGGTGAGTAGGCCGGCAACAGCAACAGCAACCCATGTAGTGACGAATTTATTCGTCAGACGACTAAAGTCGTCACTACGTGGAGGAAAATACAAATCAAAACACAAAAACGCCAGCAGGCTAAAAAACAAAAACAACGGCTCGCTCATCGCCACCGCGTGGACTCGCAACAGCGAGTCGTTGACGATGAACAGCGCCGCCAGCACGATGCCTGCCATGGACGATTTCGTCATGCGCCAACCTAGCAGACCAAGCAAGGCCGCGTTCAGCCCGAACAGCAACGCGTTGACGAAGCGCGCGCCGCGCAACGGGTCGAGTCCCGTCAGGCCGGTGAGTGCGAGCGTGCCAGAAAAAGCGGGTGGAAAATGTGTGACAGGCTGGTTCGATTCCAGCCAGGCCTCGCGGTATCCGTCGCCCGCCAGCAGGCTGCGCGCCCCCGCGATGTACGCGATGGAGTCGTCCGAGAGGCCGAGGCCTTCGGGAGTCGCCGTCAGCGTGAGAAAGGTCCCGATAACGGCGAGCAGGCCGAGGGTCAGGAAAGAGGCGAGGCGATTGGTCATCATAAAACACAATCGCCGTCATTGCGAGTCTACGAGAAGCAATCCCCAGTCCAACAAGGAGATTGCTTCGCCGCTCCGCGGCTCGCAATGACGGCGCTTAGTCTAATTTTGCGGCAGGATGTAGCCCTGCTTTTCGAGATAGGCAAGGATCGTGCGGGCGTTGTCTTCGGGCGTCGCGCCGAAACCCTGGAGGCTGATCTCGGGTTCGATCGGCGGCTCGTACGGATCGTCCACGCCGGTGAAGCCCATCGGTTTGCCGTCCAGCATGGCCTGGCGGGCTTTGGCGTACAGGCCTTTCACGTCGCGCTGTTCGCAGACTTCGACGGGCGTGTCCATGTAGCATTCCACGAAGTTCTCACCGACCATCTTGCGGGCTTCGGCGCGCGTGGCGCGGTAGGGACTGATGGCCGCGCAGATGACGGCGCCGCCCGCGTGGGCGATCTCGCCCGCCACGAAGCCGATGCGGATGATGTTGGTGTCGCGGTCTTCCTTGCTGAAGCCGAGGCCTTTGGAAAGATGCGTGCGGACCACGTCGCCGTCGAGGATGGCGATCTCGCGCCCGCGTTCGAGCAACAGTGAAGTCACCACCTGCGCCGTCGCGGATTTTCCCGAACCGCTCAAGCCGGTGAACCAGATGCAGAGGCCCTGCTTGTGTCGCGGGGGATACATCTCGCGCAAAATTTCGGCGGTCTCCGGGCGGGTGAACCACTCGGGGAGCAGTTTGCCTTTGGCGAGATAATCGTCGCGCACTTGCGTGCCGCTGATGTTGAGCGTCTTGGCGCCCTTCGGCACATCCTTCTCTTCGACGTAGCGCTGTTCATCGGGCAGGTAGACGAGCATTTCGAACGGGATCATCTTGACGCCCAACTCGGCTTCGTACTGCTTCATCACTTCCTGCGCGTCATACGGACCGTAGAACGGTTTGCCGCTGGAATCGTTCCCGGGTCCCGCGTGGTCGCGCCCCACGATGAAGTGGTTCACGCCGTGGTTGCGGCGAATGATGGCATGGAGCAATGCTTCCTTCGGCCCCGCCATTCTCATCGCCAGCGGAAGCAGGCTGAGCAGGGTGTCTTTTTTATCGTAGTAGTTGTCCGCCAGCGCCTTGTAGGTGCGGACGCGGGTGTAGTGATCCACGTCGCCGGGTTTGGTCATGCCGACAACGGGATGGATGAGAAGCGAGCCTTTGACTTCGGCCGCGGCGCGCTTGGTCAGTTCTTCGTGGATGCGGTGCAGGGGATTGCGGGTCTGGAACGCGACCACGTTGTCGTGTCCCATGTCTTCAAGCAGGGTGCGCACCTGGGCGGGCGTCTGGCGCAGGTCCACAAAGTCGTAGTACTTCGGCATGTTCACAACCTGCAGCGGGCCGGAGATGCAGACCTTGTTCCAGCGCGCCATCTCGGAGACCATCGGGTGCTTCGAGTCGGTGGAGCCGTAGGCCAGCGCGGCCTCGGTTTCCGCGTCCCAGTGATAGATCTCTTCGAGCGTCATCACCGCGATCATATCGTTGTTGGCGTTGCGCAAGACGATATCCTCGCCGACGGTCGGCAGTTCCTTCGGGTCAGCCGTCAACGTGATGGGCAACGGCCAGAGCGTCCCGTCCGCCAGGCGCATTTCGCGCAGGACGCGCTCGTAGTCCGCTTTGCCCATGAAGGTGGTCAGGGGGGAGAATCCGCCCGAGGCGATCAGTTCCAGGTCGCACAGGTTTCTCATGGTGATCTTGATCGAGGGCAGTTTGGAGGCGCGCGCCAGCAGGTCTTCGCGCTCTTTCCCTTCGACGACCAAGTTCACCAGTTTGCCGCCGTAGGGAGGGATCAGTTTTGCATTTGCCATTGTTACTCCGTGAGGGTTAAGACTTCGGAAGTCTCAGAGACTTCCGAAGCCTGGATTTCGTTTGCAAGGCCAAATTATACTTCAAAATTCAGTGTTTGAATTTTGGAATTTTACTCGGTGGTCGAGTAGCCCCGAATGCTCTTTGAGGGGCGTATCGAGACCATCACGCTCCATGCAAGATTTTGTTCACTGGTTACCGTTGGTCTCGATACGGCGGCAACAGATGGCAGGATGCAAACAGTAGTACCGTTCGCCGCCTACTCGACCAACGGCGTACACTTGAAACAAGCCATTATGTGATTTGGACAACCCGCCCCGACTTCTGTGACTCTTGCGCGGCCAACGCGAGACGAAGAGTCCGCGCGCCATCCGCAAGCGTGCATCTCGGTTCAGACTCCCCCGCGGCGGTTTCCACGAAATGACGCGTTTGCGCCAGAAAGAGTTGGTTCCGCTCGAAGCCCTCGGGCGGCGCGACCGCCTCGACGACGGGCGCGGGCGGCTCCTCGCTGAACGTCCCGAACGTAGCAGGCATCTTGAAGTGGTGTAGCACGCCATCCGCGTTGTCCCAGCGAAGCGTGCCACCCGTCCCGACGATTTCCAACCTGTGAACAGGCGGCCTTTGGAAATAATTCAGATGCACGCCACCCACCGCCCCGCTGACAAATCTCAGCCCGATCTCGGCCGCGTCTTCCACATCCATTTCGAGCGGCGAGAGATGGCCGTTGAACGACCACAGCGACTCGACCTCGCCGAGCAGGAAGCGCAGGTAATCCAGCGGATGCGTCAGCGTGACAATGACTCCGCCGCCGAGGTCCGCGCGCGCCGCGTAACCTTGGCGGTAATCCTCCCACGGATGCCACTGCGGCAGGTACTCGCCCCAGTGCACGTGGACGGTCAGCACCTTGCCGAGCGCGCCTTGTTGAATCAATTCGCGCGCCTTGTTGAGCGTGGGATGATAGCGAAACTGGAACCCGACGAGAATCCTGCTTCCACTTTTCTCGGCGGCTTTTTGCAAAACATCGAGCCTGTCGAGAGAATTTGAAACAGGTTTCTCCAGCAAAATATGACATCCCGCCTGCGCGGCTGGGATGGCGCTGTCCATGTGCAGGGAGGTTGGGTTAGCGACAATAACCGCTTCGGGCTTGTGCTTTTTCAACGCCTCCGCTAAATCTGCTTCAACGGGATAGCCCGCCAGTTCGTCATCAGGAAGCGTGGCGCGATGCGAACGCAGGAGGATGATATCCTTTTCGCCGAGGGCAATCAGGTTGCGGAAGTGTCGGCGTCCGATGGAGCCGAGTCCGGCAATGAGAAATTTCATAGTTGCCTTTTTCTAAACAGTAGAGTAGAGGAGCAGGGAA
>Ga0210027_1004568_pt1 | contig 10542 bp, 7 predicted proteins | sample CryGeymeta201510_FD_183978 | JGI IMG/M metagenome (GOLD analysis project Ga0210027, IMG submission 183978) | Groundwater microbial communities from Crystal Geyser aquifers in Utah, USA - Crystal Geyser metaG 2015-10 (SPAdes) (version 2) | ecosystem: Environmental > Aquatic > Deep subsurface >...
CCCAAAGCGATTCGAATCGCAAAACGAAAAGTGAAGCAAGCGCGCGTGAATGCGGATTTGCGCGTGGGCGATGTCACCCGACTCGACGGCATCGCCGGTCCCTTCGACCTGGCGCTCGACATCGGTTGTTTCCACGGCCTGGGCGACAAATCCGCCTACCTGACGGAACTCGACCGGCTGCTCGCCCCGGGCGGACACTGGCTGATGTACGGATTCTTCAAACCCGATCCGCTTCTTCCCGGACCCGGGCTGGCCGCGCCCGACCTGAGTCTGATCCACGCCCGCGGCTTTTCCCTGCTCTCGCGCACGGACGGCTTCGACAAAAAAGAACGGCCCTCGGCGTGGTTCTTGTTTCAAAAAACCGACAGCCCGCCGTCCTGAGCGGAGTGACGAGCAGAGCGAGGAACGCAGTCGAAGGATGGCATTGAAAAATAAGATCGGCCATCGGCGTAGTTCTTGTTTCAAAAAATCTCTGGTGGGTAAGGCGGAATGCCATTCCGCCCCACAGTCCGCTTGTTCATAAAGATACCGCCGTCCTGAGCGGAGTGACTGAGTGTTCGTCGAGGGAACGCAGTCGAAGGACGGGTCACATGTGAACGCTCTGTTGGAATCTACCTGCCCTTCGATCGCGTAGCACTCAGGGCAGTGGTACACTGATGACTGATAACTGAACTAGCTACCTGACAGTTTCAAGAAACCGGTGGTCGAGTAGCCCCAAGTGCTCTTCTTAGGGCGTATCGAGACCACATTTGCGGGTAGTTTGCCGGCACGTTGGTCTCGACACCTGCACTGCACCAAACGCAGTGCGGTGCAAGTGTACGGCGGAAGAGCACCGCCTACTCGACCAACGGCGTGTTTTTTGAACAAAGTGTCAGGTGGCTAGAAAATATTCTCTCCTGTTATTGGCAAGCGTGCTGTTCTTTTCTGTAACCATCTCCGTGGAAGGTAGCGAAAAGATGAAAATTTCAAGAAACATTTCTGTTTTTGTTTTGTTGATTGTTTCACTTGTTTCAACATCTTCAATTCAGGCTCAATCTCTTACTTCGCCGAATAGCCAGAACGAGTATTTGGGAGAACCCGTTTTTCTCTCCTCCACAATTTCAACCCAGGCTCAAACATCCGTCACCGTGGAGAGCTTCTTCGGTGAGGGTAGTTTCATGGATGGGTATGATTTCTCGGCTTATGCTGTCCAGCGCTGGGGAGAATCAGGCCCCGATAATCCTGATCTGTCCCCTGACTTCTATTTGAGTGAAAATACGCCTGTAACTAATAACCCCGACCAAACATACAGCCCGAAGACTACCATTAACTATGGCGCCACGCCGCTGGCATCGATTACCGAAATTCCATCCCAATCTGATTCGCGTTTCGCCAATAATGATTTTGTTCAGGGGCGGACGTACGGGATGTTCACGCTCGAAGGGGATTATGTCGTCCTTCAAGTGACCAGTCTTTATGAGCAACCCTTCAATGACTGGCATAAAAATGGAATGACGTTCGACTGGGTGTATGTGGAAGGGGGGGGGACCGGCGAGTTGACACTTGCTCTGTATCCTTATGACAAAACCGAATTTGCGATGGGCGACAGTCCTACCATTGGGGGCGATGTGCTGGTGGGCGGGCAGCCCCTCGCAAACGCCCAGGTTTGCACCGAAGTCTGGAGCGATTCTCTGGATTATTTGTATGGGGCCTGTCATTTCACAAATGCGAATGGTCAATTTTCATTCTGGTTGGAATATGGTGTGAACATCCCCACCGGTTATCGCGGCAATCTGACGGTGGAGGGGAATGTGACCTATAAAGGTGCCGTTGCTTATCAGAACATTACTGTCCCTTACGGAAACAAAGCCCTCGATCTGCCCCTGGATTTAACTCTTTTCGGGCCGGATCACGATCTTGAAATTGGCGGTTGGGAAGATATTGGCATTGCCGGGACGATCACCAGCCAGGGTGTCAATGTGGATGGAGCCCTGGTGACGATGGTTGTCGCCGGGCAGACCTTCCAGACCACCACCGGGACGCATACTTCTGGTCAATTCAACTGGTATTGGAGTAATACTTCTTTTCCGGCGGGGAAGTACACTGTACAAGTCACCATCACCAAAGATGGCTACCAGACGGCTACGGGGAGTGTCCCGTTCACCTTGCTGGGGGCAGGATATGATTATTGGGTCACGATGGACCCCATCTCCGCCAACATAAACCCAGGAACCAATGTCCCTTTTCCTGGCACCCTCACCCTGGGCGGAACCCCAGTCTCGGATTGGATCGATATCTACGTCACATTCCCTAACGGTCGCACCAATGGCTACAGCAACCTGACCGACGCGAATGGGCGGTTTACCCACACCCAGCCATCCCTAACAGAGCTTGGCGCTTACCAGCTCGTTGTTCATTATCATGCGGATGACAAACTAATCAGCAAGGTGTACACCTTCTCGGTGGGTACTACCCCAACTCCCACCGTGACTCCATCTGTCCCGCAGCCAACCCCGGCTCCGAGAAAATGCGAAATCATTGATGTTGTTTACCCTTCGATGGTTTTGGTGGGAGACAAAGTAGATGTTACCGGCAAAGTGATTTGTACGCAGGGTGAAGAAGAAATCATCCCGCAAGAAAACTGGGATGTTCATGTGTTTGATATGCACACATCGGCCAAAGCTCCGGTTGTCCAAACCAGTGGAGACGGATCATTCGCCGCCATTTTCCCATCGCAGCTTTCTGTCCGAGAAATTACTATCCTTGCCCGAAACCCAGAAATTGAGACCCGCTATGCACGCTGGTTCGGTCCCCTCAGAGTTGTGGTTGGCATCGAACCTGAGATCAGCCTCTCTCAAACTGATTACGATCAGGGAGAAATCCTCGAAGGAACACTCACCCTAAATCCAAATCACCCAGCAGAAAATTGGGATTCTGGGTTAGAAATCTTCTATCAGATCACAGGCCCAGAAGGGGATGCAGCAAAGCAATACTTGTTTGAATCCCAATATTATTATGTAGACCCCCAGTATTATATTCACAATATCGTTGACCGGATTTATTGGTCGGTTCCCCAGGATGCTGGCGGAGGCAAATATACCCTCACCGCCTATATCTCTGGAAACTATATTGATACCCATACGATTGAAACAGATTTTTATGTCAACGATATTCAACACACCAATTTAACCGCCTGGGTGGAATCAGACCCGGATGGCTGGGTTTCGGCCACCTTGGTTGGTCAATTCACCGATTTTACCGGAGTCCCCATCCCGGATGCAGATGTTCGGGTTGAGTTTTTCATTGTCAAATGGAATACCGATTGGACAGAAATTATTGGAACTCGTGAGTTCAAACTAACCGGCGCTACCGATGCGTTCGGCAGCTATGAAATTGATCTGGAACCCCTGGATTTATTCGTTGGTCAAGGTCAGGATGATCCCTGGGAGCCTAATTGGGCGACCACCACCGTCTACGCCGACAGAGAAGGGTATGCCACCGGAGCAACCATTATTGATATTCGCATCCCTACCGTAAAATCTCGAATGGAGATCATCTCTGTCAATCCACCCTTGGATTATTTGTCCAAGCTGGCTCAAAGTGGGTTGAGTTATGATCAGTTACTCGAGATGAACATCCAGGTGCGGGTACGGTATAACAATATTTTTGTTGAAGGCGCCAAACTCGGTATTTCAGCACAAGGTAACTGGGCAGTTAACTGTAGTGGGGGTGCAGATAATATGATGACTTTTGAACCCTATCTATCCATCAATGGAGAACAGAAAGAAGAAAGTGAAGTGTATATGGGCGACTATGCGGCCCGCCCTCCCCATACGCTGTCGTGGTATATCCTCGGTATGCACAATGTGCCTTTTTACTATTACCCGAAACACAATGTAACCATGCCAGCCCAACACGGGATTGCTCAGGAAAGTACATTTACGCAATACCGCAAAAGTCACTTTTGACTTGACGAAATGGGTTCTCGTGGCATACTGCAACTTGGCTATCAAACAAGGAGCAGAGCATGAGAACCCACAAAGAATTATACTGGACAACACCGACAATCTACAAATGTGAATTGGAGATTTGTCCGCAGTGCGGTGGCGCATTGGCAGCCATGCCTTATCTAAACGGACTGAAAACGGTACAGACGATGACACAGGTTTTGACGATGGCCTATCGGCCGAAGCGATGTACAGTTCCGACCTGTAAGAGCGATGGCGTGAGTTGGCCATCAGCGGCATGGCAGCAGGTGGCGCCGAAGTACGGTACCTACGGGTATGATGTGATCGCGCAAATTGGCTGGGAGCGGCAAAAGAGCGGGAGGCGCTTTGCAGCGATCCACAGCGATTTGGCAGGGCGTATCCAGATCAGCGAAGCGCAAGTGCGCTACTCGTATTACCAGCGATACCTGCCCTTGTTGGCCTGCCATGAGCGTCAGCATATGGGTGAATTGAAGGTCTTGTCACAACAACGCGGCTTGCTCTTGGGGCTAGACGGCTTGATGCCCGAAGGGGGCGAGCCGCAGTTATGGGTGGTGCGTGAATTGCAGACGGGCTGGACATTGCGCAGTGGTTGGATGAGTTGCCAGGACGAAGCGGCGTTCGTTGAGTTCTTGCAACCAATTGCGGATTTGAATCTGCTGGTCAAGGCAATCATCAGCGACAAGCAACGCGGGCTGTTACCGGCTGTGAGCGTAGTCTTTCCACAGGCTGTGCATGGCTTTTGCCAACTTCACTACCTGGACAATGCCGCTGAGCCGGTGGCGGAAGCCGACGAACAGATGAAAATCAGCCTGCGGCAGGGAGTACGCGCCGCAGTGGGGGACTTGATTCGGCAAAAACAGGCCGAAAAGCCCACCGTTTTGACGGTGACCGGGGTGATTCCGACGCCGGTTGTCCTCTCAACCCCACTCCCAGCCCCCGAACCGGCGGAGATCGCCGCATGGGCGCGGGAAGCCATTGTGCAGGATATCCTGCAACGGGTACGCTACTTGCTCACCCTGAAAGGGCGGCCCCCTTTTCGTCTGGCTGGGATCGAGATGTTCACCCGTTTACAGGAAGTGGAAACCTGTGTGCAGGAACTGATCCAACATCAAGCGGAGCCGCGCCTGTTGGCATTGCAGGCTGGCTTGCAGCAAGCCCTTCAAACCGTCCGCCCCGCACAAGCCGACTTATGTCAGGCCGCCAAGTGGTTGGCTGACCTGGCCGAGGTGCTGGACCCAGACCAGAAACCCGCTCGCACCGCCGAGCAAGTCCGGGCCGAATGGGAAACCTGTCTGGCCCGCATCCAGACGCAAGAGCAGGCCTCGCCCCGTTTGCAGGAGTTCAGCGCCAAAATCCGCAAGGTCTCCGCGAGCTATGCGCCAGGCCTGTTCCACACATACAACGTGCCCGGTTTGCCGCGTACCAACAATGGCCGCGAAAGTGAGTTCCGCGACCTGCGTCGGCGTCTGCTCTCCACCACTGGTCAGGCCGGAGCCGTCAAACGCCTGTTGTGTCGCGCAGGCGCCTGGGAACTGATTCCTGGCCTCAGTTCTTTGCCTGAAACCGTGGCAGCCTTATCTCACGTGGAGCGTGACCAATTCCTTCAGGAGCGGCAACGAGTACGAACCCACCGGGCGCGTTTCAGACTCCACACCCGCTCTGCCAAACGATCAGAGGCGCAGCTCCAACAACTGGTCCAACGCTGGAAGGCGCTTCCCGCTGCCAATGGTCCATAGTGACTTTTGCGGTATTGCGTTTTTTGTCTCGTCTTTTACGTTGAATCTGATGACAAATGCAGATTAATAGCGAATCTGGCAACAGTACATTTATACCAGCGATTTCATTGACAAAAAAAAAAAAAAAAAAACGGCCTTATAATTATGTTCACAATGATCATGTCGTCTCCGGTGAGGAAATGAGGAATGGAGATTCTCCTTTGAAGAACAAACCGATATTGAGCCTCCGCGAACACCAAGCGCTCGATTTGCTTATCGAGGGATTGACAAATAGGCAAATTGCCGCGCGGATTGGCATCTGCGAGAAAACGGTGGAAAAGATTCTTGCCAACCTATACCGAAAAGCAAATACACACTCCAGAGCCGGGACGGTTGCATGGGCGCTAAAGCAAAAAAATGAAGGGTAGGGGAATCCCTACCTTGCTCTATCTCAATATATGCCTAGAATAGCCATGTGTGAAGTCCGGGTGCTTTTGCTTCGTCACACTCTCGCTAAATGGAAAGGAGAAAACCATCATGAAACTGTCTAAAGTTCTACTGATGCTGTGTGTGGTTGCCATCGTTGGAGTAGCGGTGTTGACTGCGGTTCAAACCGTTTATGCTTCCCCTATTCCTCCCGGTTGTTGGCAAACTAGCTATCGCAATGACTGCGTAATATGTTCATGGATCGATTGGAATGGAAGGACAAGGGAAATATGGAAGTGGAAATGTCCCAATGGAGCATACGGTTCCGCCAAGCAGTATCAGCCTTGCTACTCGTGCGAACGATAGAGCCATACACATCTTGAATGGCTCGGGATTCAAAGGCGCCTTGCCCAAAATGATTTAAGGAAGCACCCGGACTATACACAATCAATTCGCTGATAGAAGAGATTGCATAAATCAGAAAAGGAGATATTCTTATTATGATAAAAAGGGTAAATCAGATAGTAGATAGTCCCCGGTTTTTACAAATGACCATATTACTACTCACGGCATTGTTGGCAATTATGGTCGTGCAGAACCAAAATAAGTTGAAAGAACAAAACTTCTCAATCAATCCTCCTGCGGAGGAAATTATCGTTGGTCGCGAAATTAAGCCGGTTACTTTGAAAACGCTGGATAGGCGTGATTTCAATTTTAGTGAACTACCCAACAGCTATACATTGCTTATATTCTTTGCCACAAATTGTCCTTACTGTGCCAAAGATGCTCCATTGTGGCAAAAAATGTATGAAGGGGCTATAATCCGTAACATAGGCATCTTCGGTATCACTTCAGAATCAGACACACAAGTTATTTCCGAATATGCGCAGAAACACAACATTCTGTTTCCTATCCTTTTAGATCAAAAACGAGAATTATTTTCTCAACTCAGAATATTTGGCACTCCAACAAAAGTACTTCTTTCATCTGATATGAGTATAATTCAGGTGTGGCAAGGCTGGACTACGCAACAAAGCGGGCAATCAGATTTGGGAGGCATTTATGCTTTCTTTGGTATCGCGCCGGACGACCTGCCGGTAGGTTCTTCATTAGGAGACTCGTTCAGTCCTTCATCGAACCCATGAAGACTCACGCCAAATTAAATAATGTATGAACGAAAAAATCCTTGCTACCCTCTCCCGTCATTTCTGGCTATTGCGGCAAAACTATTATATCTATCGCCGTCAAACCCTGCTCTTGATTGTATTGGGCGCGTTGTTTGAAATTATGATCTTCCAGCAAGTTGCTCCTGAAGACGTGAGATACATGTTTGCGTCCTATGGCGAGGTTCTGTTGCCGCAGATAGCCGGTTGGGTTGTAACGGGAATTCTAGCAGGCGATTCGTCCCGCGAACTGCTTTTCGCAACCAGCCGCCCTGTATGGAAAACGGTCGTTGAACGACTGGAACTTGTGATTTTGACGGCGATATTGTCGTTCGGATCTTTATTATTGTTTACATCCATCATAAAAGATAAGGAGTCTTTTCCAGACGACGGCTTAAAGTTGTTCGTGGGAAGCGTTGTCGCGTGCCTGCTGTTTGCATCCATTGGCATATTTTCGTCTGTGCGGCTTCGTAACCGTGCGGCGGGCGGGGTCGTCATCACGGCATTATGGGCATCGGCGTTGCTCTTCAAAGAAACTATCCTGGCAAGCGATATGGGCCACATCATATATCCATTCCTGACCTTAAATGCCCCAGACAGTCCTTTTTGGATAATCAACCGATTAACATTAATCGCGCTTTCCCTGTTGTTAATTTGGGGTACCATTCGACTTACCCAACACGAAGAACCTTTACTGCCTCATGGAGAATCTGAAGAAACATGACGACATACCGCCTGCTCTTCCATACAGCCGCCACAGAAATCCGCCTGGCATTGCGGAATCCAGGGTTTTGGCTTTTCCTGCTCTTCATAACTGTTTTTACAAGCGCGGTGGTGTTAATGTTAAACGCTGCTGGAAATTCATCTCTGAGATCCACTGTGGAAATTGCCAATAACGTGCTTTTTTTTCAATTTCCATTGATTGCCATCGTAGTGTCTCCGGCGATCACCAGGCATCGTTCGCTTTCACGGGAATGGGTGTGGGCAACGCGGTTGGATTACCCTGTACTGTTGATCGGACAATTTATCGGGTTGACGGTTGTCTTTTTTGCCGCATCATTGCTTCCAATAATCGTAATGTCTTTCTGGTTATTTCAGACGGCGCTGTATTTACCCGCGCTATGGGGGTTCGGTTTATTGTTGATCCTGCCTGTTACATTTCTTGAAATTTGTGTGGCCTTTTCATTCGCTTGCTGGTTCAGAAATACGGTTCTTGCTGTTGCGTTAGTAACGGCGTTGGATGTTCTTAAAAGGCTTGGAATACTCGTGCCGGTTGCAACTTTGCTCACGCCATTGAATTACACTTTGTTAACTTTGCATTTGGACTCGGTGGCGGGACTGGGCGCGGAGAAACCAATTCTCGCCAGTCTTCTGCTTTTCTATGTGTTTTTAGGGGCGGGAGGCGTAATGGCGTCCATTTGGGGAAGTTCTCAAATTCCTTCTTATGGCGAATCTCAACCGGCGCATAAATCTTTCGTCATGCTTGGGATGTTGGTTGGATTCGCAGGTATATTTCTGACGTTTCGTTTGTATACCTTGCCTGCCAAGCAAAGCATCGTGCCTCCGCCTCCTTTATCCAGCCAAATTGATGTCTGGGATGTGGAAGTCGCATCACATATCGGTTCGATTTCCGGCGCTGAAATCAATCTGCAATCAGAGTTTACACTACGAAATATGGGCGACACATCCCAGAATAACCTATTGTTGTCGCTCAATACGGGACAAAGCCCCACTAATGTGACCGTCAATGGATCTTCGGCCTCTTTCAAACGCCTTGGAGAATTTATTGAAATATTACTGCCGTCTCCTGTGAATCCTGGTGATGCCATCAGAATAAAAATGGCTTATGCGGGGTTTCCTCTATTACTTCGCGAAGATTATTCGTTACAACTGGGTCTTCGGAACGATTCTCCCCCGTCCTTTCAAAATCCTGTACAGACTTACCTGGACAAGAATACGATTTATCTGCATCGCGATGGAAACTGGATGGCATGGCCCTTGTCTACGCGCCCTCACTTATCTCCTGATGATGCAATTACTTTGGAAATCCCTAAACATTCTTATGTGGTGAGTTCTGGCGAAATCATTAAGGAAACTGATACATATATTAAATATCGGTGGAGGGGAAGACTTCCTCAGATATTGTTAGTGACAGCCCCTTATCATGCTGTTGAACAGTCTGGCAACGTGATGTTTTTGGGCAAATATGGCGATAAGCAAAGTCTCGATCAGGCCCATATCACCCTTGATCTCGTCAAAGCGCTTGATAAGGAGATGAAATTTGAGTTTGGGCAATATACGGCAGTCTCGCTTCCCTATGCGCAGGAGATGGTGATTAGCAATGCGATTATTGGTCTGCCGTATAAGGATAGGGATGTAGGAAATATTTCCGATGAAAATGCCAGGATATATGATTTTGCCTTGTCTATGACCCGTGCCTGGCTTATGGACAGAATTTCATGGCCTGGTGAATTGACATCAAAAGGGTATCTTCGCAACTCTGAGGCAATTTGCGAAATGCCGGATGAAACGGGCCGCCAGAAATGCGAAATTATCACCTCGGGCGAGCATAATCTGCAAGCCCCATACGGACGCCTCGTCAATAAAACAAGCCATGATCCTTTAATCAATGCAATCAGTACCGTCCTGGCATGGCAGATCGCCGAGGATGTTACGGGGAGCAATGTTTTGACCCAGCGTGAATATGGGAAATGGGCTACTCGTGCCGAGTGCGATATCTCTATTCTTTCGAAGTGGGATGAATATCAAACAGCAGGATGGATTATGAGTCTTCACCAGGCGTTCAATGAAAATGATATTGAGAAAATAATTCAAGTCCTCATTGAAAAATATCCCCCAGGCTCCCCTCCGCTCACTGAAAATGAATTTTTGCAAATTGCTCAAGATTACCGAAAAGGTTTTCAGCCGCCTATCCCGTGCGAAAAATTTTATATAGGAAATAAGCCATGAATATCATTGTAGAAAACGTGACAAAGATTTATGGAAAAGACTCTTTAGCCTTGAAAGGGATTTCTCTCGAAATTAAATCAGGCATGTTTGGTTTGTTGGGACCGAATGGGGCAGGTAAAACCACCTTGATGCGGATCATCGCCACCCTGATTCTTCCTACCAAAGGTTTTGTTAAAGTTGGCGATTATCGAACAGATGATGTCAAAGAGAAATGGCACATTCGCGCAATGTTGGGATATTTACCACAAGAACTGGCTTTATATGGCGATTTGTCAGCGCAGGAATTTTTGGATTTCATGG
>Ga0210027_1004588_pt1 | contig 10518 bp, 10 predicted proteins | sample CryGeymeta201510_FD_183978 | JGI IMG/M metagenome (GOLD analysis project Ga0210027, IMG submission 183978) | Groundwater microbial communities from Crystal Geyser aquifers in Utah, USA - Crystal Geyser metaG 2015-10 (SPAdes) (version 2) | ecosystem: Environmental > Aquatic > Deep subsurface >...
AACGTAAGGCGCGCGGATACACCAGCATCAACACCATGCGCACGGTGATATTCCTCATCGCTGGCAAGCTCAATTTCCAAAGGTTTAACCCTCATGCCGTTTAACCCACTCGTTTTTCAAAAGAGCCTTAGCTTTTACCCACGCAAATGTCCGATGAACCGAAAATTCTTATTTCGTCGCTCCCGCGCAGGCGGGAGCCCAGTCAAATCAACAAGCCGGATTCCCGCCTGCGCGGGAATGACGAATTTTTAGAGGTTCCCTTTAGGGAAACATGTGCTGCACGGCCAATGTCCCGCTGCGGCCTTCGACCGTACCCGGCTTGACTTCACACAGCGGAAGGTCGTCCGCCTTCAGGGTTTGCAGATACTGCCGCATCGAAACCAGTTCGTATCCCTGCTCGCGCCAGCCCTGCAGCAACTGCTCGAAGATCGGCAGCCACTTCTGGCCTTCCAGTTCGGCATGCAGGGTATAGACGTGTCCGGTTTCCGGTGAAGTTTGCGTCAGGTTCAAAAGGTGTTGCGCCACGTTATCCACGGTGATGCCGTCGCGGCCGATGAGTTCATCCAGCGTCGGCAAGGTGGTAGGCAATTGCGGGCAGGCGATGATCTCGGCCTGCCAGGTCGGAATGAAGGGATGCGTGCCGCGCGTGTCGGAGCTGTAGTCGAAACCCAGATGCTGGGTCTGGCGCAGGGCGTGGCGGTTGGTCTGCCAACCGGCGGCGGCATGGGCTTTCGGCGTCTCGCCAAAAGTTTCGGCAAACCTGTCCACCGCGCGCTGCAGTTCGCGCCGCGTCCACGCCTCGCCTTTCTGTGCCACATGATCCTGCCAGCGGATGTGGTCGTAGCAATGGATCCCGACTTCGAAGCCCGCATCGCGCACCGAACGCAGGATGTCCGCACACTTCCTGCCGATATCCGGTCCCGGCAACAGCGTGCCGTACAGCAGCGTCTTGATGCCGTAATGCTCGACCACGGAAGTGCGTGAAACCTTGCTCAAAAAGCCGGGGCGAAACACACGCTTGATGGCGCGCCCGGTGTGGTCCGGGCCGAGCGAGAAGAAGAAGCTGGCCTGCGCCTGGTGGCGTTGCAAGGCATCCACCAGGCGCGGCACGCCTTCACGCGTACCGCGATAGGTATCGACGTCGATCTTGAGGGCGAGCTTTTTCATTGCAGGATTCAGGATTCAGGATTCAGGATTCAGGATTCAGGGGCAGCATTGCTGAATCCTGAATCCCGAATCCTGCATCCTGCTTTAGTCGACCAAACCGCGCGCCTCGGCGATCTGGCTACGGTAGGCATCAAAGATCTTGCGCAGCGTATCGGGCATGGTGGTGGTCGGTTTCCAGCCCAGCTCTTCGCAGGTGTTGGTGATCTTCGGCACACGGTTCTGCACGTCTTGATAGCCTTTGCCGTAATACGCGGCGGAAGTGGTTTCGACGATCTTCACCTTCTTCGCGGACTCGCGGTATTCAGGATATTCGTTCGCCAGCTTCAGCATCATGTCGGCCAAATCGCGGATGGCAAAATTGTTGGCCGGGTTGCCGATGTTGTAGATCTTGCCGGTGGCCACGCCATCCTTGTTGGCGATGATCTTCATCATCGCGTCGATGCCGTCGTCGATGTAGGTGAACGCGCGTTTCTGATGGCCGCCATCGACCAGGCTGATGTTCTCGCCGCGGATGATATGGCCGAGGAACTGGGTCACCACACGCGAGCTACCTTCCTTCGGCGTATTGATCGAGTCCAGACCCGCGCCGATCCAGTTGAACGGGCGGAACAGCGTAAAGTTCAGGTTGTCCTGCATGCCGTAGCCCCAGATCACGCGGTCCATCAGCTGCTTGGAGGTGGAGTAGATCCAGCGCGGCTTGTTGATCGGGCCGCAGATCAGCTCGGAATTCTCCGGATCGAATTCTTCGTCATGGCACATGCCGTACACTTCTGAAGTCGAGGGAAACATCAGGTGTTTCTTGTATTTCACCGCCGCGCGCACGATCGGCAGGTTGGCCTCGAAGTCCAGCTCGAATACGCGCAGCGGCGCTTTGACATAAGTGGCCGGGGTGGCGATGGCGACCAGCGGCAGGATCACGTCGCACTTCTTGACGTGGTACTCGACCCATTCCCTGTTGATGGTGATGTCGCCCTCAAAGTAGTGGAAGCGCGGCTGGCCGATCAGGTCAGAGATGCGGTCGCTGCTCATGTCCATGCCATAGACCTCCCAGTCTGTGGTGGCAAGGATGCGGTTGGACAGATGGTGACCGATGAAACCGTTCACACCCAGGATCAGTACTTTTTTCATTGCTATTTCCTCAAGAATTAAACTCAAATTTTTCCGTGCCAAACTTTGCCGCAAACTCCGCCGCACTCATCTCGACGCCGTCCAGCTCAAAACGCACCACGCGCAGCACGCCGCTGGCGCAGATCGCGTACGCCTTGTCTTCCTTTACATAGAAGGCGGGCTGCTCTTTTCCCGCCGCCGTGCATTTTGTAACCAGCGTCTGCAAGATGCGCAGCGGCTTGCCCATGACCTGCGTCATCGCACCCGGATACGGCGGCGCCACGGCGCGTACCAGGTTGTGAATCTCCAGCGCCGATTGCGTCCAGTCGATGATGCCGTCTTCCGCCTTGCGTCCGCCGAAATACGCGCCCCGACTCAAATCCTGTTTGATGCGCGGTGCCTTGCCCGCCAACAGCGCCGGCAGCACACCGTTCAGCGCCATCTCCGCCGCCACGGTCACCTTCTGAAACACTTCATGCGCCGTGTCGTTGGGCAGGATCGGCACCGCCTGCTGCGCCACGATGTCGCCGTTGTCCGGCTTTTCGGTCATGTAGTGCAGGGTACTGCCCGTTTCCGTTTCGCCGCGGATTATCGCCCAATTCACCGGCACCCGTCCGCGGTATTTCGGCAACAGCGAGCCGTGCATGTTCAGCGCACCGTGCTGCGGAATGGCCAGCAGCGGCGCTTTCAGCATCTCGCGGTAATAGAACGAGAAGAAGAAATCCGGCTGCAAGGCCTGAATCTGCGCCACCACCTCCGGCGCGTTGGGGTTCTCCGGCGTGATGGTCGGGATGCCGTACAACTCGGCCAGCTGCTGCACGCTCTCGAACCAGATATTTTCTTGCGGATTGTCGCGATGGGTCACCACCAATTTGACATCCACGCCGTGTGCCAACAACACCGACAAACAGCGGTATCCAACATTGTGATAGGCGAAGACGATTGCCGAGGATTCGGGATTCAGGATCATGGATTCAGGCAACCCCCTTCATCATTTGTAACTTCTTCACTATTCATGAATGCGCCGCCGTGCTTTCAGTCATGATGTTGGGACCGCGAAGCTTCCGCAGCTCCGCTCTTAACTGAATCCTGAATCCTGAATCCTGAATCCTGCTGTTCAAGCACCGCCTCGATCAGATAGCGCGGACGGTGGCGCACCTGCTGGTAGATGCGCCCGATGTATTCACCCAAGAGTCCGATGCCGAACAGCGCGATGCCGATGAGGAAGAACATCAGCGCAAACAGGGTGAACAACCCTTCCGCTTCCGGACCGATCCACAGGCGGCGTATCACCAGAAACACGAAGAACACTCCCGAGAACACCGAGATCAGCATTCCCATCATGGAAAACATCTGCAAGGGCACCAGCGAGAAGCTGGTCATCAGGTCGAAGTTGAGGCGGATCAGGCTGTACATCGAGTACTTCGATTCGCCCGCCGCGCGCTCCTCGTGCCCCACCACCACCTCGGCAGGGTTGCGCGCGAAGCTGTAGGCCAGCGCCGGGATGAAGGTGCTGACTTCCTTGCAACTGTTGATCGCGTCGATGATGTTGCGGTCGTACGCGCGGAACATGCAGCCTTGGTCGGTCATCTTGATGCGGGTGATCTTTTCGCGCAGGCCGTTCATGGCGCGCGAGGCGACGTGGCGCCACCAGCTGTCGTTGCGCTGGCGGCGGATGGAACCGACGTAATCGTGGCCTTCGTCCATCTTCGCCAGCAGCAGGCCGGTATCTTCCGGCGGATTCTGCAAATCGGCATCCAGCGTCACGATGCGCTGACCACGGCATTGCTCAAAACCGGCCATGATTGCCATGTGCTGGCCAAAATTTCCGTTGAACAACACCACGCGCGTCACATCGGGGCGTTTCTGGAACTGCTCGCGCAGGATGGCAGCGGAACGGTCACGGCTGCCATCGTTGACGAACACGACCTCGTAGCCGATGCCGAGCTTGTCCAGCGCGGGATACAGGCGGTCGAACAGTGCCTGCAGGCCCTGCTCCTCGTTATAGACGGGGATGACGACGGAAAGTTGGGGGTTGCTCATAGGGGCGGCATTTTACCGCACAGCGGCGGAATGACGAAATGCCTAGATTGCCAGCAGCCTGCGCGCCAACAACGCCTGCATGTCACGCCGACCATCCACGATCAGATAAATGTACACGCGCTGTCCTATCACGCGGTAAATGACCCGATAGGGTTTGAAAAGCGATTGGCGATATTCGCGGATGCCCAACGCCAGCAATTCCTTGGGATACGCACCCCGTTCGGGGAATTGCCCCAGGCTATCAGCGACCTTCAGCAATTGATCCAAAACATGATTCGCATTTTCAGGAGAATCATATTCGGCGATGTAATCGTAAAGCGATTCGAGGTCTTTCTCCGCGCCTTCGGTGAGCAAAACCTCGTAGCTCACCTACTTCACCCCCTTGGCGCGCAAACGCTGCACCACATCGGCAATCGGCTTGGCCTTGCCCTGCTCGATTTCGTGATTACCCAGCGCCAACACTTTCAGCAACGCCAAGGTTTCCTGCGTTGACTCGAACGAAGCCACATCCTGCAGCACAGCTTTCGCCTCGCCGTTCTGGGTGATCACCATCGGCTGGCGATCTTCGTTCAGTTGGTACAGCACCTCGGCCGCATTGGCCTTGAGATAACTGATGGGTTTTATCTGTGATGAATAGCGCATAAAAGCCTCCGTTAATTCTGCTGGACTGAATATAGTTCTTTTATGGTCCTGCGGCAAGTTCATGCGCCCGGATCCGGGCAAAGGGCTGCTGCGATCACCCCAGCACTTCCCGCACCGCGCCAACCACCCGCTCGACATCCGCCTCGCCCATCTTCGGAAACAGCGGCAGGCTGACGATGCGCCGCCCCACGCTCTCGGCCACGGGGAACATGCCTTCCCGGAAGCCGCGCGCGCGGTACAGCTGAAACAGGTGGATGGGCGGGTAATGCACGCCACAGCCGATGTTGCGCGCTTTCATCTTCTCCATGAACTCGGCACGCACGGTGTTTTGCGGCAGCACGATCTGGAACATGTGCCAGTTGGTGTTCTCGAAGTCTTGAATCGGCAGCTGCGCGCCGGTCTGCCGCTCAAAATCCGCACCAAAGGTGGCGAAGTAATGCCGGACCAGCGCATGGCGACGGGCGGTGATGGTATCCAGTTGCTTCAGTTGATTGAGGCCGATGACGGCGGCGACATCGGTCATATTGAACTTGCCGCCCAGCACATCGACTTCCATACCATCGAAGCCGCTGCGCGTCACGCCTTGCAGGCGATATTTTTCCGCGAGGCGCGCTTCGTCTTCGTTGTTCAACACCAGACAGCCGCCTTCGGTGGTGGTGAGGTTTTTGTTGGCCTGAAAGCTGAACGAGACGAGATCACCGAACGAGCCGATGCGCTTGCCCTTCCATAGCGAACCGATGGCTTGCGCCGCATCTTCCACCACGCGCAGCTTGTGTTTGGCGGCGATGGCGTACAGTCGGTCGCGATCAACCGGCAAACCGGAAAGATCGACCGGGATGATGGCACGGGTTTTGGGCGTGATGGCCGCTTCGACCTTGTCCAGATCGATGTTGCGCGTGACCGGATCGACGTCCGCGAACACGGGCGTTGCGCCGACTTCGAGGATGACATTGGATGTTGCCACCCAGGAGATGGGCGTGGTGATGACTTCGTCGCCGGGACCGATACCCGCGATGCGCAGCGCGATCTCCATGGTGCAAGTGCCGGAGTTAAAGGTGCGCACCGGACGCCCGCCGAAAAAATCGGAAAGCTGTCGCTCGAACTCCAGCATCCTGGGGCCGGAAGTGATCCAGCCGGAGCGCAGCACCTCGCCGACGGCGGCGATGGCAGCCTCATCGATGTAGGGTTTGGTAAAGGGCAGAAATTCGGACATGTCAGGCTCTCGAAATGATGATGACGCCGAGGATGATCACACCCATGCCGACCAGCTTGGTCACGCTGAAATCCTCGCCCAGCAGATATTTGGCCGCAACAGCGTTCACCACGTAAGCCATCGACAGCATGGGAAAGGCGATGCTGACCGGCACACGTGACAGCGCCAATATCCACACCACGACGCTGATGCCGTAGCAGAACAGGGCGGTGATGATGTGCCACTCGGTCGCCAGTTTCCAGCCGATGGGCACCACGTTGGCCGCGCTGAACTCGAAGTGACCGATGACGTTGGTGCCCGCCTTCATCAGGATCTGCGCGGCGGCGTTGAGCATCACACCGGCGAAGATCAGACTGAAACTGACAAGGTTCATGGCTTGATCACCACCACGAGCTGGTGGTCCCGGTAGATTTCTTTCATGTCCATTCCTTTGTCTTTCAAAATTTGCACGGCATACAGCGGCATGATGGCATACGCCTCGGCATCGGTTTTCCACTTGGCGGCCAGCGCATCGACAGTGGGCATCCATTTGTGCGGTTCCTGCCCAATGCCGAACGCCATCTCATCCTGGTAATCGACCAGGGTCAGCGTGCGCTTGAGATAGAACGGCAGCGTCTGCTCGTAGTGATAGACCGAGTAGAACGGCACGTCGGGCTTGATCTGCGGCGCGATCGCCTCGGCGATGAGATAAGCCGAGCGCTCGCGCGCAATGGTGTTGTAACCAGATGCGCCGATCTGCGTCGCCAACAACGAGGACAGCGCCAGGATCACGATGGCGCCTGCCTTGTTGCCGCGCCGCAGGCCATACAGTGCGACCACCATACCGCCCACCCAGATCAGCATCGCCACCGTCAGCCACACCGCATACTCCCCGTACATCTCGGTCTGCACCGGCGTATCCGCAAAACGGTCGGTATTGATCACCACCAACAACAGCGCGAGCAATACCGGCAGTAGCGGTGCGATCAGCCAGAAGGCGCGGCGCGCGTTCATCGCGGCAAGTTGTTTGCCCATCAGCAATGCCAGTGCCGGGAACATCGGCAGCAGATAGGACGGCAGTTTGGAACTGGAAATCGTGAAGAAGAAATAAATGAACACCGCCCACACCAGCAGGAAACGCTCCGCGCTGAACGTGCGCGCCTGCGCCGCGCTGCCGCGCCAGGTGCGCAACAGCGCATCAAACATCAGCAGCGTCCACGGCAGCATCCCCATCAGCAGCACCGGCACGAAGTAGTGCCACGGCTGGTAACGCCCGTGCACTTTGGTGGTGAAGCGCTCGAAGTGCTCGTGGATGAAGAAGAACTGGAAGAATTCCGGGTTGGCGCGCATCACCAGCACGAACCACGGCGCGGCGACCAGCAGGAACATCAGCAGCCCGCTGACCCAGTGCATGCGCAGCCAGATGCGCAAATCGCGATTGAGCACCGAATACAGGAACAGCGCCGCACCCGGCAGGATCACGCCCATCAGGCCTTTGCTCAGCACCGCCAGCGCCATCGCCGCCCAGGCCAGCAGCATCCAGTTTCGGCGTGACGCTGTCGCCGTTTCCTTTTGCGCCAGCAGCAGCGAAAAAATGCCGAGTGTGATGAAAAAGGTTACGCCCATGTCGAGCGTGTTGACGTGGGCCATCAGCGCGTACAGGCTGCTGCTGCCGAGGATCAGCGCCGCATAAAGTCCGGCCTCGCGCCCGAACAGGCGCGTTCCGGTGAACCACGCCAGCAGCACGCCGGCCAGCCCGGTCAGTGCCGCCCACAGCCGCGAAGTCCACTGCTGTTCGCCGAATACTTCATACGCAACGGCGGTCGCCCAGTATTGCAGCGGCGGCTTCTCGAAGTATTTCAGATCGTTCAGGCGCGGCGTGACCCAATCCCCGCTGACCACCATCTCGCGCGGGATCTCGGCATAGCGCCCTTCATCCGGCTTGATCAACTTGCGGTATTCGAGGTTGCCGAACCAGATGACGGCGACGGCCGCCAACAACAGCCAGAGCGTGCGGCGGGAAAAGGAATAATTCATCTTGACCAGGTGAACGAAGAGAATGGGCCTGAATTTTAACCTAAAGCGCTTTTGGCCCGTGCGTTTCCTGCACCTCGACTTGAGCGCCGCCTTGGGCAAAAGTCAGTTGCAATTGATCGCCCGCCGCGATGGCCGTGCTGCGGCTCACGACTCGTCCCGCCGCGTCGCGCACCACACTGTAGCCACGCGCCAGCACCTGCTGCGGATCGAGATGTTGTACGTGTTGGTGCAGGGCAAGCAGGCGCGCATCCTGCCGTGCCAGATAAACCGTCATCGCCGAATTCAGGCGGCGCGTGCTGACCGCCAATCGCTCACACCTTTGTGCCACATCCGGCCGCAAGCGGTGCAGGCGCTGGGTTGATGTCTGCCAGCGCCATTGTGCCTGTTGCCATGCGCCGGCCTGGGCCAGCCGCAGGCGGCGGTGCATGCCTTGCAGTTGCTCGGTTTGTTGCCGCAGGCGCTGGGCCGGATGCACCAGCCGCCGTTGCAGATAATCCAGTTGCTGCATGCGCCGCTCGAACTGGCGCAAGGCGGCGCGCGCCAGATGCTGGCGCTGTTGCGCCAAGTGTTGGCGCAACGCCAGCCGGTCCGGCACCACCGCCTGCGCGGCTGCGGTCGGCGTTGCCGCGCGCAAGTCGGCGACGAAGTCGGCGATGGTGAAATCGGTCTCGTGCCCGACGCCGCTCACCACAGGAATAACGCTGGCGGCGATGGCGCGCGCCACCGCTTCTTCGTTGAATGCCCACAGGTCTTCGATGCTGCCGCCGCCACGACACAGGATGAGCACATCGCACTCGGCACGCCGGTTCGCCGTGTCGATCGCCTGCGCGATCCTCTGCCCCGCCTCGACGCCTTGCACCGGCGTCGGATACAGCACGACCGGCACATTCGGCATGCGGTTCGCCAGTGTGCGCAACACGTCGCGCAAGGCTGCCGCCTGCGGTGAACTCACGATGCCGACTTGTCGCGGGAATTGCGGCAGCGCGCGCTTGCGTGCGGCATCGAACAGCCCCTCACCTTCCAGCTTGGCCTTCAACCGTTCGAACGCCTCGAACAGCGATCCCAGCCCCGCCGGGCGCATCTTTTCCAGAGTCAGTTGAAAGTCGCCGCGCGCCTCATACAAGGTCGCCAGCGCCTGCACCTCGATCTGCATCCCGTTCGCCGGCTTGAAATCCAGATACTGGCTCTTGTGGCGGAACATCACGCAGCGCACTTGCGCCTGCTCGTCCTTGAGCGAGAAATACCAGTGGCCGGAGGCCGCGTTGACGAAATTGGAAATCTCGCCGCGCACCCAGAGCAACGGCAGACCGCCCTCGATCAACTGTTTGGCGGCGCGGTTCAGCTCGCCCACGCTGACGATGCTGTTTTTGTCGAAGGGTTCCACGGCAATCAGCGGCCGCGCGCGTCGCCCCAGCGCAGCGGGGTACGATCATCGCCGAGGTAATACGTCGCGCCGGTCTTGTGCTCGACGTAATAATCCGGCGACACGATGGCCTCCTCGAAGACCATGCCCGGGCTGATGCGGGTGTATTGCAACAGGATGCTGCGAATCACCTTTGCATCGCGACAGACCTGCGAACCCCGGGTGATCCAGGTCGGCCCGATGATTTCCGCCCCGGCCTCGATGCACACGCCGGAGTCTATATACACCGGCCCTTCGATCCGGACGTGATCCCAGTCGATGCGGGTGTTGATGCCGACCCAGATGCCGGGTTTGATTTCCGTACCGGGCATCTGCATGTGTGCAACTTCGCCATTCAGCACGCGCTGCAGCACCTCCCAGTAGTCCGCCACATGACCGATATCGATCCAGTTGAACTGGCGCTTTTGCGCGTAGAACGGCATGCCATTCTCGGCCAGCATCGGAAAAAGCTGGCTGCCGATGTCGAACACCTGGCCGGGCGGAATCAGATCGATCACCTCCGGCTCGAAGATATAGATCCCGGTACTGGCGAAATTGGAACGCGCCGCGTCCGGTCGGGGTTTTTCCTGGAAAGCCAGCACGCGCCCTGCGCTATCGGTTTCGACCACGCCGTAGTTGCCGACCTCGGCACGCGGCACTTCCAGGGTGATGACGCTGGCCATCGCCTTTTTCGCCCTGTGTTCCGCAACTGCCGCCGCGATGTCGAGGTCGATCAGCGCGTCGCCGCACAGCACGATGGTGGTGGTGTCGAAGAAGCCGCCGAAATCCTGGATCTTGCGTATCCCGCCGGCCGAGCCCAGCGACTTCGGCGTGATCTCGCCATATTCGTACACACCCTCGTAGGAGTAACCGATCTTCACCCCCCAGGTGCTGCCATTGCCAAAATAGTTCTCGATCTTCCAGTGCT
>Ga0210027_1004604_pt1 | contig 10501 bp, 10 predicted proteins | sample CryGeymeta201510_FD_183978 | JGI IMG/M metagenome (GOLD analysis project Ga0210027, IMG submission 183978) | Groundwater microbial communities from Crystal Geyser aquifers in Utah, USA - Crystal Geyser metaG 2015-10 (SPAdes) (version 2) | ecosystem: Environmental > Aquatic > Deep subsurface >...
AGGAGAAATATATTTTATTTCACCTTCACTTTTAAAATATGAAGTAGGAAACACTTTAAGAACAAAATTAATGCGAAAGAAAATAAAGAAAGAAGAGGCTCAAAGACTGTATCGATCTTTTTTAGCTATCAATATCAAGGAGGAGCTTCTAGATTTTCACGATGTCTTAGACTTAGCTTTAGAAAAAAACCTATCTTTTTACGATGCCTCTTATCTATATTTGGCCAAAAGCAAAGAAATTAAACTTTTAACTTTGGATCATTCATTAAAATAAATTTTTTGTGGACGAGGAGGGAGTTGAACCCTCACCTCTTGCGAGACACGGTTCTGAACCGTGCGCGTATGCCAGTTCCGCCACTCGTCCTCTACTCCCGCCTAAAAACCTGCGGGATTAACTCGGAGATAAGACTCACTTCGTTCGTCAACTCCGGGTTGAACATTCCAACACTCTGACAAAATATCAAGTAATTATACTATTTTCATTCGATTTTATTTTGTTTGGTACACCCTATCAAAAATATGATAAATTATAAATATGGATGATATTAAGGAAATGGAAAATAAAATCGCTTATAACAAATTTAATATCATTGATATGCCCAAACTTCAAAGTCCTTTTAAGCGGGTAACTAATGAACAAGGAAGATACGTTGTAACACCTGAAATAGACCCTGACTATGCTTGGGTATTTACTGATCCCGAAGTACAGGCAGTTGAAAAATTAGACGGTACAAATGTATCAATTCTGATCAATGATGCAAAAGTTAAACGAATTTTTAATCGTACTGCGGAATTAGATTTTTTCTGTGGATCGCCTATTATAGAATGCTTACTCCATTCAGCAGAAAAAAATTACTTACCTAAGGAAGACGGTCAATGGTTTGGTGAAGCAATAGGAGAAAAAATACAATCAAATCCATTAAAGATAAAACAAAGATTATGGATACCATTTACAAGAGCAATTCATACGTTATCTTATCATTCGTGGCATAAATACCCGAAAACATTTGATAATATTTCAAGTTGGTTTAAAAATTATTTATTTTCATTAGCTCATAAAAAATATGCTGAAAAAGATACAAAGATAATGGCTGAGGGAATAGTTTTTACAAGTCTAAACCAACCTTTTAAAATGTGTAAGTTAAGAAGAAATATGTTTGACTGGTATACTTGACATATATTTCCTTTTATGATCATATAATTATATGTACATTAATTTTAAAAAGATTTTTAGCATTTTATTAATTCTTGTTATTGGAGCTGGGATTGGCATTGGTACGGTCGAGACTATCGAAAGCTTCAAAGCTCCCAAGCAAACCGTTTCCGTGGTTGGTACGGGAGAAGTTGATGCTACAACCGACCAAGCTACAATTACCGTTCAAGTTACCAACAAAAAGGATGGGCAGACTTTGAAGGATTCTTTAATCAAATTTGGTATTCCGGAAAGCCGAATTACTCAATCTAGTTATGAGGAGCCTATTTATGACGAATCATCTTCACCTGAATTATTAATGTATCCACGAAGACCAAATCCCGTTACAAACTTTAGCTACACCGTCATTTTAGATTCCATTAAAAATATTAAAGAAGTTTTTTCCCTCATTAACGCCAACCCTAATACGTCAATTACCAATACTTATTATTCTTTAAATAACAGAAAAGCTTGGGAAACAAAAGCAAAGGAAGAGGCATTAAAAGATGCCCGTGCACAAGTTGAAACAATCGCAAAAATTAATCATCTTAAGGTTGGTAAATTACTGAGGGTCGAGGATGGAAGTAATCCACAACCTTATCCAATAGGACTTAAACAGATGGAAGCCTCAACTCAAGATGTAGCTCAAACTACAGATAACAACGCAAATTATAGCGAACAAACTGAAAAAATTATTTCTTCTTACACAACCACTTACGAACTTTATTAAAGAGGTTCTTCCGTCGGTTCAATAATTGGCTCTTCAGTTGGTTCAATTTCAGGGGTTGGGGTTATCTCGATTTCAATATGCCAATCCGATTGATCATCAGAAAATGAGTCAAAATTATCCTGCCCTTCCCCTACCTTTTCAGCCTCAGCTGCAGCATCTCTCTCACCTTCTGTAACCACTTGATCCATTTTTGATTTATCACATTCTGATCGAAGTTCAGAGACATCAACTCCTTCAGGAGCTCCAAATTCATCTATCATCTCAAGAGTCCCCTGACATGCCTCTGCTGTTACGTCTACTAATTCATGTGCATAATCGATGTATTCATTACTCAATTCATTCATACCATTTTGATCAAAAGTTGTTCCTCCCATCAACTCATAGATTGGTATTGTTAATAAATCCGAATCAATTCCCTGTTCTGCGTCTTCCGGAGGAATTGTGGGGGCACCGGTTGGAAAATCGTTGGTTGAATTTTTATGTCTTTCGGCTTGCTTTCTTTCCCGTAATTTTTCATGAAGCTCGGGGTCAGTCCCTTCGGTGTTAATCCAAGCTTCAACTATTTCTCCGATTGTTGAGTCGGGAGAATCAAGGATTTCTTGAGGAGTTCTATTCATCCTTTTTCTAAATGCTTCTTGAATATCCTCATCTCCTTCCGGTTTTACTCCGTACAATTGAGCTTCTATAAGCGCTTGATTTATCTCTGATGGAGTACTTCGGGGGTCGTCAATTACTTTTTTGGCATCTTCATATGCTTTTTGAGAAATTTTATCAAGGACGATGTCCTGCCATTTCTCATCAACCTTACCAATTGTTTGCACTTCAGCTAATTTTTGTGAAAGTTCCTCTTTACTTGCTCCTCGATTAATCAGGTCTTTAATTTCTTTAACTAAAATCTCATTGATACGCTTTTGAAGCGGATTATTTGTACCCGCCGGTAAACCAAATGAGTCATTACGTCTCATCTGAGCAACCAATTCTCCTGTAGTTGGATCACCATTAAGTAAATCCCGACTTTCTTCAACTACCAACGTCCGGGCATGGTCCATACATTTTTTTTCAACATCAGAGTAACCGCCAAGCTTAGCCGTATTGGCAAGAACCGCTAATTTGTCAGGGGTCTCGGATTCTTTTCCACAGGCAAATTTTAAATAATCTTCATAAGGGTCAGTTGCGTAGACTTCTTTAAAAAATGAAAATGAAGTTTTTTTGTCTTTTAAAATTTGACCCAAAGCAAAGGCTGTATACATTTCATATACCGACGCATCTTTTTGGCTTTCAATTATTGAGATCGCCTTGATAACTATATTTTTTTCATCTGAACTAAGTTTTTCTTTATTAAATAAAAGGGCTGAGGCAGATTCAAGCGTCGTTAAAATGTCCACTTTTTTATTTTTAAGAGCAGAACGCGCATAAAGAGATTTATTTTTCCCATCTGTTGTCAACGAATAAAGTCCTGCACTCAAAATACGTGCCGTGATAGATTTCGATGTTTCGGTTGATCGGGAAATAAGTGCCGGCATCGGATTGGTAAATAATTTGTTAGTAAAAAATAATTGAGTGTTTCCCGTCACCCTACCATTTGTGGTTATAAATTCTGGAGCTGATAATCTATAGGCACTTCGTGAAAGGTCGAATGTGACCGTAATTGGTTTTTTAAAAGTTAAATTCTGTGGAAAAATAAGAATTTTGACTGGATTTGCCGGGTCTGAAGTAGTGTAAGGAATAATGGCTATTTTTTGAATCTTATCTAAAATTCCTTTTGGAATTTCAAGATTTATAACTATTTTTTTACTTGTATAGACATCGATATTCGATTCTTTATTTGGATCAACCGTAATTACAGTCGCGTGTTTAAGATCTTTTTTATCAATAATAGCAACGTTTGTTTTTGCCTTAGAATTTTTATTTGTGTCTTTTTTTTGCCAGGGTTTTATAAAAAAAAGAGTCACAAGAACAACAACGATTAAAGTAGTAGCCAAACCAAAAAGAAGATATTTATAAATTGGTCTCATTTTATTGTGATAGTTCTTCCGCCGGTATAGTCTCGTCTGTGTTGACATTTACCTCAGGAGCTTCATAAGTCGTTGAGTCAATTGCCGGCATTTTTTTTAGCGGTGATGGTTTTGTTATTGTGACAGGTTCATAATCAAAATAAATTGTACTCAATCCTTCTCCTGGCGTTTTCGATTCCATTTTTCGGGCATAGTGATCGGTCGTATCAACCCAAATTTTTGTTAAAGAATCCGTCATTGAGACAAATGACACTTCAAAAATTGCACAAGTATGAACACCACACTTTTCTGACCCAATTTTTTTTACAACTAAATCATTTGCAGACTCACTATCAATAGCAGTATCTTTCACGTTGACATTTCCTGTATTTTTTAAGATCTCATTGATATCATATGCCTTATCTACATTTTTACCTGTCTCCTCCTTGGGATATTCCGTCCAGACAGTCTCTCCCTGATTTTTCATATATACTACTCCGTTTAGAGAGATATAAGTTCCCTCTTCTACTCCATCCGAATAATTAGTTGATTCGGTATTTCCTTTTCCATCGTTTTTCAAAACCATTTTAATTTTCTTCCCATATAATATTGATTCAGTAGTCATCGTTGAACCACCGGCTTTTTCACCTAAAGCATTTGCAGAGTAGATACAAAAATCACGGTCATATTTACAATTTGCTAACATTTCCTGTTGTACTTTCTTTACTTCCGGGCTGACAGGAGGAGCTGAAGCCTTTTTTTGAAAATAAAAATAACCACCAACTCCCAAAAGTAATAAGATCAGCAAGACTGGAAATATTTTTTTAATCATATGTATAGTATTACACATTAATAAAAAATTATTGTCAAGAGGGATTTGAATTTTTGAATTTTGAATTACTATTTTTATGTTATAATATAAAAATTATGGAAGATTCAGTAAAAGTAATTTTAAAAAAATTGGATGAGATCGATAGCCGGTTGAAATCAATTGAAGGAGTTAAGACTGCTTCTGTTACAACCCAACGAGTTTCTGAGACAAAAGATGCAAAAATTGAACGAGATCCTCTGTTTAGTAGAGCCTTGGAGATGATGGATAAGTTTGATGAAATGTCCTCAAAACAGTTGGTTGAAGCTTTAAAGATTGATCTTAAACGAGCCGAAACAATCCTCGACCAACTCGAAACTGCCGGTCTGGGTACTTGCTATATGAAGGAAGTTTAAATTTTTATTTTCTTCTCAAAATCATCAGGGTGGAACCAGAGCTGGGTGGAGGTGATTATTTCTGTTGTGCGATGACGATTTATTGATGTTAGTTGAAAATTTTTAGCTAATCTTTCAAATAGATCAAAAGTCAAAGCACAAATATCAAAAACAGGTTTAAATTTTAAAGATTTTAACTTTGAACTAGTCTTTGATCTTTGATCTTTGATCTTTGATATAATCCAAGTCGAATTAGGAAAAATAGCCTGTACCCATAGATTAGCCTTAAGAAATCTCTCATAAATATCACCTTTAATCATAATCGGCTTCATCTGGAGGACTTCGTGGCCTACAAACTCCGTTTGTTTAAATTTAGGCACCTTTAGATTGCTTTCGTCAAAGAAAAGATTGAGACAGACTTTGTTTTTATGAGAAATTTGCGTTGCTGAGTCTCTACTACGTCTTAAACCTAATAATTGCGCTAAAACTAAAGCTATCAACCTTCCTGCAAACAATCTATTTTTAGCTGTAATAATAAATAGATCAATATCATCATCCTCTTTCGCATTCATCATTGAAATACTCCCAGACAAACCAACTAGTTTAATTTGAGGAAATAATGAAATAAGCTTTATATACGTTCTAAACCGCCAACTATTTAATTTTTTTTTTGAATTTTTGATCTTTGATTTTTGATCTTTGATTTTTCTTATACTATACTGGGGTGGAGTATATTTCAGCTTATTTTTATCAATCTTAACAGGTAGGAAGGTGTGGATTTCTTCCAACGTAGGTTGATAAGCAAAAAACGAGAAGTATTTGAGAACTGAAATTATTTTTTTTTCCATTTTTCTTGAAGAATTAATCCTTTAAATTTAAAAAGTCGTAATTGTCTTTTCCATCTCCATGGTTGATTAACTAAACGAAATAACCACTCAAATCCGACTTTTTGAATAATTCCCGGGGCACGAATAACTTTTCCTGATAAATAGTCAAATGCTCCACCGACACCCATAACCACGCAATTGGAAAACTCCTTTTTGTGACGGGCTATCCATAGTTCCTGATCCGGTGATCCGAAAGCTACAAATACCAAGTGGGGCTTATAGTCGGCTACTATTGAAAAAATCTTCTCTTCTTCAACTGTGTCAGGATTTTGAATGCTCTTTATTCCTTGTAGTCCTTTGAACATAGCCTTGAGAAATCGGTTATTGTAGCACTGAGCAAGTTGAAGTGCTAAATTTTCTTTTCCACCAATCATCAGCACTCTTAAGCGTCTGTCTGACGCCACTTTCAAGAGATCTTCCATCAACCCGACTCCCGTCACCCTCTCACCCACTTCTATACCCAGCCATCGGCCAGCCAGGACAACCCCTATCCCATCGACTATCTTTATTTGGGCTGTCTCAATAACCCTTTTGAATAAGTCATCTTCAGTGGCAACAACCATGTTCTCTGAGTTAAGGGAGACAATGTGTAAAAAACCGGTTGGTTTCTCTATGTATAATAAAATTTTCTCTAGGACTGTCTTTTTGGTCTCGGGATTTATTGTTATATTTAATATGTTATTTTTCTTCATTTTAGTTCATTTATTATAGGAGAATTTCTAATTTTTAATTTCTAATTTATAAGACACTTTTGTTCAAATATTTTTATAACTATTTATATTGTTAAATCAAACAAAATTTATATTTACTAGCGAAAATACAATGTTAATAATAAATAATACTATAAATCTATTTAAAAATTAAGATTTAAAAATTGATTAAAAATTTTAAATTAAAAATTAAAAATTTATAAATATTATAGGTCGACACGGGGGTCGACCCCTATGATCATCGTATCGCTTCCTTAAAACTGTCTAGATTCTCAATTGCCATACCAACTCCACGAATAACACAAAATAAAGGTTCTTCAACTACAAATGATGACACCCCGGTATAATAAGTTATGTAGCGGTCAATATTAGTTAGCAAGGCAGTTCCGCCAGACAAAACTATTCCCTTATCAACTATGTCAGCCGCCAGTTCCGGCGGAGTTTGTGACAATACTTCTTTAATTCCATCAAGGATTGCCTTTAGTGGTTTGGTCAGAGCAAGATTAACGTCTTTTTCCCCAATTTCATAGATTTTTGGTAGCCCGCTTTGAAAATCGCGTCCCTTTACTTCCATTTTCCTCTCTGTTTTCTCCTCTTTTTCGCCGATCAACGCATTCCCAATTTTAATCTTTATGTCTTCGGCTGTCCGTTCACCAATAATCATATTGTGTTTTTTTCGAAGTTCCGTCATCACTGCTTCGTCTAACTTTGTTCCAGCAATCCGAACGGTCTTATAAACTACTAACTGACCTAGAGAAATAACGGCTATTTCGGTCGTTCCACCGCCAATATTAACTATCATCTGTCCGGAAGCTTGGGAAATAGGTAATTTGGCTCCAATTGCAGCAGCTAGTGGTTCTTCGATCAAATAGACGTCTGATGCCCCGGCTTGTTTACAGGCGGCTACAACTGCTCGTTTTTCAACCTGTGAAGAACCACCCGGAATAGAGATCATCACCTCCGGCCAATAAACTCCACCTTTTAAGCCTTTTTTCAAAAAATAAGTGATCATTGCCGATGTCGTTGTATAATCTGCAATCACCCCTTCTTTCATCGGTCGACTGGCAATGATTGAGCCAGGAGTCCGCCCCAACATCTCACGGGCATCTTCACCAACTGCTAAAATTTTTTTGTCCTCAAAAGAATATGCAACCACAGTTGGCTCATTTAAAACGATTCCCTCCCCGGCCACATAAACTAAAGTGTTTGCAGTTCCAAGATCAATTCCAATCTTTTTCCGAAAGAACATAAGTATATATAGTATAATACAGAATAGATATATTGCTACATGGTTAAATTGTTTTAAATAATGATATGAAAATTCTATTTCGATTATTGTTTTTTTTATTTTTTGTCGTTGTTTTAGCCTCGGTTATTGCCTATGCTAGAGGCTATCGATTTGATATAGAAAAAAGACTGGTTAAGTCAATCGGAATAATTTCGGCAACTTCAAATCCTAAAGCCGCTAAAATATTTATTAACGGTGAATTAAAAGGTGTCACTGATACCAATCTGACTCTTCCACCAGAAAACTACTTAGTTGAGATAAAAAAAGAAGGTTATACCAGCTGGAGTAAAAAAATTAATCTTAAAGGAGAGCTTGTAGTTAATGTCGACCCAGTTCTTTTTCCAGTTAACCCATCTCTTTCTCCTTTGACAAATTTAGGAATTATTAAAGCCGTAGCTAGCGACGACGGTGATAAAATTGTTCTTATTGCCAGCGGATCTGCCTATCTTTTTGATGCTACTAAAAAAACTCTTCCTTTTTTTCCACCCTTAAATAAGATCGTTGACCTGATTTTACTTCCCAATATTATTGATTATAAAAACATTAATATAATCTTCTCCCCAGATCAAAAACAGGTAATTTTTGCCTCGCCCGATGAACAATCCTACTTACTTTTTCTTGATGAAAATAATTTAAATCCATTGGACGTAACTTTTTCTAAAGAGACATTAATTCAGGCTTGGCAAAACGAAAAAAATAAAAATAATGCTAAGATTTTAGAAACTTTTCCGGAAAGTTTTGATAAAATTGCGTCTGCTTCCTTTGAAATTGTTTCTTTTTCCCCTAATGAAACAAAGGTTCTTTATAAGGCGAAAGAGAGTGTTGAACTCCCCTTAATGATTAAACCACCTCTCATTTCCACTAATCAAACTCCGGAAGAAAGATCGATCGTCAAAGAAAAAACCTACGTCTACGACCGCAAGGAAGACAAGAATTTTCAGCTACTAGTCCCTAATATAAAATGGTATTTCGATTCCCGTCATTTTGTTGTTGAAGAAGAAAAAAAGATTTTAATTATTGATTATGATAATACAAATAAGCAGACGATATATTCTGGACCATTCGAAAGCTTTTTCTTTAATGCAACCAATGATGGGAAGATAGTCGTACTTATCAATCTTAACTCACAGGTTAACGAACTGCCGGACCTTTATCTTGTTGGTATAAGATAAAGGAATATTACCAATACTACAAATAAACAAATACTACCAATGAATGAAAAACTAATAATCAAATGATTAAATAATTAAATCATTAGTTTATTAAGTTATTTATTGGCTTATTGGTCGGATTGGTAGTATTGGTAGTATTTATTCGGCAACACGAACGGCGAAGATTAATAACCTCTTTAATGTTGTCCCAGGAGGCCAACAAGTCTGCAATGTCAAGAACTCCCTATTTGTTTTTCTAGTCAAGTATTGGACTTGAGTCGGATCGACGACTTCCTGACCAATCACTTTATAAACATAACGCTGACCTTTGTAAAAAATATTTACTTCATCATTTTTTGCTAGCTTGTATAAAAGATAAAATATTGCGTTATAGGAACTTACGTTCCAAAAGTAATCGGTAGAGTGGGCAAAAAGAAAGATATGCCCGCCTTCACCTGGAAAAGCCGTTCCTAATGTATGAGCTACTCCCTTATTTAGTGCATCTAAATATATATTTTGATCCGAAGCATCAATATTGGACTGAACTTTGGCATTGGCACCGATCTTAGGTATAACAATGCTGAAGTTTGGGTCAACCGGAGTTAATATTTCAACCTGTTTGATATTGAACGCCTTGGCTAATAATCCACCAGTTTGATGATTTTGATAAAGACTGTCTTTGTTAAAAGACAGTCTTTGTTGATCGTCCGCGATGACATATTTCTTCTGTATCTTAACATTAACAAAATATATCAACTCCTCTTTTACCGGTTGCCAAAAAGTTTTTACGATCATAAATAAAGAAGAGAATAGTAAAAAATTTCCAATCGTACGAAGAATAAGGATACGCGTATACTCACTTGTCTTAAGGCGATGAATATGATGGCGGATAAGATGAGATTTTTTGAGTTTAGTGGAATTTTTCATCAGTATCCCCAGGCGGAATTGAACCACCATCGTAGGTTTAGGAAACCTATGCTCTATCCGTTGAGCTATGAGGACTAAATATATTTTATCAAATCTGTTATAATTTTTTTATGTTTATCGTCATTGAAGGAATAGACGGAGCCGGCTGTGAAACCCAAGGCAAAAACCTCATTAAAACATTGCAAGAGTCAGGTAAAAAAGTTTCATTGATCAAATACCCCGATTATGAACGTAATGTTGGAAAGATTATTCGCGATTTTTTATATGAGAATAAAGGTTTGACGGCCCAACAACAATTTTTACTATATACAATGCAATTTGTAATGGACAAAAAAATGATCGCTGACCGCAGAGAAAATGGAATATTGATTGCTGATCGATATTTTTCGACGACTCTTTGTTACCAAACTTTAGAGGGA
>Ga0210027_1004612_pt1 | contig 10486 bp, 11 predicted proteins | sample CryGeymeta201510_FD_183978 | JGI IMG/M metagenome (GOLD analysis project Ga0210027, IMG submission 183978) | Groundwater microbial communities from Crystal Geyser aquifers in Utah, USA - Crystal Geyser metaG 2015-10 (SPAdes) (version 2) | ecosystem: Environmental > Aquatic > Deep subsurface >...
TAGAGACACGGCTCTTTTATGATCCGATGCACCAGCATTGGAGTAGATGCGCCCAGCAGGGATAGCATACTCCAGAGCGTCATAGTAGAGTTTCTCGTAACTAGCTCGCATCTCGGCTGGCTCCGCTTCAGCTAAGGCAGTAGCGACACGCCTGCGCGAGGCTTCTAGGTCTTTGTCTACTGGATTGCCTTCCGAGTCACGCAGCCGATATTTGGTATCCCAAATGTCAAATGAAGCTTCTTGTAGTCCTATGTTCATGCCCATTCCCGAAGTAGTGAATAACATTTCATTTTACAGTAATCATGCCTAGCACTAACGGGCAATAGCCATCTGCAGGAGTGCATGAAACGATGGAAAAATCCTGTAGCTCAAACTCCTCTATACCCAGCCAACATATAGTTGGGTCATTCGTGCTTCATTCAGCACGAATGACCGAATTCACTACAACGTTGTAGTGAAAGTTCTAGTGAAAGTTCTAGTTCCATTATCGCAAAGGCTTACCAATGTCAGTGGCATTCTTAATGAAGTCCATCGCAATAGTTGAAAGTTCATTGTTGGGTGACACCGCTTCCAGGGTTCGCACTAGCCTCTTGACCAACATGCACAGATCTGCTTTCTGGTTACGATCTGCGAGTTCTTCTTCCGTTAGGCAGCAGTACATCTGAGCATTAGTAGTCGGTACATGGAGATGAAACGGGGCAAGTGGAAAGATTTTCATATAGGTTGGTATGTTCGTTCGAGGTGGAGGGGCGGCGGGCGGGCGGGGCGCGCGGCGGAATGTTACAGAACCGTCAAATTTGGACCGGAGGTCCAAATTTGGCATATAAGGACTCTAGCAATTGTGAGGTTTTAACGTAAAGCCATGGTTTTCCTGAGGTTTTAACGTAAAGCCATGGTTTTCCTGAGGTTTTAACGTAAAGCCATGGTTTTCCTGAGGTTTTGTGGGTGGTACTGCATTTTCTGCAGGAAAATCAGGCAGGGCTATCGCCGATATTGCAAGGACGCTGTTTTCGTCCACCTTTTTACCACACTGGCTACGCTTAATCTCAAACACGCTACACACCAGCGTGTTTGATGAACTATTGATCGAACTCGCCTTAGGCTCGTATTCGATCAATAGTTCTAAACCATCCGAAATTTTCTACCCCGACCGGTTTCCCCCGAAACCGGTAAAACCACATTGATACTGATACTTATTTCACAGGATACATAATATTCAATCAGCCTCTGCGGTACCTGACCATTATTGGTCGTCTCCGACTCCTGCCTCGTGGTCTCGCAATTGCTCCGCACATCGCATCGTACATCATACGAGGCATCATGGAACTTAGTGATACGCGGCTCACATTCACAATTTGATTCAATCAGCCATGACGGCACGTCTTACACGTCGTTTACAGTTAGGTTGCACGAAACTGCGTTTTTACGTGGGTTCAAACCAGGCGGAAAACAGTATGTTGAACCATATGTAGTGCTCTGCACGTACTGGTTCGTGAACTGTCAGTGCCGCCATAGTTTTTCCCGGTTGAAACACCTTGTACGCGCTGTTGCAGCGCAACAATTGGAACCGTATGTCTTTGATTCTAAATGAGATAAATATTTTTTACGGGTTTGACAAAAATCGATATTTCGGGAGCCTTTTGGAAAAGTGGAGGTTCATGACCCAAAAATGCACCTTAGTTCACCCTATTTTCCCGGAACAGAAGCTCAAAAAACAGGTGTTTTTTACCGAAAGCACGAAAACCTGAATTCGCTACCCGCGAGTTCGTCGTACAAGATCACACAACCGGGCCAAAATCGATCCGCAGTTTCAGTTATTACTGGGTGCACCCACCCATTTTTATACGCATAAACGTAGGAAGTGGAGACGAAAAAAAAGCCTGCACAGTTGCAGGCTTTTATAGGTGATTTACGCGTTACTTATTCAGGTGCTTCCACGCTTCCTTGGTCATTGATATACCTAGTTTCACTGTGACTTCGTCAAGACCCGAACGTTCTAAGTACGCTCTAAGTCCTTTGATGGGATTGAAGATCGGAAGCGATGCCAGTGATTGACCTTCAATATCATGAACATCCTTCACTTTGACCAATGAGTCTGACCCATTCAAGTACACTATGTTGGGTCTGCTGAGTGTTATGTCCTTTGGTACCACTACACCAGCTGACTTGTCAACAACCACCTTGTACCGTATGTTAGGATCGTCAACAATCTTCTCCCAGTCAGAACTTTTCCGTATGAGGATGTTTCGTAACTCAAAGTTCGGATGACTATTTATGAACTCGTGATCTACTTCTAGCTTGCCTTTGACGTACTCAGCTTTGAAGTCAACAAACCCTTTAGGCAATGACTCACCAAATGTCTTCTGGTAGGGTGAACCGTTATACAGAGTACGTCTCGCCTCAAGTACTTGGAATTGGTGCAAGTGACCTGAGATCATGTAGTCACCAGCCCTACGGATGATCTGACTCTCCTTTGTCTTTAGAGGTCTTCCGTTATCCCCTATCGCACCAGGCTCTTCCACATGCGCGAATATGAGTGGAGGCCTTTTTGCCTTGACTTCTGATCCAGGGAATGGGATAAATCCTACGCTCACACCGTCAATGCCGACAGCCTTGGGTGAGCTGTAAACCTTGAAGTTCTTGAAGAAATTGTTCTTCGCCATGAATTCAAGAGCATCGAGTGACGTCTTGTACTTATGCGCTACGTCATGATTACCTCGTAAGTAGAACGTAGTTATGTGTTCATCGTAGGTAAGAAGCAGAGTCAACAACTGGATGAAGGTGTGGTCATCCATGTGGTGTGAATCACTTATGTCACCAGGTACGAATACATACTTAATGCCTTGGCTAAGTGCATACTCATAAGGCTTCTTAATCTCCCTAATCATGCTACCAACTGGGTCAGTTAGGACCCTTTGCATACCACCTAGATGCCAATCGCTAGTACTTACACCGTGAAGACTCATGCTGTTCCTTGTTAAAGGCTTGTCCAACCAGAATTAGTTGTGGTGATTATAGTTATAGCGATGGTTTGTGGTTTCGCTTCTTCACCATACCTAGTTGCATCCCTAAAGTTTATTTCTCTTTTCAACCTCTCGATCTTTCTCAGTAGAAGTCCTTTGTAGAACTGCTCTACCTTGGGTCGTGCCCGGTCAACTTTGAAGTCTGTTAGCATATTGTACTGCGACGACTTCTTTAGCATATTGAGTGATACTTTTGACTTCTGAAGTTGCAGCATTAGATGCTGCAACTTTTCAATCAGCCTGCTGAGAAGACGCGGCTTCATGGACTTTACGCAACTCCAAATTTCCTCCAGCCCATGAAGGTCATCTGAGGCATACGCAATTTTAGCTTCCAGGAAAAGCTCGTGTAGAATTTTCTTCTCTTCGTCAGACTTGTTCTGTGTACGATCAGGATGAGTCTTCATCGAGATCTTCTTAAAAAGCTTCTTTACAGCGTTGGATATTTCTCTTCTATTATGTCTATCCGACTCTGCTACGTCCCTGAACTTGAACTTCTCCCTTTCTGTTTTGTCCTGCTCGAAGTTGTGACTTTCTTCTTCGCGGTGTTCCACTTCAGCCCTAATCAATTCAGCCATTTCAGCCATGAGTGGCCTCTTTAGTCTCAACTATATCGCTGAAGGTTATTTGGAGTTCGTCCTCCATGGACTCAATTTCGCCTGTTAGGCTGCTAAGCTCAAGGTTCACCTTCTGAAGCTCTATAGCTATTTCCTCTACGCTTCTTTTTACTTCTTCTTCACCCTCAGCGGAGTACGTGACTTCAGGTTCAGTTGGTTGCTTTATAACCATTAACTTCATTTTCATTTGTTCATGCCCCTTATTAGCTTGTGAGTGTCGGTAAGATTCAACTCCTCACACATTCTCCTAACTAGATTCGCATCTACTCTTTTTGTACTAAGATCGAATCTACTAGGATCACTATTGACCTTTACCTCAGTGAACAGCTTGATAAGCTTGTAGCTAAGCTCTAGCTGTCCACTCGATCTGAACTCAACTAAATTTCGTGTAAGAGCAGGCGTTAGCTCATTTCTCTTCACAGCACCGTAGATGCCCTTTATGCTTCCATACTTTGACAGTAGCTTTGCGGCTGTTTTCTTCGCTACTCCTTTTGCACCTGGGACATTGTCAGCCTTGTCACCCATTAGTGTTAGTAAGTCCTGCATTTGATTAGGGCGTACACCGAACTTCGCCATAACCCCTTTCTGACCTATGAGGCTCCTAGTACGAGGCTCGACTATCTTCGTTTTCTTTCCAACTAGGGCTGCAAAGTCCTTATCAGTCGACGAGATAAGTACCTCAAAGTCTAGTTCACCGAACAACACGGCCAGTGTAGCAATTATGTCATCCGACTCTTCACCTATCACATCCAATGTAGCCAGACCCGAAGCTCGGGTAAGCTTACGGATGATCCGTAGCTGGGGATCAATGTTTACACCACTATGATCTCTAGTACCTTTGTATTCAGGATACATTTCAAGTCGTCTGAATGAAGGTGTGCGGTCAAATGACAGAGCAACGTGAGTAGGTCTTAGTACTTTTATGTCTGTGCTCAAAATAGTGAAAAACCCACGTACTGCATTAGTGGGTATTCCATCATTAGAGCTCAGGTCCTTTATAGCGTACATGCCTCGATACGCATAGTTGTTACCGTCAACCAACAATATTCTCATAGGATAAGTAACCGTTATAAATTACTACGTGGGCAAACTTACTAGCACTTCAAGAATTTGACAAGCCTCGAAGTCTTCGTTTCTCCCACAACTCCAAATCCTCGAGGTCTTCCTGCTTTGCCAGACCCTCTGCACCACCAAGGTCAGAAAGAACCTTACCTTCAAATTCCTCGCTACTGATTACTACCCGATGGTAGGTACTGAACTCCGTACACTTTGAACAAGCCATCGCGTATTTCGGGGTTTTATTCGCAGGGCATCGTTCCTTTGACTTCTCCATGTACTCATAACATGCACTTATTTTAAGGCGTGCCCAAAGCTTTGGACAGTCAAAGTAAGAACTCTGGTCAATCTGTTTGACCTCACCACGAGTAGAATCAGTTGTCACGTCAGTCCTCAGTCTCTTCGTCTGCAGCAGATGATGCCTTCATGTGACTAAAGTACAGATCGAGCCCGTTACGCTCCTGCAGTTGCTTCTTGCAGAATCCTTTAAGATCAAACGGCCTAGAACCAGGCATCAAAGATTTCCACACTTCAATCCTTTGAGCTTTAGTACCTATGACAAGTGCCTTCAAGTCCATCCACGGCAATGCCTTCTTCGGATTCTCTCTACCATCCAAAGCTAGCTTGAGCTTAGATCGTTGACCACTTATCTGACCTGTCTCGCGCAAGTAGTAGTATACATCCCACACCGGATCAAAACCACGAGCCACGCCTTCACCATCCGTAATCCACAGACGTAACCAGCCTTCGAGATTTGGCACACTGAGCTTGTTCTTGTGAGCACGGATATGAATGTAGCGATAGGAGTCCTTACCACCAGACTCTAGGATGCTTGGTTCTTCTTCTATCATCCCCTTACCTTTTGCACCAGGAACACCACTAAGGGCCCTTGGGAACACCCGCAACCGGCAGTCGCTGAAGAACTTTATAGCCTCTCCACCAGGTTCGTATTCAGGCGAGTTTTTGCCCACGACACCATCAGCTACGAATAGTCCCAAATCCTTTATCTCAATCTCATAACGAGAATCGCTTAGTACGAACTTATCTGCTTGTGCCTTGCGACCATAGTTTCCTTTCGAGATTTCCTCTACCTTTAGAATTTTTACAGGAATGGATTGCGTCGTACCACAAGCACCCCATGCCTTGAATTCCCCAAAGTACCGGATTCCTTTCGGGGTATGCTTGCGAATCGTTTCTGGCCTCACTATACCGGAAGCGTTGCAGTTGATAGTTACTCGGTCCGCAACCTCTTGTCGGAAGTTAGCGTGCACATAAGGTGCCATAAGGTTGTACATTCGTGTGTCGAATTTAATCCCATGTCCCACACCACTTACGCAGGAGTTATCTGCCCATGTGGCCACTGTACAGTTTGTTTTGAACTTTTTGTTCAAGACATCGCAAAGAAGTCTAACATCCTGTAAGGGATAGGATTGCATCTTCCGTAGCTTACCTCCCTTGCCGCCGTCATCCATGTACCACACTGCTACTGCAGGTAGATCGAGTGCTTCGCAAAATTCCTGTGACAGCCTTTTCTCGCGTCCTTCACAACCAGACTTACGTTCCATAGCAAGTTTGGCTAGCTTGGGGTTGTACACGTAGGGCATCTCTTGAGTCAATAGCTTGGTATCACAGCCACCGAAGTTAAGGATTGACCGTTTCCACGCCGTAAGCCACTGATATTCTTCCTTGTGCATGAAACTAATCTTTAGGAAGTCTTCCTTTACGCTAAACCACCCATCACCCAGCATCATCCCTAGGTACAGCTGTTCCGCATGATAGGATAACGCATACGGAGAAGGTGCTGAAAACGTATCACCCTTTTTAAACTTGAGTGCAGCTAGTAGCGTTTTGAACTCTTCACTCCACATCAAGTGCTCTGGGGTTACGACGATGCTATCCTTATTTGCGCCCCGGTTGTTCCTGCTAGTTTCGTAGGTTATTTTTAACCACTTCTTTGCTGGACCATTGTTAAACCACCCAGTTATTGGCTTGGGCACGAAGGTACTGGTTGACGGGTCAAACGCCAGAACTGGTCCAGTAAGCTTATTCTCAACTACTTCTTTGATAGTAGGTTTCGACCCATCAGCCATAGTTACACTTACGCTACCATGGTAACAGCCGAACATCACCATTGGTGCTTTGCGGAGCTGGTTGACGCCTATAACGGCAATACGCTTCGCCTTCATCTTGCCTTTAACTCGACGAAGTTGTTCACTGAACATACGAGCTTGAGCTGCCATACCAGCACCTGGATCGTCAACGTCAAGACGCTCAGGCAACATAGCTGGGTACGAGTCCAGAATTACTAACGCTTGCAAAGTACCATCATTAGCAGGTATGCGAAGCCTTCCAGTTTTGGACAAGTATTTGGGATCGTAGTGTCCAGCCAGCAACTTCTGGTTAGCCTTGGTGTTCTCGTAAATCATGTACCACTTATCATTGATCTTCACCTTGTCTGGAAGCTTACGTTCAAGGCTAGCAAGGTAGTCAAAGAACTTCTCAGCAACACCTTCGGAGTAGTAACGCACTCGAGGTTTTACTGTCCAGTTTCCAGCCGCATCTTTTAGACCGAACACATGTTTTAGATCCATCTTGAAACCTTGGGTCTCAATGATGTTGGTAAGATAGCTATGAGAAACAGAACCCTCAAAGTCCCAATACGAAATGACTGGTATACCAGAGTTTAGCGCTGCACCCATGAAAGTAGAAGCACCTGTTGACTTGCACGACTGCTCTGGTCCGAAGAACGTGTACCATCCAGGTACCAATCCTCTTCCTAGCATGAGATCAACAACCAGTAGGCCAGTTGGCTGCCTTATTTCGTCAGGGTCCATTGAAGAACCACTTAACGTGTAGTCCTTCTCGATAGCATCTAACTGGTCATCAATGTTTATTAGAGGGTTGAACATTTCATATTCAGCCTCCTTCACTACTGAAACCTTCGGAACCCTAGCTCCAGATCTAGCTACTGCTCGCGTAACGACAACTTCTTCTTCAGGCTCTGACCTAGATTTCCGTGCTCTAGCGGGAGCAGGTTTGGCCTGTCTTGTTGACCTTTGAATTTCTCTAACCATGATAAAGTCACCTTTTAAGTTAAAATGGGTTGGGTGGACGAACCCACCCATTGGGTTAGTGCTAGTAGCTATCAGAACGGAATGTCGTCGTCTTCGTCATCATCAGCAGGCCTGCGCTTCTTCACTGGTGCCTTCTTCTTACGAGCCGGAGGTTCATCCTCGTCTTCATCATCCTCGTCTTCATCATCTTCGTCATCATCTGCAGGCTTACGTTTCGGTGCAGGCTTTTTCTTGCGAGGAGCTGGCTCGTCATCATCCTCGTCGTCCTCGTCATCATCTTCTTCCTCGTCATCCTCTTCTTCCTCGTCATCCTCGTCATCTGCAGGCTTACGTTTTGCGGGTGACTTCTTGGCAGGAGCCTTCTTCACTGGTGCCTTCTTCTTACGAGCCGGAGGTTCATCATCATCCTCGTCATCTTCGTCTTCATCATCCTCGTCTTCATCATCTTCGTCATCATCTGCAGGCTTACGCTTCTTGGCAGGAGCTTTCTTCTTCTTGCCCAGACTCATTTCCTCTTCTTCGTCTTCATCCGGAAGTTCATCTTCGCCGACAATCTGCATACGCTTGAATTCAGCAGCAGCCTCTTTCTCAGTTTCACGACCGATTTCATCGAGTAATGAGTCATTCAGCTCGTAGACCAAGTAAGCACTTTCGTCTTCCGTAATGGCTGAACGCTCCCCCTTCTGAACCTGGTACTTATCTGCACCCTTGGCGTCACTATTGTACTTTACTTCAATATCGCAGCCGTAGCGTTCGTCAGAAATGTCGTAGGTAAGGGTTTTGCCTGTCTTCTTGCTCTTGACTCGGTTCAGGTCTTTCAGCCCTTGTATTTTCTTCGCTAGTCCGGATGTAATGCGAAGAACTCGTACCGGTGTCCACGACGTGCTGCTATTGTTCTTGAAGCCGCTTTCTTTTTCTTCAGGAGTCATCTTCAGACGTGCGGGAGCATCTTCCTGCTCTGACCGAACGATTACGTTCGCCAAGTAGAACTGCTCTGGTCCATCAGCGAGTTCACAATACGGGCAATGTACACCCGTTTTGTCAGCCTCAGTAGTGGTATCAAACGCCACGCAGATCTTCGGGATCTTTACTTCACGTTTGTCCTTCCCCGCAATGATGTTAACCCAGTGCCTACGAACAGGCAACACATCCATAGGAAGCAAGCGTACTGTTACCCATTTATCTTTGGGCAGCACAACCATGCCAAGAACGTCGTTCAAGTCAACACGCTCTCGGCCAACTTTGGGTTTAACGTCTCCAAGTTTCATAGCATATTCCTTTGTGGTTGATTAAATGGTGCACTAAAAAGTCACCATTGTATTGCATTTACAGTTTTAAAAGGACTCATATTTGAATACCGATACGCCTGGCATCCTGACTAAAGCTCTGCTCACTACGCAAAGCCACTTCACTTGACAGTAAATCTGTCCGTCACTTCCTTTCCGTTCTACTGTGACTGGCTTCCAGGCAAACCACTTGTGAGGAACTTGCAAGTCCTTAAGTGGTACCATATTACCTAAGTTCATACTGTAACTCCTAGTTGCGTTCTCATAACTTCCCTCATTTGCTTAAGCTCCTTAGCTGAAAAGAATTCGTCGATCTCTAATGAGAGTCTGGCCATTCCTCGTATGTCTGCCTTCTTTACTAGATACCTTATTTGATCTAACTCTTGTTTTCTCTCTAGCTCGTGCTCTACACCTTCACTCCCTTTGAGTGACGAACCAAACTCAGTCTCGTCACCATCCTTACCTACAAGTTTGTTAAGGCTTATGCTGAAGTTAACCTGACCATCTGAAACTCCGTTAGTGGCCATACTCTTTTTCTGCATCTGCGGCAAGGTATATGCTATTCCGTATTCGTGACCATGATCTGAATTATTAGCTGTTTGGGCGTTAAGTATCCACCACTTTACGTAGCTTGTTAGAGCACCCTTGGACGCATCATACTTGTCGATAGCCTTTGTTATTATGACCAAGAAGTTCTGGTACACATCATTGAAGTTGAAGTTGCTACCCTTTTTGCTAACGTACATTTTAGCTTGCTGATATGCGAACCGAATGTAGTTGCCAACTATGACGTTTCTGAACTCGTACATCAGTTCGAGGTAGTCCGTTGATGCTTGTATGCTGCTGTACAGCCGGTCTCTGCTGAACCCAAGAGCTTTTTCAGTTGACCTTAGCCTTAGATGCAGAGACTCTCTTTTCTTTGGTGAGGACTCAGTAAGGTATTCATAGTACAGTCTCTCATAACCACTACACTGCCGAAGGAAGTTCACTACAAACTTGTACAGGAAACCTCGCTCTATCTTGGCTTGACTTATGATCTCTATTTTTCTAGCCCTGTCATTTACGGCCAGAGCCTGACACAGCTCATTTATTAACTCTTCTCTAGGAAGAGCTGACAATCGCCTTTTTCTGTTTCTAGCTGTGACAGACAAGAGGTGAACTAGTTGTATGTCAAACACATCGGAGTTTCGTATTATGGGAGCTAATGACTCTAGAATCAACAAGTCCAGCATGCTCTGAATTTGCCCACCCGTAAGTGAGTCAGTAGGAGAGTTCTTATCGTATCCCTTAAGGATCGGAAGGCAATCTTCAGAAGTCATTAGTCCTTACGCTCCATTACTGTTCGTATAAGCTCAACCAAGTGCTTACAGTTATGCACTACAAAACCGTTAGCTAGAAAGTGATGGGCTCCTTCAATCTCAAGATCATATACT
>Ga0210027_1004614_pt1 | contig 10485 bp, 9 predicted proteins | sample CryGeymeta201510_FD_183978 | JGI IMG/M metagenome (GOLD analysis project Ga0210027, IMG submission 183978) | Groundwater microbial communities from Crystal Geyser aquifers in Utah, USA - Crystal Geyser metaG 2015-10 (SPAdes) (version 2) | ecosystem: Environmental > Aquatic > Deep subsurface >...
TAACCTCCTTCAAATGCGAGTGAAGTGTTTTCCCATCTTTGAGTATGTGCAGCGCCCAAACCGAGAGCCATTAGATTAATCGCAGTTCGAGTATCTGGTGCGAGGTCCTGTGTTTTTAAAACTAAAACTGATGATAAAGCCTGCCCGTACTGAGCCGAGTATCCGCCCGTACTGAAAACTGTTCCTTTAAATAAAAATGGCGAAAACCTGCTGCGCGAAGGGATGTCTGGGACGCTGCTGTAAAATGGATTTTGCACAATCATTTCGTCAACAATTGTTTTAGTCTCAGCCGCAGAGCCGCCGCGCACAAATAAACCCTCTGCTTCCCCGACCTGCTGTGTGCCAGGCAGTGTTTCAAGAGCTGAATAAATATCGGCTTCGGCACCAGTTGTCACAATATCGAGTGGGCGGAGTATTACAGCTTTGTTTTCGTCACTTGCTTCAAAAGCGCCGGCGGAAATAACAACCGCTCCAAGTACTTTGGCTTCTTCCTCAAGTGTAATTTCAAGTTCAATCTTCTTGCCGGTCAGAGTTAATGGTAATTCAACCTGTTTATAGCCGATAAAACTTACAATTAAAATAACATCACCTTCCTCCTCTGTTGTAAAATCAAACTTACCATCAAGGGCAGAAGATATTCCGTCGTAACTATCTTTAATAAAAATGTTTGCTCCGGGCAGCGGATTGTTATTTGTGTCAGTTACTTTGCCCGAAACACGCGTCTGCGCAAAAACAAGCTGTGAGAATATTATGAAACACAGCAGCAAAAAAAGCTTCATTAAAAACTTTCTAAAATTTGATTCAATAATAATATTAATAAAATGCTGTTGTTGTGATTTTTTATATGATTAATATATGGAGAATGAATGAGATCCACCAAATCGATTTAGAAAATTTTTTATGATATTTAGTTAACTGAATGAGAAATTATCTGCCAGATTTTTTTCTTCTTTCCACTTAATAATTTGCTATTTTTGCGCAAGTGTTTAACTTTTTTAAAAGACTTAAAATGCTAAATAAATTAAATTGGAAACGTGGTTTCTTTAAAGAAACTTATGAAATTTTTTCGGGAAATTCTTTAATCGGGACTTTCAGAGAGTTCACGTGGAAGCAAAAAGCTTTAGGCGACTTACACGGAAATAAATTTGAATTTAAGCCAAAAGGCTTTTTTAATCAAACGACCGAAATAATTGATTTGAGTTCAAATTCAGTTGTTGGAAGAATTGCTTCAGGCAAATGGAGTACTAAATCCACAATAGAACTATTTAACGGTAAAAAATATTTTTGGAAATATGATAACACATGGAATACAAGATGGAGTTTAAACGGTACTGATAATCAACAAATAAATTACAAATGCTCATCTACCAAAGGTGAAATCGAATACGCCAATATGGATGAGCTTTTAATATTAACAGGACTTTTCATCGCCAACAATTATTCACAAAATTCAACTGCTGTAATAATGGCTGTTATGATCCCGATTATTGTGGCTGTTTCTTAATCTTTTTTAAAAAAAGCAAACACCTCTCTAATAGAATGTTTGCTCAAAGTATTGAACTCAATTAAGTAATTTTTTCAGGCTACTCGGCTTCAAAGTTTATGGTTACTGCATTGCTCTCGTTATGCAGCCTATCTAATGCAGTAACAGCGTATATGTACACTTCATCTTTTTCAATTGTATCAATATCATCAAATTTTGTGCGTGCATTGTTCGTAATAGTCAAGATGTACTGCGGGTCATTAAAATCAATTTTATTTTCCGATGGGAATCTGTAAATAACAAAACAAACCGGTTTCTTCCCTTCTGTTTTAGGAATTTCCCAAGTTAAAGTTCTCTTGGTTAAATCACCTTCAATTTTTAATTCCTCAGGCGCGATTGGAGAGGATGTGTCTTTCCAACTCATTATTGGCAGAAGCGCCGGATATTTATAAATTCCATCACGCAGTGAATCGGAAAACCCGCTATAATTTTCAGTGATTGATTTTGCACTAAAAAAAACCGAACCATGAACATTGGGATACATTCTGTTCATTCTAATCTGTTCTACAGTTTCATTTTTTGCGCCTTCCCATCTTTTACTTTCAAAACGGCTTGAGAAATGCCCAACATAAAAATGTCTGTCATCAACAATAGTATTCCACCAGGGAAGAAGTTTGCTATAGTCTGCAAGTTTATGCCCGCGTTCCCAGTAAAGCTGCGGCGTAACATAATCAACCGTTTTGTCTTTTATCCACGTTAATGGGTCGCAATATAAAATCTGATAAGAGTTAAATCCGTTAGTTCCGGCATAATGATTTTCAACAATGCCAAATGGGCTGATACCAAACTTAACATTTGGTTTTATTGTTTTGATGCTGTCATAAACTTGCGCTACCATCGAATTGATGCTATAACGACGCCAGTCATCTATATTATCAAAGCCGTTATTAAATTTTTCAAATGTATGTGAGTCTTCGTTTGAAACTTTTGGGGAATAAGGATAGAAATAATCATCGAAGTGAATACCATCAACATCGTATCGGCGAATTACATCCGCGATGATTTTAGCTATATAATTTTTAACTTCCGGCTGCCCTGGATCAAGCATTGTATAATCCTTAAATTTCAGAAGCCATTCGGGATGTTCGATAGATACATGTTTGCTGCTTACCGGATAATCTCCAATATTTTTTTCCGCCCTGTAAGGATTAAACCATGCATGCAGTTCCATCCCCCGGCTGTGAGCTTCATCTATTGCAAACTGAAGCGGATCGTAATATGGTTCAGGCGCTTTTCCCTGCTCGCCTGTTAACCAATAAGACCATGGTTCATAAGGAGAATCATAAAGCGCATCGCACTCAGTTCTTACCTGAAAAATAACCGCATTTATGCCTGCAGTTTTTAGTTTGTTCATTATATCGACAAGGTCGGCAATCTGACTTCCCGCAGTAGAAAGCCGGGATGAGGGCCAATCAATATTGGCAACCGTTGCAACCCAAGCCGAGCGGAATTCTCTTTTGGGATAGATTTCTTGCGCTAAAGTTAACGCAGTTAAAATTAAAACGATTGAACTTGAGAGTAGTAATAGCTTTTTCATTTTTACCATTGTTTTGATGAATAAAAGAAATTATTATTTTACCGAAAGTCATAAATCAACTTTAGCAAATTAAGAAAGAATAAACATTGATAAAACAGGAATTAAAATGGAGACAAGGAAAATATTATTTGTTTGTATGGGAAATATCTGCCGGTCGCCTGCGGCGGAAGGTGTTTTTAAAAAGTTAGTTAAGAAGGAAGGGTTAGAAAAGCATTTGGAAATTGATTCGGCAGGCACACTCGATTATCATACAGGCGAACAGCCCGATGAAAGGATGAAGGCGAATGCAAAGAAGCGCGGATATAATTTAATTCATTCGGCACGAAAGTTTGATCCCGGAAGGGATTTTGATCACTTCGATTACATCATAACAATGGATGATGAAAATTATTTTGAGATTAAGCAGCTTGCAAAAGTGATGTGCCACTTAAATAAACTTCATAAATTAATTGAATATTCTGTTAACATAAAATCTGATTCGGTGCCCGACCCTTACTACGGAGGTGAAAAAGGTTTTGAAGTAGTGCTTGATATTATTGAAGATGCATCAAGAGGATTATTAGAGAAATTAAAAAGTGAACTTAAAGCATAACATTATAAATTGTATCGAAGAATATCTCGGAGAAAAGATAATTTCTAACACTTCGGTGGGTGGCGGCTGCATCGCAGATTCGAAAAAAATTACTACCGAATCCCGAAGATATTATTTTTTGAAAGTGAACGAAGGCTTCCCCCAAGATATGTTCCAGAAAGAAGCAAATGGAATAAAGGAACTAAGAGGCTGCGGCGTAATCAGAGTTCCTGAAGTTATTCTTGCTAACGGTGATTTTATTTTAATGGAAAATATTGAAGAAGCGCCGAGGCAAAAATCTTTTTTTGAAGATTTTGGAAGAAAGTTTGCTCTGCTGCATAAACACAAAAATATTGCATTTGGTTTTTATGAAGATAATTACATAGGTTCGACTGAACAGAAAAATATTCCGTCCGAAAATCAAAAAGTAAATTGGGTTGAATTTTTCTTCAATAAAAGACTTCTCTTTCAATACCAGCTTGCTGAAAAAAACGGCTATGCCACTCCGGAACTCCGCAAAGGAATTGTTATGCTTGAGAAGAATATCGGATCAATACTTTCTGGTTCTGAAGAAGAACCAGCTCTACTGCACGGCGATTTATGGGGTGGAAATTATATCACCGATGATAAAGGTGAAGCATGCTTAATAGACCCGGCAGTCTATTACGGACACAGGGAAGCAGACTTTGCAATGACAAAGCTCTTCGGCGGTTTTAGTTCGGGTTTTTATAATTCTTACATCGAAGAGTATCCATTGCTTGAAGGATGGCAGTACCGTGAGAATATATACAAGTTATATCATGTGTTAAATCATTTAAATTTGTTCGGCATGAGTTACTATGGACAAGCCGTGAGATTGATGAGTTGTTATGAATAATCTTTGAAAAAAGTACAATCGAAAATGAAATTCTTTCAGTCGTCCCGATACGTTACTCCGGAGTAATGTTATCCGTTAGCTAACGGATTTGTTTTGGGTTTTATCCGGCGGAACACTTGACGACCTTGCACATAGAGATTCTTTGGTGGCTGAGTAATCCCGCTGATAGTTTCATTATAATCTTGAAATAAACTTTCGGCGGAATGTAGCGAAGCCACATTGCCGAAATATTTTAATTGTTTTCAGTGGAAAGCTGAATAAAAAAGCCTGTCAATGAACAGGCTTCTAAAAGATTATTTAATCGAAAATTACTTAACATCAACAAGTTCAACATCAAAAATTAAAGTTGAGTTCGCGGGAATTTCGCCTCTTTGCATCGAACCATAAGCGAGTGCCGGAGGAATTACTAATTGTGCTTTCCCTCCTTTTTTAAGAAGTGCAATTCCTTCTTCCCAACCCGGTATTACCATTCCCTGCCCGAGGACAAAAGTAATTGGTTCGTTTCTTTCAACTGAACTATCAAATATTTTTCCATTTTCAAAGTACCCTGTATAATGCACAGTTACTGTTCGTCCTGAATCAGCATTTTCGCCCGTTCCATTTTGCAGTATTACATATTTCAATCCACTTTTTGTTGTTTGATATTTTGTTGAATCCACTTCCCATCTATCAACTTTTATTGGTTCGTTCGCTTCAAGTAATTCTACAACAACTTTCATATCAGTATTAGGCGGAACCGGTCCCATTCCTTCTTTTCCATAAGCCAATTCCGATGGTATAATTATGGTTCTCATGCCGCCAACCTTCATACCAACAATTCCAGCATCAATGCCTTTTATAAATGCGCCTGTTCCGAGTTTATATTTAACCGGCTGACCAAAATCCTTTGAGCTGCCGATTGTGCTTGTTTGTCTTGTAGAATCAGCAGACCAGTCGGCAAACAAATCTGTAGAATCTTTAACGATCCAGCCCTTAAAGTGAATCGAAACAAAATCTCCGCTGTCAGCTACAGCGCCGGTGCCAAGTGTATCCTCCATATAGTTGATACCGTTTTCCATTTTGACAATATTATTTTCGTTGCATCCTGCAGCAAATAAACCAAGCAGGAAGAAAGCAAATAGTTTTTTCATTATTTTCCTTTACTATTTTAAGTTTGAGGCGCTAAAATATTATATTTATTGTAAAGTTCATAAAAATATTTGAGTTTACGGTAAAGATATTTTAAAGTTTGTTAGTCTTAATCCCAAATTAAGAATAATGACATGCTTGTTCGTCTATCGATGTAAGATTACTTAGCGAAGACTCTTTTGAACAGAGGAAGTTGCTTATATTTACAAAAACAAAGATGCGTTCCCAGATACACATTAATACTCTAAATTTTTAACGGCAGTTTATGAAGATAGTTTTATTGGTTTTTGTTTTCATTTTTACGAAGGTGATGGTTAATTATAACGATTATCCAAAAGTTGACAATACGATAAATAAATCAGATACTTTAATAATTGATAGCGATATCACTCTTGAAGAAGCGCTAATGGGAAATAAAATTACCGATGCTGTTAGGAGCAATTTAACATTAGTAGATGTTTATTATTATTCGTTTGACGGAGTTCTTCACAAAGGACAGATTGTAATCCATAAGCAACTTGTAAATGACATAATTGAAATTTTTTCAATCATTAAGGAAGAAAAATTTCTAGTTGAGAAAGTTAAGCCGGTTTCTTTTTACGGTTGGAGTGATGATCTTTCAATGAGGGATAATAATACATCCGCATTTAATTATAGAAATGTAAAAGGCACGAAAAAGCTATCGGCGCACTCACTTGGAAGAGCAATTGACATTAATCCCTTTCTCAATCCGCAATTAAAAAGAAACAAAATTTTTCCGGAGGGCGCTGAATATAATATTAAAAAAAGAGGAACAATTACGCGCAACTCGTTTCTCGTTAAAGCATTTAAGATTCGTGGCTGGCAATGGGGCGGCACATGGCGTAGTACAAAAGATTATCAGCATTTTGAAAAAAAATAATGAAAAAATATCTTAGCCTTATTTTAGTTTTGTTTTTGGCAGCAGCTTCTTTTTGTCAGGAAGAAATGGCAAACATTTATTTCATCGTTACTACTCTGCCGATTGAAGATAATGATACCGTCTTCATCTCGGGCAACGATGAAAAACTGGGAAGCTGGAGACCAAATATTGTTCCGCTTAAAAAACAAAACGATTCTACCTGGACGCTGGAGGAAGAATTCACAAAAGGAAAAACTTTAGAATATAAATTCACACGCGGCTCATGGAGTACTGAAGCAGTATCCAAAGAAGGACATATCCCCGCCAATTATTTAATTAAGAGAACCGTGAATAAAATAGCTTCACATAAAATTGAGGCGTGGAGAGATGAAGTGAAGCCGGCAGCCTGCGGGCAGATAACCGGAACGGTTGAATACATCAACAATTTAACTTACAAATACCTCCTGCCGCGCAATGTTATAGTTTGGCTTCCGTTTAATTATTATAAAAATACAAATGAACATTATTCCGTTCTTTACATGCACGATGGGCAAAATATCATTGACCCATCAACATCAACTTTAGGGATTGATTGGCAGGTTGATGAAGTGGCAGATAGTCTCATCCGCAAAAATGAAATTGATGCGATGATTATCATAGGCATAAACAACACTGATCAACGAGTAAGTGAATATTCGCATAACGATACCGGTACGGCATACATGGAATTTGTTGTTGAAAAACTTAAACCGCTGATTGACAGCACCTACCGGACGAAACCGGAACGTGAATTTACTGCAACTTGCGGTTCATCAATGGGTGGTTTGATTTCATTTATGCTTTTGTGGGAATATAACGATGTGTTTTCTAAAGCGATTTGTATGTCACCCGCATTTAAGGTGCGTCAATTTAATTACGTTACTTCGGTATACAATGACATTAAAACGAGAGATATAAAATTATACCTCTACAACGGAGCAATAGGACTCGAAGAAATATTGCAGCCGGGAATAGATGAAATGATTTCTGTTTTGGAAAGTAAGGGTTTTGTAGAAGGCGATGATTTTGTTTTTTATCAGGACAAAGATGGCATACATAACGAAGCGGCATGGGCAAAATGGCTGCCAGCAGCGCTTCGCTATATATTTAATAAATAAATTATTATTCGAATCGCTTGCGGAATTCTTCGAACTCACAGCGCAATTTGACTAATTCGGAGTTCAATAAATTTATTTCTTCGTGCAGCTTTTCAATTTCATCGGGCGCAGCTAACTCATTATCTTTTTCACTCCCTTTCTTGTTTGATTTCAAATCAGGCTCACCCGAAAATAAATGAACAAACCTGTTCTCTTTTGTTCCAGGCAAACGTGAAAGTTTTTTAATGTAAGGCTCTTCTCTAATGCTTAAGGCAGTGAGTACTTCATCAACTTCTTCGAGTGAAGAAAAATCATAAAGCCTCCCGGTTCTTCCTTTTATTTCCCCGGGAGTTTGTGCACCGCGAAGCATCAGGACGGCAAGCACTGCCGTCTCTTTGTCTGTTAGATTTAATGTTTCAGTAAACGTCTGTCTGAACTTCGGCACACGCAAATCATCCCCTGTTCTGCGAACGGCAAATTTTTTCTCACGAAGTTTTTCGATAGCTTTTTCAATTTCACTTTCTTCGCAAGTTATTACCGGATTTCTGTTTGATTTTTGATTGCAAGCATTTTTTAAAGAGTTTAGACTTAACGGATAATACTCCGGCGTGGTTTTTTCTTTTTCAATTAACGAACCTATAACGCGAACTTCAATATCATTTAATCTAAAATCCATTGTACTTCACAAAATTTATAAATTTTCTATTGCGTAGAAATCTAAATAAGTCATATAAATCACTTCTGCAAAATCATTTTAATTATTTTAATTCTTCCGCCGGCGCTAAGTTTATAAAAATAAACTCCGCTCGTCAATCCGCCTCTTATAGAGTTAGCATCAAATTCAACCTCGTAACTTCCGGGCGCTTTCTGCTCGTTAACAAGTGTCGCTACTTCTCTGCCAAGAACATCATGCACCTTCAATAAAACATTCTGTGGAGACGCACCGCTGTTCGACTCTACAGCAGGAATGCTAAAACGAATTTTAGTTCTTGGATTAAACGGATTGGGATAATTTTGAAATAATTGAAAATCATTAACCACAGATATTTCATCTTTCACACCGGTTAACACTACTGTGTAAAGCGCAGGTTCACTTTCGTTATTCATTCTATCAACTGATGTCACGGCAAATGTAACCGATAGTTTGTTCGTATCAATCGGCATAGCATCAAAATATCTGTTTGTATCTTTTGGTGTAATAAAGCGAACGAACCTGCCGTCATTTAGATTAACGGTATCCGGGTGTTCAAACCTGTAAATAACAAATTTTACTGCTGTATCGCCGTCAACTGCAGCAGGAGGCTTTTCCCACGTTAGTGAAAACCGATACTGATTCATCTCAACTTGAAGGCTAAGCGGCGGAAGCGGCGAAATAGGATCTTTCCATTCCATAAATGGCAGCAGCGCTTGATATTTATACAAAGTCATTTTCAGCGAATCCTGAAAATGAAGCGGATTAGCTCTAACAGATTTTGAACTAAAAAATATACTGCCATTGACTTCTGGAATAGTACGGTTTAGACGAATTTGTTTCGGCATTTCTGCAGGGTCCATCCAACCGGGATGCTGGGTTGATGTGCCTATTTTATAAGCTCCCTGCCCAATATAAACGTGTTTGCCAAAAGAGTTTTGTGCCCACCAGGGAACGAGTACGCTGTAGTCCGCCACAGTAAAATCAAAACTCCAATAAACCTGCGGAGCTATATAATCTATCCATCCTTCTTCGAGCCACTTGCGGCTGTCTGCATATATTCCGTAATATGATTCGAATCCTGCAGTTGCAGAACCAAGCGGATCACTCGTATTGTTTTTCCAAATTCCAAATGGGCTCATTCCATATTTAACATACGGTTTAATGCTATTGATGCTATCCTGAAGCATTTGAATGAGAAGATCAACATTATCCCTGCGCCAGTCGTCTTTATTTGTAAACCCTCTCGGATATGTTGCAAAAGTTACAGAGTCTCCGAACTCAACGCCTGTTTGCGGATAGGGATAAAAGTAATCATCAAAGTGAACTCCATCAATATCATATCTTCTAACAACATCCATAATAACAGCGGTAACATAATCACGTACCTGCGGCAGTCCGGGATCGAGCCATTTGTAATTCCCAAAAGTTACAACCCAATCCGGATGCACAATTGAAACATGTGATGCAGATACACTACTGCTGTTTTTATTTAACACTGCCCTGTATGGATTAAACCATGCATGAAATTCCATCCCCCGTTTGTGAACTTCATTGATCATAAACTGCAGCGGATCGTAATAAGGGTTGGGCGCAGCGCTCTGAGTTCCGTTTAACCATTCAGACCACGGCTCCAATGCGCTGGGATAAAATGCATCACAGCTCGGACGAATCTGCTGAATAATTGCATTAATATTTGTTGAGTAATGCTGATTAAGAATGTTAATGTACTCGTTTCTTTGTTGTTGAGGAGTTAAATTTTTATTTGTGGGCCAGTCAATGTTTGAAACCGTTGCAATCCACACAGCCCTAAATTCTCTTTTTTGATTATCTGTTTGAGAAAATAGTTGGAAGGCAAAAGCGAATAAGAGAAGAAATAGAAATCTTGTTTTCATTTATGTTTTCTAATAGTTGATGAAAAGACATTCAAAAATAGTATGTATGTTTTTATAACTCAAGAATATTATTCCTGCGCTTAATATATTTGCAATTATAATTTATCGGATAAAGTTTATGAAAAAATTAACAAAATTTTTCTTTGAAGGAATAGTGATAATTATTCCGGAGACCATAGTGGTGTGGCTGATAAGCGGCGCCCATCCGTTAGCTAACGGATAGATAG